>Ga0180437_10011905_pt1 | contig 10364 bp, 11 predicted proteins | sample SS_ome_4_FD_132410 | JGI IMG/M metagenome (GOLD analysis project Ga0180437, IMG submission 132410) | Hypersaline lake sediment archaeal communities from the Salton Sea, California, USA - SS_3_D_1 metaG | ecosystem: Environmental > Aquatic > Non-marine Saline and Alkaline > Hypersaline >... | reverse complement strand
TCTGCAGTATAGTGTACAGGATGCTCATGAAGGTCAATGATGATGTTTTTCTCGATGATCTCTTCCACTCGCTCCTCTTCAGCCTTTGACAGGGGGACCAGGTAAGACCAGTCCTTTGGTGTCGCTTCTCTGAACTTGAACTCCTTATAGTCAATTCCAGGTGTGAGATACTCATATGCCTTGTAACCTGAGTACTTCTTTCCTCTTCCCAATCTGTTCATCTCCATTCTATTCTTTGAAAACTGTCCCCACGAGCTTCTTGAAGTCAGCGGCAGGGTAAGTCACTCGACTCTGCAGTATGCCCATGTCCACGAAACTCTCTGCCACCTTTATCGCTGCAGTCAATGGATTGATTATTGGAACTCCTACATCCCACTTTCTTGTGGCTGTCCGAAATGCCATTGACATGCAGCCGAGAACAACAGCTCCAGCCCCCTTCTCCTTGGCATTGTTGATTGCATTCGTGGTTTGTTCTATGACCAGAGTGGGATCGTCCCTCCACATCTCAACGACAGGCACCTCCACAAATTCAACCGAGGCTAATCGAGTGTTGAGCCCCATCCCCCTTGTACGAACGACAATGTCATCTGCTGCAGCAACGCCGCCTGCTTGCCTGGGTGAGATCACACTGAACCTGTCTGCCACCATGCAGGCGAGGTGATATGCTGACTCTGCTGGACCGATGACTGGGACATCCATAAGCTCTCGTGCAGCTGCTAATCCTGGGTCTCCTGCACAACCAATGATGATTGCATCATACTTGTTATCGTCACGAAGTCGAAACAGCCACTCCAACATCGGTCCAATCGACATATGGGCTTCAATCTCAGACTCAATAGACAATGGACCTTCTCCGACCTCTTCCACGGTGATACTTGTGCCAGATCTAGCCAACGAGTTTGTAACCACCTCGCGCCTCTTCACCTCGTCATCAGGCATTCCAGCTCCCGGGATAAGATAGAGCAGTTCCATTAGGCACACCTTCAGCTGACATGTCTGCATACGGGTATTATACCCTTTCGAGTTGCGTAAGACTCTTCTAATATGATTAACACTGAGGTCTCATGCCAAGAGAAGTAGTACTTCGCACTCCTGAAGCACGATTTGAGAATCTTCCTGACTATTACTATTCACCCAACTATCTTGAGATAGATGGTCTGCGAATTCATTACATCGACGAGGGTCCAAAAGAGGCGCCTCCAATCCTCTTGATGCATGGAGAACCATCATGGAGCTACCTCTACAGAAAGATGATTCCACCACTTGTCGAATCTGGATATCGCACGATTGCCCCGGACCTCATGGGATTTGGAAAATCTGACAAACCATCTCATACTAGAAACTATAGCTATCAGAGACATGTGGACATTATGGTTGATTTTGTGAGACAACTGAACCTGAGGGACATCACATTATTCTGCCAAGACTGGGGAGGATTAATCGGTCTCCGTATAGTTGGAGAAGATTCAGATAGATTTGCCAGGATTATTGCAGCAAACACGGGTCTGCCTTCTGCGAAAGGTGTCAAGGCAAGGATTGGATATCCTCTCTTCAAGCTCAGAATCAGACGTCTGGGGAAAATAACACAAGCAGAATTCCAAAAGAATACCAATCTCATGACTTGGGTTGCATATTCGCAATCAGTTCCAGATCTTCAAATTGGTGACATTGTTCAATCTGCAACAGTGACCAATCTCTCCTCCGAGGTTGTGAGAGCCTATGATGCTCCTTTTCCGGATGCTTCATATAAAGCGGGTGCACGAATCTTCCCCTACTTGGTGCCCTCACAGCTGTCAGAGAATCAAAAGGTCTGGGATAATGTTCTGACAAAGTGGAAGAAACCGTTCCTCACAACATTCAGTGACAAGGATCCAATCACTAGAGGTGGTGAAAGATACTTTCAGAAGATGATTCCTGGTGCGCAGAACCGCAAGCATGTTACAATACAGAATGCCGGACACTTTCTTCAGGAAGACAAGAGTGAAGAGCTTTCCCAGGTTATCATAGATTTCTGCCAATCCTCATAAGACTGTAGTGTGGGTACTAAGTCAGTCGTGGGCATCATGCGGACAAGATGGAGGCTATAGCATCGTTTCCGTCCATTGTCAATAATTGGCATGCGATGGATCGAGTCCATAGGTTCTCAGAATGATGCAGACCGAGAGCCTCATTAAAAAAAGGACAAGCAGTCGAAAAAGGAGTGTGAATTGAGCAAAAACAAAACGGAGAGAATTCGTCAGAAGAATAATATACGTGAATTGAGATGAATTAAGAAGCACTGTGAGAGAGAGCACAGCTAGTGACATCCCAGATTTCATAAGGACCAACCAATGATTTCTTGTTGTGGCTATCACCACAGTTGAGGAGTGAGTGCGTAATGCTTGTAAGGAGAGCGGAGCGTTTTATGGCTATATCGCTCATGTTCATTCTTGTCACAATGATGACCATTCCGTTTGTACTACCCCTTGATAGTATGGATGAAACCTCTATAATTGATACAGACTCTAGATATCATGAGTATGTGCCGCAAGCAACTCCAGCTCCTGTTGGACTTGTTGCATATTGGGAGATGAATGAGAATGGGGGGTTATTGGCAAGAGACTCCGTTTCGTCTGCAAACGACGGACAGCTGAACGGCCCCGTTCAATGGGTCACAGCCGTTGCCCAATCAGGATTACAAATCAATGAGGGGGGTTGGGTGTACTGTGGACAGGATCCAGCGTTGTCCATTGTTGATGACCTGACCATTGAGGCGTGGATCAATATTGCTCAGTTTATTCCAGGGTACATCCATACCATTGTTGAGAATCACATCCAAAACGACCGTATTCCAAAGATATTCCATTTCGGTGTGCTTGAGGGGAGACTATACTATGATCGATACAACCCTGGGGGAGAAGCTCTATCCAGCAGATCAATCTCTGAGGGCGAGTGGCATCATGTTGCAGCAGTCGTTAGCAGGTCTGCAGGGACTGTCACCTTCTACATAGACGGTGCAGAAGAACAACCAATCTACTATAATGATGGTATCTATGGCACCAGTGGATTCGTTGTGATTGGAGCACAAGATCCCCTCATCACCAATCCTCCACAACAGTACTCCCTGCAGGGCCAGGTGGATGAGGTCGCCATTTGGAGGGCTTTATTGTCAGCTGACACGATACTCCAACATTACGAGAATGGACTGCGAGGGCTTGGCTACTTAGAAACCATACCGGAAAACACTCCTCCCGTGGCTCTCAATGATGCGTATGAAACTGATGAGGACACCATGCTGGACATCGGTGCACCTGGAGTCCTAGAAAATGATGACGATGTTGATTATGATCCTCTCACTGCAGGGATGGTGACTGGACCCATCCATGGTTCATTAGACCTGAGTCCAGATGGTGGCTTTCAATACACTCCAAGTCCTGATTGGTTTGGGATGGACTCGTTCACGTACCAGGCATTTGATGGGATTGAGTATAGCGGACTGGCTACAGTAACAATCACAGTCCTATCAGTGAATGACGTCCCAATGGCTGGCAATGATGACTATGTCACTGGGGAAGACATAGTTCTGATGGTGCCTTTTCCTGGTGTGCTTGGGAATGATATTGATCTTGACCAAGGGGAAACCCTTCAGGCAGTCTTGGTTACAGACACACAGTATGGCTCGTTGACACTCCACCCTGATGGTGGATTTGAGTACATCCCTGACACTGACTGGAATGGAGTGGATCAGTTCGAGTATCAAGCAGTGGACAGCTTCGGTGCATACAGTCAGGTGGCATTTGTAACAATCACGGTCACTGCACTTAATGATGGACCATGGGCTATGGATGACTATTACATAGCCTTGGAGGATACAGAGCTGGTGGTTCCATCTGCTGGGTACTCGGGAGTCCTAGATAATGACATTGACATTGATGGAGACCCTCTTGTGGCATTGCTCGACACCTCGGTTTCATCTGGGTCACTGGTCCTCAATCCTGATGGGTCCTTTCTGTATACTCCAAATCCGGACTGGTCTGGAATAGACACCTTCACTTACCATGTGACAGATGGACGGCTAGACAGCAACATTGCCACTGTCACCATCACAGTGGAGCCTGTGAATGACCCACCAACAGTGATGGATGATGCCTTCAGTATGGAGGAGGACACAACACTAGACATCCTAGCATCGCAACTATTGAGCAATGATGAGGATATAGAGGGTGATGTACTACAGATAATGATAACAAACGATCCATCAGATGGCACACTCGTCCAAAACCCTGATGGGAGCTTTACCTACATCCCGGATGCGGATTGGTCTGGGGTCGACCAGTTTGAGTATCAGGTGTTCGATGGGACCGATTATAGTGGGGCTGCAGTGGTCACAATCACAGTTGTGTCTGTGAATGACACACCATGGGCTATGGGTGAGTCCTACTTCACTGACCAGGACACCCAGCTCCTTGTCCCCTCTGCAGGGTTTGCAGGGGTTTTAGAGAACGACTATGACATTGATGGCGACCCTCTTGTGGCGGATCTTGTGGCTCCGACTTCCCATGGCTCACTCACACTCTATCTTGACGGCGCCTTTGTGTATACACCTGACCCTGGATGGTCTGGAGTTGACACCTTCGAATATCGTGCCTTTGATGGTCTTGCCTATAGTAATGCAGTCCTCGTCACCCTTGAGGTGATACCAGCTGTGGATGATGATGAAACAGGACCCATCATCACAATAACATATCTGGGCGACTCAACCGATGGCGATTCAGGACTTTGGACTATAACAGTGGAGGACCCCGAGAGTGGAATAGACTGGATAACTGTGGAGATAGATGGGGTCCTAGTCGGAACATCTGCTGGAAACTATATCGTCCCAAATACACTTGGCCTTCACACTATTAGGGTGAATGCGACCAATGCTGACCTGGACACAGGTCCTGATGATCAGGAGTTCAGTACACGCTCCTCTGGAGTAACGATTGTCGATGATGACACAACAGCTCCGGAGATCACAATTGTCTATACAGGGGATGCTACAGACACCAACCCCGGCTATTGGACAATTTCTGTGATTGACTCTGAGAGTGGAGTCGGTCAGGTTACAGTGGAGATTGATGGTGTCTGGGTTGGTGACACTCCAGGTGATTATGATGTTCCCTCCTCATTGGGCACTCACACCATTCATGTGATCGCACTCAATGCAGACTTGGACAGGGATGTTGCAGACCAAGAACAGAACACTACAAGGGACTCAGTCACAATAAGTTCACCCACACCAACATTCGGACGAGTATTGGGCGTTGGCTGGATTGAGGACTCGGAAGGAAGCAAAGGGCACTTCATGTTCTATGTGGCACATACAAGATGTCGTGGACCAGGGGGGTTTGCAATCTACAAGTTCAAAGCCGATGGAAACCACTACTTTGTAACCACCACAGAGATTCTCAGGCTAGTGATTGATGGGAACCATGCATATTTCGAGGCTGAAGCCAGAGTGTTCAGAATCAACCTGCGGACATGTGAGTACTCTCACTCTATATTCACCCTCAGAATCGATGTCTGGGACAACAAAGGTTGCCGGTCTCGTGATGTCTTCCAGATCAGAATATTCGACACAGATGGTCAATTATGGCACGAAGCAGGGTTTGATCCCTATGGGTATCTTGTGAGAGGCAGTATTCATGTTATTACCTGCAATAAGCAGTACTGGGGCAGGATAATCCTATCGAATGAAAGAACATTGCATCATGAGTAGTGATAATCAGATCTTCACCTTCCTGATGCGTTTTGCGTCTGGTCTCAAGTCATTGATGTGGCACACATCAGACATGCTCACACCGCAATCTGAGGGGAATAATGAAAGTCCAAAAAGAATCGCGTCTCACAGGGCTGTGTCACAAGTCTGTCTTGTTCACTAGATGACAGGATAGGTTCACTGATGAATGAGTGGAAGTCCTTCTCCTCTCAAGTCTTGCAAAGATTGAATGCCTGTCCGGATGTACTATGACAGCTCAGTAGATATTATATTTCAGAGTTGTACACCAAAAAAAAAGACCAGAATATTTCGGAGCCACTCCCATGACCTGTTACTTCAAGAACTCCAGAATGAAGGAACTGCTTACTGACATTGAGATCGAACCTACAAAGGAGAACATCAAGAAGGTAGATGAGATTCTACATGACTTGCTTAGTGTGGACTATCCCAATTGTGCTGCAACCTGGAAGATGGTGCGTGAGAGGCTCAAACACGATCCGGAAGGATTCAGGGAAAGACTAAGGGCTGCGGTTCATGCAGTTTTGTAGCCAGTCGATGAGATGGTGTTTCGTGGACCTTTTGTTGTCATTCAGCTACACTTTTTTGTGTGATTGATGATATAGTATACTGCGTTCAGGAGGTTCCGACATTGGTGGTTGTTATTGTTCTAGTACAGGTAAAAGTAGGAACGGCAAGTGCTGCCTTTGAAGCAATTCAGAAAGTCAAGGATGTCCAAAAGGTCCACATGGTGACAGGACCCTATGATATCATCGCCTATGCCGACATACCAGTAAAGGCTGGCTTTCGAAAACTGGTTGAAAGTATTCATGACGCACCCGGCGTGGAGCGAACAGAAACCTGCATGTCCATCTAGTCATAATCCCCTCATTGCATCCACTCATTGGCATAGAGGTTTCGAGATGCAGCTTCTTGAGAATATCATCACGCATGGGACAATTTTCACGGTCGTATGCACCTAAGAGCTCTGAATCACCGACCTGCAGCATACAGTACCACAGCTGTAGAGGCGAGGAGTTCATTGACTTCATGAAGGTCCTTTGTCAGATTAGTTCGTGAAACCGCAAAATAGTCTGACTTGGAACTCATGATGCCTCTGGGGCCTTCTATCTTGAGCCTCATGAGAAAGGAGACTACCCGTGCTGTGGCACTGTCCTTACTGATTGGTTTTCTGGTGTCCTTGTAGTGCTCTACAACAAGCCGCTCCACGAAACTGATACGTTCCCAGAATGCAGCGACATCCAGATGGAGCTTGAATGCCACAATGTCTCCAAGCGAGTCTAGTACAAACACTCCACATGTGTTCCTGGGCAGACTACCCACTATCACCTTGTGGACATACTCAGTAAGAGTGGTTCTACTGAGCCTACGTCTGGATCGCGCTAGAGGACCAATCCTCACAATCGGTACAATGACAATTCCTGGGTATGAGAGCGGCTCACTCAGCCCTAGAATCTGCCCCCTGAGTATCTCCTCAGCCACGACCCGTATGCATTCAGACCCGCTCATTGCATTTCCTCATGGACACATAAATGTAATTATATTACGTATTACATTACATGGGCAAATATAAACTCTTCCAATTGCGGCCAATGACCCAAAAAAGTGCGCCAAATGAAAATGAAAAGGGTTGTTCAACAGCTGCCAAAAAATAGGACAAAATGGGACATGCCTTAGATGAGCATTTGAACCATTGTTATAGGTCCTTAAATACCACAGTTCAGACATAAAAAACTGAGGTTGTCTGACACGCACCTGACCTCACAGAGTCGTTCCCAGTGCCGCTCCTGGGAGGACAACGCTCTGGTGTCCAAGTTTGTCCAATTTACAATGAACGGTGGCAGTGCAATGACTAGACAGATCAAGACATCACACTGCAAGCAGAGCCCCTATCTCTCTACCAATCATCCGAAAGTTCTCGCTCTCTTCCGAAGCAAGAGGACCCTCGGTACCTTGGACGAGGGCTGAGGCCCGGGGTCTTATGATTGTCATCTTCAACCGTTTCATCGTCCCCTCAATGACACGAGCTGCACTATTCTCAAGGAATGAAAAGCCCCGTCTATTCATACGCGACTCAGTCCTGGTGTCAAAACTGAAACCAGCCAGACCTGAGAGATCGAGAAACCTCAGTCGTTTTAGAAACTCCCTCATGTCCTTTGACGGTCTGATCATATGAGTCGGACTCCCAATGGCGACGAGAGAATAGTCAGGAATCGCAGCGAGGTCCACGTCATCTATACTTAGACAATCCACCATCAAGCCAGCCTCCTCAAGACCCCTTGCCAAGTGCTCTGCTACTGACTTTGTATTTCCATAGAGCGAGTGATATAGCACCAGAGCGTGTCTCATCTCTCTACACCTCGACTCGTCTTATCATCCCGGTGATGATACCAAGTAGTATACCTATGCCAACGCCAGAGCCCATTCCAATAAACATGGTCACTCCGACTCCACCTAAAAGACCAATCAGTAGTCCGCCTGCGGTTCCAGTGAGAACACCTAGTCCGATGCTCCTTCCCCTCTTCAGCTTGTATGCCAGGATTGTCATGACTCCAGTCACTGCAAGCAAGATGATGGTACTGAGAGGGACATAGGAGCAGTGTGAGACATACCCGATCAGGTTCACGGTACTAGCGCCCCAATCTAGCATCTCAGTCGGAATTATTGTCCACATAGCTGCGGTCAGACTTCCTATTATTCCTGCGAAGACGAAGGCCCACACGAGTGCTAGTCCCAAGACATTGAGGAACCTCACAAGCCCGCGAACCTGGCGTGCTTCAGTCTTCTCTTGATTCACGATAAGTATTGTTTCTGTTTCACTCATTATTACTCACACATCTAAAATGGTTCAATCATTGTAGTGTTTCAGCCCTTGGTCTACAATGGTGAAGAACACAGAGAGATACTCTCGTGTCTTCTCCTCAGGTTGGTCGCTCCTCTTTCCACGCGTGACCAGTTCACGTATCGTCTGCGCAAATGTGCTCAGCACCATGATAACAGAAAACGGGTCCACCTTTTCTTGGATACCTGAGACCCTCATGGTCTCTGTGATGACTGAGGTCATGACGTTCTCAAGCAAAGTCATATAGTGTCTGAACTCTCGCTCGCTCTCTGTCAGCTCTTCACCCTTCTCTAGTTTCTCCATTACCTTGGAGATCACGATTCCGAGATGGGCAGACTCGAAAAGGAGAGCGTCCTCGGGGTACATCTCGAAGAACTTGAGATAGGCATCCCCCATGGACCTGAGTTCATATAGCACATCTGGTTGGCTCAGGTAGCCCTCCATTATCTCGAAGAGCTTCTGATAAGCCTCTGACACAGCGGCCACGAAGAGGTCGTCCTTACTATCAAAGTAGTTGTAGATAGTCATCTTGGTGTATCCAGCAGCCTCAGCGACCTTCTCCATCATCGTCTGCTCATATCCCTGCATAGCGAAGGAGTCCTTGGCAATCTTGATGATGGCCTTACGACGTTGTTTCCTCTCCCGTTCTAACCTCCGTGCTTTGGGTGACGCGACATTCATCTTTTCCATGGGAACCACCACACAAAATGATTATACTTGAGTATAATATAATTTACTTAAGTAAATAAATATTGCTATCAGCGAAAGATACGAAAGCCATGCTTCACGAAGAAGTATAGGTGAAGCAGGAGTGAGCGACAAGAAGACCTTCTGGATGGATGCCTATCGGGAAACTGTGCTGGACCGAAAGCAGTGTCCAGACTTCAAGCTGATTGAGTATCTTGACCTCATTCCCAAGGGACCAGTTTTGGATCTGGGAATGGGGAGGGGACGTCATGCGCTCTTCTTTGCAAAACTGGGTCGTGAGGTAGAGGGTGTTGACACCTCAACATTCTCAAAGGGACTGCCAGAGGTCATTGAGGCAGAGGGACTTGACCTCACCTATCACAGGATGGACCTGCGTGACTTCGAGATCCCTCATAGGAAATACGCGCTGATAATTGCGTCTAAGATCCTGCAGCTGTTTCGTAAGGAGGACATCGAAGCCCTAGCTGAACAGATACAGGACGGGTTGAAGCCAAAAGGTGTGCTCTACGTCTATACCTTCTCTGTGGAAGACCTCCAATACATTACTCGTCGGGATGAGATTGAAGAGGTCGAAGAGAATACATACTATCACGCTAAATGGGACCTACATTTTCACTTCTTCTCCAGGGAGGAGATTCTCGGGCTCTTTCCAAGACTAAAGCTTCATTACTATACACAGGGATTAGTCTTCAATCGAGCAGCATCTAAGTCGCGACTCAACGGTTTCCTCCAGTACGTTGGACAGCTGACGAGCTGATGGGGGCTCTGCAACACATGAATGAGTGGGAGATTGATGACGAAAGAAACGCAGTTCCCTTCACAGCTCGGCTCATCGCGCACTATCGAGCCATGGAGTCCAAACGAGAAGACCCCCTCTTTGTAGACCTCTTTGCAGAACGCCTGGCTGGTGATATGACTGCATACTTCAGTGAGCATGCATGGGCTAGGGGGACAAATGACTATGTCACTGTGCGTACCTACTACATTGACACGCAGCTCCTAATCCCTTGGTGTAGAACACATGAAGAGTCGCAAATAGTACTACTAGGGGCTGGT
>Ga0180437_10011904_pt1 | contig 10365 bp, 7 predicted proteins | sample SS_ome_4_FD_132410 | JGI IMG/M metagenome (GOLD analysis project Ga0180437, IMG submission 132410) | Hypersaline lake sediment archaeal communities from the Salton Sea, California, USA - SS_3_D_1 metaG | ecosystem: Environmental > Aquatic > Non-marine Saline and Alkaline > Hypersaline > Sediment... | reverse complement strand
CAAACTTCAAACGCCTTATTGCGTGCGAGGATTGGCAATACCTGTATTGGGACCTTCCCAATGAATCCTATAAGGCAATCACCGGAAACGGCTCGATCGATGTGGCTTATGGCACCCTGGAGGCTTTGGTGTTCAAAGCTGCTCCGGATAGCCCTGCTTCAACTATCGAAGTGTTTGTGGATGATATCTACCAGGGAGGGGAGCATAATCCCACAACTCCCACACCCGTGCCTACACCCACGCCAACTCCCACACCCACGCCAACCCCGAACCTGGATACCCAGGACGTCCTTGAAAACCTCGAAGGACGAACCCCGGGTATGATCGTGATGCTTCGCGAGCCCGGTTGGTCCGGGTCTTCCAAAGGTTTGGATCGAACCACGGATGCGGCGGAAGCAACCGATGCGGAAACCAATAATATCATCGATCCTGAGGTGGATGATATAGGAGAGCAATCCTACAGGCTCTATTGAGAATGGCTGAATCCGGGTTACGGGTTCGTTCGTTGCACCACATTCAAATCACCGGGTCGCCCCAATCCCATACTTTATCTGCCAAAGGGGCTTTCCGTTTATGTGAAGATCACCCAGGGAGAAGTGGATGTCTCCTATTGGCTCCGCGAAACCGGAGTGATGGGCGAGATCGGGGATGACGGAGGTTACTCCGGTAAAATCGAGGAATGCACAAACTTCAAACGCCTTATTGCGTGCGAGGATTGGCAATACCTCCATTGGGATATCCCCAATGAACCCTACAGAAAGATCACGGGAAACGGCGCTCTCGACGGGGAATACGGCACCCTGGAAGCCATTGTATTCAAGGCGGTTCCGGATAGCCCGGAAACCGTTATCGAGATATTTGTGGATGATTTCTACCAGGGTCCTCCGCAGAATCCCGCTATGCCCACCATGTTTGTGGATTCCATCTTTGTAAGGCACGCCAACCTGGCAAAAGGATTTAAAGGCGGGAAAGCGGAAGTAACAATCAAGGATTCCCTGGGCAACCCGGTTTCCGGCGCAACCGTTACAGGAACCTTTTCCGGGGAATTCAACGAAACACTTTCTGGCATCACTGATTCCAAAGGCATCGCCACCATCTTTACCACCCAATCAGATAAGGGAGGCGGCGTGATCTTTACGTTCTGCGTGGATGACGTGGAGCGGGAATATTCCCGCATTTACGATCCTGGCGCGAACCAGGAAACATGCGATACGTATGTGAGTGAGTAAGGAGCAGAATTTCCCACACCATCCCATAACCTTCCATATATTCATTATGGAAGCGAGGATCCCGGTCCCCCACCCGGGATCCTCTTTTTTTTGACCGTTTTTTTTATTTTGTTATGATTTGGAATCGGGGATGGTTCCCCTGATTCTTCACGAAGTTCATTTTGAGATGATATTTCATATCGTAAGACGAAGGTGTGCGAATGCACATCGAGTTGAAAACGAAATGAAATAGCGCTCAAAAGGGACGAGTCCCGCCTTGGCGGGAGAAAATCACAGGCGAAGTATTCTGAATTTTGGGTGAATAAATAGATATAAGCTAGTGCCGATTCAAAAAAAGTAGTAGCTAAACCAAATGGTTAGTGATATATATCGATTGTACTTCATAAAGGAGGTTCAATCGATATGGCAAAACGAGTTTTTGTAAGAAATTTTAGAGACAATGAGGAGGGGCGTTTGTTAAGAACGCTTAGAAAAAGTAAGGACGTAGTAGCAGTCAAACGGGCGGAGATTATCATATCTTCGGCCCAGGGGGATGGGGCCAAGGAGATAGCACAACGTCTTCATTTCACGTCTGATTATATCCGCAAGGTCATTCACGCCTTCAATAAAGATGGAATGAAATCTGTGTTCTCCAAGTACAAAAATGGAGGACGACCCCGCAAAATATTGCCGGAACATGAAAGCGAATTAGTAGAGATATCGATGATGCCGCCGAATATAATCGGTTTACCGTTCACACACTGGTCATTGGAGACATTAAGAGATGAAGCTGTAAAACGAGGACTGGTTCCGGAAATCAGTATTGAAACAGTAAGGAAGGTACTGAAATTACACCGTAGATCTTTACAACGTACGAAAACCTGGAAGAAGTCAGATGACCCTGAATTTGAAGAAAAAAAAACGCCATCAAAAGATTGTATAAAGAAGCAAAAGGAGGGAAAAAGAAAGTAATATGCGTGGATGAATTTGGTCCTATTGAATTACGTCCGTACTCAGGAAGATCATGGCAAAAAAGAGGTCATCCCAAGCGTTTTCGCGCAACTTATACTCGTTCTCATGGTGTGAGACATGTTATTGCCTTATATGATGTTGGAACAGGGAAATTGCGGGGACATTTTAAGAAGCGAAAACGAGGGATTGAATTTCTCGCTTTTCTTAAAGTGATCAGAAGAAGTTACAAAGGAGAAATATGGATAGTTCTGGATAATTTTTCTCCGCATAAGACCCAAAAAGTGCAAAATTGGGCGAAAGAGAATGGCGTTCATCTACAATTTTTACCAACGAATGCATCCTGGCTTAATAGGATCGAATGTCAATTTACTCATCTCAAGAAAAACGTCTTGACGCATTGCGATTATGAAAATTTCAGGGAAATGCAGGTGGCCATTCAAAGATATATAAGATGGCGGAATAATAAGAAAAAGGCGACTACTTAATTTGAATCGGCACTAGATACCTCTTATTTCTAATTTTAAAATGTTTCGCCTGTGAATTTATGAAGGATCAGGGGATGGTTCCCTTTGTAACATCCGGCGCTTCACTGTTTCCGTTTTCTTCTGTTTCTTTCTTTTTCAGGTATGTTCTGATGGTTTTCATTTCCTCTTCAGTTTGTTGATGTTCCTTGTTGATGTTCAGGAAATGTTTTGTGAGCATGGAAGCCAGGCTGCTGATTGCGCCGGAATCGCCGCCGCCTCCCGCAACAAGCACCTCGGGAACGAACTTGTTGTTTCCTTCAGCAAGGGCGTTTGCAATATTCACCAAAGCCGTGGGAGTCTGCCCCAACGCTTCCACTTGGGCTTGGAACGCCTCCGCGCGCGCCATACCAATAGCCCGCACTTTGGCGCCTTGGGCTGTGCCGGTTTTTTCGATGTATTCGGATTCGCCATCCGCCTCGGATTTTCGGGCAATGGCATTGTTCGATTTGATTGCGATAGATACCTGGGATTGAGCCAGGTCCTGCTGCATATCCGCGGTTCCCTTGGCTTTTTCCATGGCTATTCGCTGCTCCTGTGCCTGCTCCTGTTTCTTGTATGTTTCAATCTCCTGGTTGGCGATCTCGCGTTCTGTAAGAACTGTTACCAAGGCTTGGGGCAGGATCACATCCTGGATGTAAACTCCCGGGGTTTCCACCTTGTATTGCCTCAGCTGTCTTTGTATGTGATCCAACGCCTCCATCTGAACCTGTTGGCGGGTTTCAATGAACTTAATCGCGGGCATACTCTGGAGTTTATCCCGGAAATGGTTGCCTACCGCAGCCTGGAGCACCTCGTTCACAAGGTTTTGCATGGTGCCCACCATGGAAATAACCCATGGCGCTTCCGTATCCGCAATATGAATCTGTACCTGGAGATCAATGGAGAATTCGAAGCCTTCCCTGCTTTTGGCGATAATCGGTTTCAGCTGGGCATCCAGATCGTGGGCGTGGGAAACCGCTTCCGCCCAGTTCAGGGTCAAAATCGAGGTCGGAACAATCTGCGCCTGGTAACAATGGGGATTGATGGGATATTTCCCTGTACGCAGGGCTTCCTGCCAGATGCCCCGGTGCCCCGGTCTTACAAGGGAACCGAACTTGAATTCCTCGCCCGATGTATCCTGGGTGACCAAGCCCACGTAAGATTTAATTACCCCTACCTCGCCCTGTTCCACAACCAACATCGGAACCAGCTCCACACTCACCAGGAACGGATTGAGGTTGTACGCTCCGTAAAGAAGGGGATCGTGTTGCAACCCGATCCTGCCTCCGCTATCCAGGAAAGCCTGGAAATTCTGGTAGTTGTTGTGTTTGTTGTTTTGGCTACCCAGGATGGCTTCAATGAGTGTATAATCCGTGGCTCCCTTGCGTTCCTGATCCTCAATATCGTGAAAACCTCCCAATCGGCTTGCAATGTCCCCGGAAGGCAGGGGATCTCCTTCGTATGTGGTTACAATACCGATCATATCGATGATATTTCCCTTTGCATCTTTTTTTGTGGGCTCGATACGAACAACGCGGAGGTCTTTTGGGTTCAAACCAAAGCATGTGGGTGTGAGCTTTCCCCCGTGCGTTTTTGCCTTGGACTTTATCTCATCCGATATGGGAACGCCGAACACCCGATCCTCTGTGATCACTAAAAACGCGGTGGGATGAATCGGGGCTAAGGTTCCCGGGGGAAGCACAGGTCTCTGAACGCCTTTTTGCCCCCCATTGCTTAAAAACGTGCGCAGGTTCGAGAAATTCCCGAATTCCTTTTTGAAAACAGCGGATTTGGCTCCTGTGGGAAGAGGACCCCCAACCTGTGCCACTACCACTCCGATCCGGTCTGCTGGAATTTGTACCCAGGGGTGTTTCTCCACCTTGTAAACAAGCCACAGCTTGAAACGCCAACCCGGCATTAAAAGGTCTGCCTGGTATCCGGCTTCCCCTTTAAACGCAATCGGGTTGTCATCCGGGAGCTTCTTTTTGGACCACCTTTTGATCACTAGTCCCACTTCAGTAGGACCAATGATCCGTATGGAAGGAAGGATGATCACCGCTACAAAAATCCCGGACCACAGAACATAGCTCCACTGTAAAACTTGTGAAAGCATTGACATTTGTTTTTCCTCCTTTTTTTTGAGAAATGCGAGAGGAGGATGAAATTTTCCTCTCACGAAATCCGGAGAATCTTTTGACAGCCCCTATATCGGAGCTTTCTGTTTGTATGTACCCTTCTCTTGATTTCGTGACAAGAACTTTTTCTTGAGCAGGGCTTTTGGCTAAATTTTTTTAGTTTCTACAGTATATGACGATTCCCTATTTAAAAGGATGACACCATAATTCGTTTTTAATGATATTTTCACCACACGTTCTTATAAACACCTTCATAATCTTAATCTTGATCTTAATCGTAATCCCTCATCATATCTATTATGATTAGAATCCAGGGATAAGGTTTACTTTTCTTTTTTAACCACTGAAACAGTTCTCCACACACGGGGTTTGATCCCTTGCACGGATTTTTGATACAGCCCTATCATTCCCTGTTTCGCGGGAAATATCTCCCCTTAAGACACTATATTTCATACTATTTATGTTTTTTACTACAAATGCAGGAACTACCCACTACCCACTACCCACCACCCACAATTTTCCTTGATTTGTTCCCCTTTTACGGAAACATTGTTTGTTAAATGGAAATAAGGGAGGAACCACCATGATCCCTCGATTTATAAAAACAAAAACTGCTTTTGGAATACTTCTTGTTTTTTTCTTTACCCTTCAGATTTTTGCCCAGTTGGATTTATCGGGAAGTAATCTCCCCGGTAATAGCAATCTTCCCCTGTGGACGCCCTCGGAGGCCGCCTCCCATCGCCATACAAAAGTTCTTGGAATTCCCATTGAAAAAAAAGTGGTGGTTGCTGAGCTGGAAGGGCCTGCTGTGGTGAACCATATCTGGATAACGGCAAAAAGCGTGATCCCCCAGGTTTACGGGCTTTTAACACTCAGAATCTGGTGGGACGATGAGCTGTCGCCAAGTGTGGAGGTTCCCCTGGGAGATTTCTTCGGTGTGGGATTCGGTAAAGAAAAAACTTTTCAATCCAGTATGTTGGAGATGTATCCAGCCGGGGGGGAGCATCACGCCTCCCTAAATTCCTACTGGAAAATGCCGTTTCGAAAGTCCGCAAAAATCGAAATCGAAAACCGCAGCTTCCGTTCCGTTTCCATGTTCTTTATTCAAATAGATTATGAAAAAACCAAGACCCTCCCCAAGGATACCCTTTATTTTCATGCACAATACAGGAGAGAAAACCCGGTGAAATCGGGAAAGCCTTACACCATACTGGAGGCAAAGGGGCGCGGAAATTATGTGGGTACCATCATGAACTATCGCCTTTTGGCTCCCGGAGCCTGGGTGGAAGGAGGACAGGATTTTTATATCGATGGAGAACTCCTTCCCTCCCTTCCCGGCACTGGCGCTGAGGATTATTTCGGGCACGCCTGGGGATTTCGCACTCAAACCAATGGATTTTTTCACGGCACATCGTTCGGACCCGAGGAAAATAAAATGACAGCTTACCGTTTTCACATCCCCGATCCGGTTCGATTTAAAAAATCCATTCGAGCAACCATGAAATGCCACGGTTGGGATGTGGGAGATCGCCAGGACGATTATTCCAGCGTGGCGATCTGGTATCAAACCGAACCGCACGATCCCTTTCCCTGGGCGCCCCTACCGGACTTCGATTTCCTGGAAGTGGACGAAATCTTCAGGAAAAACCCCATGGATATGATCGATGAAAAATTGAAAACCCTTCCTTTTTCCGGGGAAAACCTTTCCCTTTCTGTAAGCGATTACTGGGAGTCCGGGCATTTTGAAATCGATCAAACAGGAAAAATGGCGCTGGATGGCGATCTGGGCACCAAGTGGTGCGAGGTGGATCACCCCAATAAACACTGGCTTACCCTGGACCTCGGGCAAAAAAGCAGGATAGAAGGATTCGTGATTATCAATCCGAGCGCAATCGGGGACAGCCCCGGTTTCGATCTCCTTGAGTTCTCCATTGAAGCGGGAAATTCCTTGGAAGGAATCTGGGAGCCCGTTCTCGATAAAAAAATATCCCAGGAAGATTTATCCACCACCCGTTCTTTAACCTCTATTATGATCCTGCCTTTAAAAAATCCGGTTGAAACGCGCTTTGTAAGGCTTTCCGTAACCCGCTCCTGTTCTCTCGATGCCATCTGCCGCATCCAGGAATTCCAGGTGTGGGGAAGCAAAGAATAGTAACAATTATCCTTGAAATGATAGTTTATGTTTCAATATGTTTGGTAATGTATTTTGAATAACAAAAGATATGTTGAATTTCCACACTTGAAGAGGCTGACCATGAAAAAACTATTGAATCGTATATCGGTCGATCCGAATATCTGTTTTGGCAAGCCGTGCATCAAAGGAACACGAATATGGGTGTCTTTGATTCTTGATATGCTTTCCGATGGAGCGTCACAGGAGGATATCATCAAGGAATATCCTCAACTGAAGCTTGACGACATCCGGGCTGCCATTGCCTATGGAGCTGAAGCATCTCGCGAAAGATTGGTTGACGTACCTATTAAGACAGTTCAATGAATCTGAAACTTTTCGATTTTCACCGAATAGTTGCAAAGGAATTGTAATCCTTCGTTCGTGTGGTCGCATGACATCTTCAGTTTTGAAATTGCTGATTCGACAATGTATTCATGGTCTTGATACAATTCCCCTTGAAAATGATCTATGGATTGTAGAACCTTCCCGCATCCGTATCCATCACGCTGAAAAAGATTAAGTATTATTTCGAGGAGTCTTTTTAAACCATGAAGTCTTTAAAACCCTATTTTTTAATTTTCCTCTTTCTCCTGGTGCTTCCTTTTTTCTGCTTTTCAAAGGAACCCGATTTTCAATTCGTTGTGTGGGGGGATTCCCAGTTCGAACACCCGGAGGTGTTCGAGGATTTTGTCAGGAAAACCAATCCGCTTAATCCCGCTTTCGTGATCCACGTGGGAGATATGATTACAGGCTACAGCTACGACAGGGAGAAAATCCGAAACCAATGGAAAAGGTTTAAAAAACAAATCTCTCCCTTGAAATCCGATTTCTATCCTGTGCCCGGAAATCACGATGTCACAACCACGGATACAGAGGATCTATACGCCGAAGCTTGGGGTAAGGATAGGTTTTACTACTCCTTCTCCCATAAAAATTCCCAATTTATCATCCTGGATACCTACCTCCACCAACAAGACGATACCCTTCCTAAGCTGGAAATCGCATGGCTCAGAAACCAGCTCGAGAAAAACAAAAACGCAGAAAATATCTTTGTATTCATGCATTCCCCCCTTTTTAAAAGAAAACAGTATGATTGGAATCCCCTTCACCAGCTGTTCGGGAAATACCCGGTAAAGGCTGTTTTTGCGGGACATTACCATATCTATTACCATAAAAAGCTGGATAATATCCGTTATTTTATCCTGAATACTTCCGGGGAAATGAGGTTTTCCCCAAATCATCTTACAGGCTATTCCCACGGGATTTTATCAGTTAAGGTGAAAGGGGAGGATATCCATTATGCGGTTCACACCAAACAGGGAATCTTTCCCCCTGAAGCGGTTCCTCCTGATGAACACATCCGCGCGGGAAAATTCTATCAGGAAGAATCCGCATCCATCATCCCGAACCCGGAAAAAAAAGATGTTCAAACCTTGATAAAAGTCCCTGTTTTGAATCGCACAAACGAGGAATGTGAATATGTTTTAAAATGGGAAGAAAAAGATTCCGGGTTCGAGTTCGATCCCAATGAGATAAAGTTTTCCCTCGATCCGGGGAAAACCCGGGATGTTGGTTTCAATATCCGCATTCCCAAAGGAAGGTATTTCAAAAGCGAGCTTCCCCGCCTGGAAATCCGAATCCCTTATATCAATAAAGCAGGATGGAAAACACAGATCAGCTCGTATCATTCCCTTTTTATTCCCCCTGAACTAGGTGCGGTGTTTCTTAAAGGTAAGTTGCTTCTGGACGGAAAAACCGATGATCCTGCATGGAAGGGCGCCCCTTCCATAACCACGCTTTACGTGGATAAAAAAGGAACCCCCGCAAAACAGTACACGATTGTAAAAGTGTTGTATGATAAAAACAACCTGTATATCGGTGTGAAAGGGGAGGAGCCCAATCCTGCGGGGCTGCAATCCCTTGCTCACGGTGAAATCCCGTATGTTTTTGCGGATGACTCCTTTGAATTCTACCTGGATACAAACAGGGACCTTAAAACATTCTACAGGTTCATGGTGAATCCGAAAGGAACTATCTTATCGAGCGGTCCAAAAGGCTTTTTCAGCTTCCAATTCGATGTTGAAACCTTTGTTGGAAAAAATTTCTGGAGTGCGGAATTCCAGATTCCTTTTACAGAGCTGAAATCCGAGGTTCCTTCTAAAGGGAGCGAGTGGGGATTTAATGTAAGGAGGGGAAGGCAGCAAGCCGCTTCCACTGTAAGCGAATGGTCCAGGATGCGCGGTTTCCCAGCCCAACCCGAGTATTTCGGAATCCTTGAATTTGAATAGAAGCTATTGCAGGATACTTCGGCTTTACTTTCAGCTTCAGGAATTCGGCGAGGCAGGCGATCACGGTCATCACGCCTTAGGCGTGACTCCGCTCTACATCCAGGATCGAGATCTGCCGGTGGCGGATCGTCGCTACACTCCGTATAAAATTCTCAAAATCATTCAATTTTGACAATACTTTTGGGAACTGTTATAATCTATTGCAGGATCTCCAAGCCCTGGATAAGATCGATATCGCCCTTGTAGGAATTGGTATCCGTGATGTAAAAGTAACCCTTTGTGAAACCCATTCGGTGATTTCCGCTCACTGTGTTTTTATCGTCGATCTTTATAAAAAAGCGGGATTGGGTAAGCGTGATTTGGAGCTCGTGTTCTTTGTTCAATTCCAAACCTGCAATTTTTCCCAGCTCCTTCCCTATACCTGATGCAAAGTCTCTTTGAATGGTTAAAACATCCGGAAAGGGAAGTTCTGGATTTCCCTGGTTACAGAATTTTACCCGGATAAAATCCTCCCTGTTCCACGGATTTTCATCCTTGTACAGGTTTTTTACATACCAGAATCCCAGCTCGTTCCATGGATTTTTTGCGTTGTGGGTATATTGTATTTTGAAACTGAGGGGTCCTTTGGAAAGATCGAGCGGGTTTTTATAAACCGCGCCAAACCACTCATCCCCGATTCCTCCTTCCAGGCAAAGGGCATCGTCTTTTGCCTCAATCCTGTTAAAAGGTTCGATGGACCCGATTTTCACCCAGTTCTCCTCCCAGTCATCCGGGGAAAAATCAGCCTTGTAAACCGTTTGCCCCGAAGGCTCGGGAAATACTTCGGTTTCCAACTTTTCAATCGCTTCATTTGGCTTTTCTTCTGAAGGGCTATAGGAACCAGCCCGGAGGGTAAGGGCATAAATATACAGGTCGGTTTCGGATGGAAGGATCAGGTTTGTTATGGTTTTTTCCGTTTCAATGGGAATTATTTGATAAAAGATCGAAGGAGTGGCATCGTAAAGGTCCCCGCCAAAGCTGTGCCTGTGCGAGGCTTTTATAAGGGGCAGCTCCCCGAATCCGGGCTCGGAACACCAATCCGATATT
>Ga0180437_10011903_pt1 | contig 10365 bp, 21 predicted proteins | sample SS_ome_4_FD_132410 | JGI IMG/M metagenome (GOLD analysis project Ga0180437, IMG submission 132410) | Hypersaline lake sediment archaeal communities from the Salton Sea, California, USA - SS_3_D_1 metaG | ecosystem: Environmental > Aquatic > Non-marine Saline and Alkaline > Hypersaline >... | reverse complement strand
TTCACAGATTGCTGTTCCGCCAGTGCTCCAACCTCTGAATGCCACTGCTTCTACTTTGTGTCGGTGCCTGGTTAGTGTTAGGCACACGATACATGGTCTTAGGCTTTCGACGGTGTTAGAGCACACTATTTTATGTTCCCAGTTGTATTCCTTGCTTGTTTTCGTTGTCATTTCTGATATCCTCCTCGATGGGCATCAGTGGCCTATCTCTTCGTCTTTCCAGCCGTGCGATTTGAACTCTGCTATCTGCCTCTCATTGAGATATTCTCGCTTGACCTGAGACATATACACTCCGAACCCGACTGGCCTGGGTCCGTATGGGTCCCGGTTTGGATCCGGCTTCTCGAAGTTCAGGTATCCACGGACCTTGTCGTCTTCGTAGTGCCACACGTTCTTGAGGTAGTCGTGTTCGGCCTTCAGGTCAGCACCTTTATTGAGAAGATAGTGGCAGGCCAGGGCGAGCTTGTAGTCGTTGAAGGACAGCAGCCTTCCTCCAAGAATTTTATCGGCAACGGGATGCTTGACGCTCTGTGGTATCTTGGTCTTGTCGAGAATCTGAGCGAACGCATCGGTTGGTTCAGACCTCTCGTTATAGACCGCGAAAAACCCAGGCTCTTCTGCGGTATCCCAGATCTCACCAGCAGAGGGGACGATTTGGTCGCCCTCCTGCATCCACGGAGCCAGCTCTTCTTTGATTGCCTTGAGAGCATCCTGATAGCTCTCCACTTCGAACATTTTGATATCGTAGATGTTTATCCACATTGATATCACCTCCTTATAGTTCTGGCTCTCGGCTTTCGCACTTGGCCAGGATTCGTTCCATAGCCACCTTAGTATTTCCTTCAATACCGTGGCGTCTTATATATCCTGCGAGTATATTTGCTTGGATATCACTGAGTTCTACGCTCAGATGATCACCTCCTGAATAGCTCTTGAAACGCCTGTTGGGTTTCGATGTTTTGTTCAGTCCTTTTCTTGGTTTCTGGATCCTGCGCGTCTTCGAGATACTTGAAATCGATGAGCCACTCTTCGTCGGTCTTCTCGTAGTAGACCTCTGCTCTCTTCTTCTGTCCCTTGGCTTTGAGCAGTTTGACAGTGGTTCCGGCAGGAATTGCGACCTTATTTCTGTAGATGATGTCCCTGGTGATGATCAGCTTGTGGCCTTTCCTAAACTTCTTGATTTTGGCGATGTGTTCCCTGGCTTTCGTCTTTGATATGAGGTCGTATCTCCGTTCGCTCTCATCTTTTTGCATCCACTTCCTAAGTTCAAAGAACTGCTCGTCTGGGAGATACTGTATATGCTCTTTTAGCTCGTCGACTTCCGTGCTATCACCTCACAATATCTTCTTGTGGCACTTGCTACATTCCCTGTTTTTGACCGCTCCTATCTGTCCTGGGCTTAGAGATCCCCTGGTCTGCGCTTGCGTGATCACGCTGATGTAGAAGTAGGAATCGCAATCGTTATCAAGCATGTGGTTGAGCATTGCGGATATTACCTCTCGGCTTTCCCGGTCGTTGATGGGGACCATCAGGTCGGGCCTGCCATAGCGTATTTTGGTGTAGAGTTCTTTCTCTTCTTTGAGTTGTGCCTTTCGGGACGCAGAGAGGCTGTCGTGAACCTTCAGTTCCTCGATGCAGTTGAGGATGAAGTCGCTGTGGAAGTTCTTCCGCTTGTTCTCCCAGTGTTTGTAGTAGAGGAATTCGAGCCATTCCTCTATCTCGCGTCTTTTGTTGACCTTGGTGATCATCTTGTCCTGCTTCTCCTTCTTGACCTTCTCCTCGAGGTCTGTCAGTGCGGACAAGTCCCACTTTTGGTTTATCTCTTCAGCACGCTTGATGGTGATGCTGCTTTTAGCGGCGGCTACATCGTCGAAGAACTTCTGTTCCTTCTTCGTGAAGAGACGGTCTGGGTCTCTCGCCTTCATCATGTCTGGGAGCTTTCCCAGAAGCTCCTGAATCTTCTTGGCCTTGTTCAGCTTGTCGACCCGCCTGGAGACCTTTGCCAGCAGGGAGACCGCGACCTTCAGTAGTTCGTGCTCTCCGAGAAGTTTGGTCACGCAGACGTTGCCGACAATGAACCGGCGTCCGCTCTCGACATGGAGCAGGTGCTCTTCGAAACGGATGGGATGTCCGCAACCGTAGCTCTCGCACTTGCCGTCAACTCCGCCGAGGTCCACTTCCTTAAGCAACTTGTATGTGCCGGTTGGCATCACATTGTCGCCAGCGAAATGGAACTGGTTGTCGACCACGACACCCTGAGCGTTCATGGCATCCAGCAGTGTCTGTATTTCGACCTTCCCTTCGTATGTTCCATCGGCTCTGTTTGCAACGGCCATCTCGATGATCTTCTCAATTTGTTCCTTTGTCAGAAACGTGTTGATTTCTATTGATTCTTTTATTTCGTCGGCTTCATTCACCGTATCACCTCCTTCTTTTTGGATGTTATGACAGTCCCGACAGCGACCGTGATCTGCTATCGTGACATCGTCAAAGCACGTATGTCCGCATTCGGGACAGGTGCATTCGCAGATATGTCCGCCATTGAGCTCCGCAGGGAGTCCGCAGACACAACATCGATGTTCCTCGTAATCTTGGCTTCCGTTCACGATCTTAAAATATTTAGCGAATATCTTAGGACCGCATCGTTCGCAGTAGTCATCAGGTCTTCCGTCTATGTCTGTCGGGTAGACCTTGTAGTAGTTCTCCGAATCGTTGTAGGCGTATTTGTATGTATTATTCAGTTGGTATCCTTCGAGGCCGTTGTCGCCCCGAGGTTCATAGATACAGATGCATTCGCCGGTTTCCGTTCCCATCTGATCACCTACTTTTCGTAATCACATTCAGTGCATCCGATGTTGTCGGCCCATCCTATAAGATATGCTCCACACTCAGGGCATTTTGCGTCAAGAAGGTGCAACCTGAAGGGCGTGCCCTGGTCTTGTATTATTCCGTAACCCTTCTTCAGCAACTCCTTGACGGTCGTGTCTTCTCTGACCATCGTATCAACCTCCATGTTCGTAGAACTTCTCCGCATCCATATAGAGGATGGGGTTCCACTTGCATTCTTCGTTCTCACAGATGAGTTCTGCTCCAACAGATTTCTCGTCTTTGCTGATCAGTGCTGTGGCAACCTTTATAGCACTGCCACAAACCGGGCAGCCTTCTTTATGCGTCAGGTGCTCACTTCCTTAGATGAACGGGAACCTCGCGTCGAGCTTGGCCACTTCCTTGCACCACTTGATAGATGCTTCATTACGTGCATCAACCGGAAGATACTCGAGTTCGGTTATCTCGACGATGAACTTCTGGATGGTGCCGAGCATCAGTTGCTGTAGAGTGTTATGCTCTCTCAGGAACTGCTTGGCCATTGCTTTAGCAAGTCGTTCCTTGTGGTATCCCCCACCATTGACTATTCGGGAGAGATCCTCAATCATCTTAGCAACTTTCTCTTCGTTGTTCATGTCGTTCAACTTGCGCACTTTCTCGATTGCATTGGTCACGCAGTGCTCGTGGCAGTCATAGTCGTCGACCTTGCAGTGTTCGTCGTCGTCTTTGAAAGCGTTATAGCACAACGGGCATTTCTTTTCTTCTTCGCTCATTAATACCACCTCCTTAGTGGTTCAGATACCAACCCGGAACTCCTCTTCGGTCCAGGTAGCAAATCTGCTCTTGTCATTGATATAAAAGTTTCTATATGCTTGGACGGCGTTGCCGTCTACTTTGTATTCTTCAGGCATTGCCTGGGCAAATGGAGTTAGTCCGATGTCGGGCAGTGGCGGCTCTTGGAGAGACATTATTACAGGGATTGACCTGTGATCGTGGCTGTTTGGAAAGCGGTAGTGTCGCTCAGCCTCGAGGTTTATAGCGTGTTGCTTGAGCCACCGCCAGTTGCTCAGGGATTCCATCACCCAGATGTTGCACGGGTGCTTGGGATTGAAAGAACGGTATGGGGCTTTTATTCCGTTTTCATTCAGGGCTGTGCAGAGCATCTGCGCTGATTCCAATATCATCTTGTTCGTGTGTTGGTCACAGGCGTAGACCGCACATTTCAGTTGGTCTTCGTCGAGGACGAAGATATTCAGGTGCTCACCTCCTCAGTATTTGCTATTCAGGTTATGTCCGTGGGACATCTTGTATTCCATCAGTTGCTCGTCGGTCCAGTCGCTGTATTTATCCTGAGAGATTGCAAGGACCTCGGGCAACAATTTCCTTCCCCACACGCCATAGTTCTTTTCACCGGCGTGTAGATTGGCGTTGATTTTGTTTTGCTCAAGTTCTACCCACTCTTGATAATGGTCGGGATAAAATCGATAGAGCCAGAGCAGTTCGACCTCATCTAAGAACGGGCATACCATGCAGTTAGACGGCGGTGGGACTGGATGTCCTACTTCACGCATGTAGTTCTGACACGCTTTTCTATTGAATCCGATATCAATCAGTGGGTATGACCGTTCTATGCCTCTTCTCATCCACGGAAACACAGCGTCTTCTTTGGCAACACGTTTTTCTTCGCCTTTGGCGATTCCGATGATGACCCGTGTCTTTCCATGATCTTCGGCGTAGCCCTTGATAGCACGTTTCTGTCCAATCGGATATCCAGCGTTGTTCCCGATAAATTCTTCGAGATATCTGTAGATGGGCTTTAGTTTCAGATTGTCGGTGCAGGTTTTAGGATACGCTTTGGATCCAATGGAGTTGTTCATCCGGTATTTAGAGAGCAGGTCGGGCCAGGTATTGCCGTGATATCCCATATCGTTGGTCAGAAATACGAAATCGATTCCGTGCTCTTCACAGACCTTCTTTGAATAACTGACGTGGATGTAGGTGTCGGGGTGCTCGTTCCCGGTGTCGGACATCACGACCAGTAGGTGGCCACGGATGTACTTCTCTCTGAAAGACGAATCGTAGATGATTTTGTAGAGAATTGCTGTCGAATCCTGTCCTGCGCCGTAACTGAGCATGGTGAGGCCATCACTCAGATCAGGTGTCCCGATGATATTGTTGCATCCTGGAACAACTGGAACAGATAACGGTGCTGGAAAGCGTGTTGGGGGTGTCTGAGCCATCACGTCTTCACTTTCCTTTGTAGGCGTTGAGTTCTTCAATTATTCGGACAAGGGTGTCCATCTTCCAATCGAAGGGTATGCTCGGGAAGTTGAAGCCGTTCACTTCTCCGACAGTCCCCCCGGCAAAGCGACCGGTGTTCTGACGGTAGTCCTTGATGAGCAACTCTCCCTTATCAAGATCTCCTGGTCGGAATGTGATGGATATGCAGTTGTTCCCTTCAGTTCGCTTGTCCTTGGAGACTCCTTTTTTGTAGAGGTGGATGGAAACTTCGGAACCGAGTCCAAACGGTCCGAGGACATCAGCATATCTGTCGGGATATCGCTCTTCCAGAGCTTCAGCGATGTGCTTGACTGAAGAATCTCTCCAGAATGGCTGCTTGTGAAGTTTCTTCTCAAGTCGCTCAATCTGCTTTCGTCTCATCTCAATGCGATCTCTTATTCGATTAGTCTCCGTCATATCAGCGACGAAGGCGGAGTGGATTTCATTCAAATCCATTGTTATCACCTCCTGTGGGTGAAATTCAGCCCGGCGGTGCCGGACAGCGTTGTGTGTTCTTGGATTCACCTGGTATATAAACCCGTCGGTTTGGTGGCCTATCATTAACCAAATGATAGTCTATACGGATGCGGGAACTAAGGCTTTCAGTGGTTCGAGGGCTCTGGTGATGAGAGCCTCATCAAACCCTTCGTTGGAATAGAACTTTATCACTCGGTCTTTTTTCCAGCGTCGCATCCTGGGAGGCAGGAAGGCGTATTTCTCGTCGCCTTTCGGCTTCCACTGCTGGAGAACCACCACATCTTCCGTTGCGTGCTTAGAGGCTATCTGAATGGCCTCCTCAAGCGAACTTGCAAGGAAGTAGTGACCCTGACCAAAGTGAAGGTATTCCCATCGGTATTCAGTGCCATAGAGAGTTGCTTCCTTCATGGTATCACATCCGCAGGTGAGCCTTTGAACCGAGCACGTACTTATTGTTTCTGGAATCAACTTCGAAAACATCTGCTGAGATACCGAGGTCTCCTAAGAAGTCGTCAATCTTGTCCCATTCCTCGTCGGTCATATCCTCTTTGTAGAGGATGAGTTTTAGCGTCTTTCTTTCTGACATGGCATCACCACTCGGTTGCGAACTGATCGACGGCTTTCTGGTATTCTTCTTCACAACCATCGCAGTATGGTCCTCGGCCTCCGAAGTGCATGGTCCCTTTAGTTATGGTGGCTCCGCACTTTGTGCATTCCATGACACCACCTCCTCAGTTGAGAAAGTATTTTTCACACAGGTCAAGGACGTCCATCTTTTTAATTCTTGGGATGTCGAGGGCGTCTATGGCGTCGACGAACTCGTAGTCCTTGTAGTATCTGTCCTTGATTTGATTCTTGATGGGGAGTTTCTTTTCCTTCTCCAGAGGACACTTACTGCAGTCAACCTCGTCGGGTTCGCACATAGAGCAGGGCAGGATATCGTTCTTGCAGTTCGGGCAAGTCTGGACGACCAGTCTGGGCTCGAGACGGACTTCTTCGTTACAAATGGGACACATCTCCCACACGCTGTCATATCCGGCCTCGACGAACTTACAGGGCTCATCACCATCTCGCTCACGGATCTCCTGAAGAACCTTCTCGTCTATCTCTAAGAAGGCCCCCTGCTCGCAGTTGTGACACGAACCTCGGTTGCTGTGGTTGAGTGCTCCGCAGTCCTGGCATATCATGAACTTGTCAGGATTGTCGAGGACGTTCTGGACGGTTACGAATTCCGGCTTTCTGAGTTCCTTGCCGATATCAAGATACTTCGTCCAATACTCTGGCCAGATCTTCTTGATCCTGCGCATGTTGTCGAGATCGGCTACACCCAGGGCGTCGGCTATTCTCTTGACAAAACCACCGCCTCGCTTCCACATGCCTTGCTGGACGAGAATGGCCTCTTGGACCAGGGATTCCTTATCTTCTTCGTCGAAAATGAACTCGGTCATCGGACCCTCGTGGTTGCATTCTCCGCACATCACGATCTCGTCTTCTGTGGACCCGGTAACCATGAATCCATCTTCGGCGAGAGGCATCTCTCCGTAGACGGTGGCCCGGACAACTTTCAGGCAGTTTTCTTCTTGGCATTTTGGGCATCTGTAGGTCATAATGTCACCTCAGTTAACTACCCGGAATTTGCTTCCGCATCGACCGCACTTGAAGATCAGGATTTCGTGCTTCTGACCAAGGCGTTGGTCGGACTCATCTTCGAGGAGGTCCATACAATAGCCGGACTTGTCTCCACAGTTGTAACATGTTGCTTCGGTCACTGGATCACTCTCCTTTGATGGCTTTGTATGCCTTCTCAATAAATGCCTGAGAGTGTGTGGTCTCCCAGGTGGATTCAAAGATGCTGTGGCCGTATTCTTCTTCGTCGACGGTTATCAGTCGCTCTTCTTCGGTGCCGTCGGTGTCGCTGTCCAAGACCATAACTTCAAGGGGCTGTTCGGACAGGACATCGGTTACAACACCACCATCGACGAGAACAACAGCGAGTTGTTCTGTAGTCGGGAAATTGAAGCCCTGTATGGTAGTGTTGTTGAGTTGGGCGATGTTTCCGATTGCCTCGTTGACGAGACTGACCAGACACTGAGTTGCTCTGATCTTGAAGTCGTCCTCATCCTTGGCCTCCTCAAGTGCGTCCTTGAGTTCGTACTCGATACTGCTGTATCCGTGCTTCAGACCGTCGATGTATTCCTGCATACTTTCGTCTAAATCTTCGTAGTCCACGATATCACTTCCTGTTTTCCAACTCCTTTCGGAGCCGTGCATTTTCCTTTTCGAGTTGTTCAACCCTTTCAGACCTGGCCGAGCATTTGCAGTGAGTGACCCGCTCATACTCTCCGGTCTTGGTGTTGAACTCTCTGAGATAAGTTCCTCCGCAGTTATCACAAACTGCTTCTTCCTGAAACGTGCTCATTCGTCCACCTTCGTTTCAATGTCGCCGTCTCTTGGGCTATAGGCTGTCACTTGGAATTGCGAGCCATCGGCTTTCTTGAATAGCAGGTTCTGTGCGTTCCACCTGCCGTCGTGGTTTCGGGGCTTGCCAACATGGATTTTAGTTACGTCATGTATCTGAAGCCAGTCGCTCATTTGGTCACATCCTTCCAGTGGAGGTAGGAGTCATCCATTTTGTACTGCTCTAAGACGTGCTTCATGTTGTCTATGAGGTTCTCATAGTCCTCTTCGGAAACACCAAGTGCTCCAATTTCTATGTGTATATCCAGGGTATCACCTCCTCTAATCCCATTCAAGGGTCCAGTCCCGTATGTCTGCCGGGTTCACGTTTGCTTCCAGGTCGAGGTCTGGATGCACATGTTGTCGTATCCACTCCAGAACAAACTCAGAATCTCGCTCCCGAAGTTTGTCCAGTTCTTTGTGGATGTCCTCTTTCTTAGGGAAGGACTGCAGGACGAGGCGCATGGCCTCTTCGTTTGAGATGCCCATCTTGGCATTCTGCTGTTTGGCGATCTCTTCTGCCTGGGCCTTGTCCCTTCCCCAAGCCCAATCGGTTTTCCAATACCCCGTCTCGCCCTCTTTGACGATGCACGGAATGTACTGGCCATCTTCTGTTCTTTCAGTGTCGATTATCACATAAGCAATCTTCTGGTCGCTCATGGATATCACCTCCTTAGTATTCTTCTTCTGAGGTCGTATAATCAGAGCCATACTCGTATCCGTAAGGGCGGATCCCTTCGTCTAAGAAGGCTTCTCGCTCTTCCCAGGTATCGAAGGTGTGGGTCTGCCCAAATGCTTCTACGATATACTTGATGGTCAACATATCACCTCAGTGCAATGGGAACGCCACTCGGCGTCCTTTTCCTTTCTTAAGACAGTAGGAGCAATCTCTCCCACAAACTTTATCGGGGTTGCCAATTGTCGGGCACACATAAAAACCTTTAGGAGCGGACTCCCCAGGGTGTATGACAATGGCCTGGTTGTCTTCGTGTCTGTAATTGCCGTCGTTGCATCCGCCGTATGAGAACCAGACAATAAAGTTATCTGGCAGGTCTTCCTCTTGGACGAAAGCGGACTTAGTGAATGTATAGAAAATTTTGTCTGGGAATTCGTTGGCAATCTTGATCCAACGTCTAAGATATGGCCTGTTATAGAAATCTCCGGCTTCATGCAACCGAACTGCTCTGACGTAGGTGTATTTGTCGAAGAGCCGCCTGAGTATGAACACCAGGTCCGGCACGAAGGTCTTTCTCTTAGAATGCTGATAGTTCGTCTCCCTCGCTCTCTTAACATTCTTGAATTTTGCGTGGAGTTTAACTGCGGCATAGCAGTAGTATTGGCACTCTCCTTTACCCGGACAGGTCTTGATCGGGGGCAGGTTCCAGATTATGGTATTCCCCGATATCTTCAGGTTTCCGAGTTTGATGGAATAGCGTCTATCCAAATCCTCTGAGTAGAGATACTTTTCCGGCAACTGCATCATTGCGTGAATGCCGGATATTCCTCTGTTCTCCCTTATGCGTCTATGCTCTGAGTTCGTGTAGAACTTCTTGGCCAGGTGCTCACCTCCTTAGTCTTTGACAAACCGTTCCTGGTTGTCTGTAACCCAGTCCTCTCTCATCATGTCAGGGGGTAACATAAATGCCAGAAGGTCTCCTGGGGAGTCTACATCACCCTGATTAGGATAGCAGGGGGAGCAAAGGTTGCACGCGATCCTGTACTTAGAGCGCACGACCTGAATTGTGTTTTCGTCGGGGTTGTATATGGCGGAGTATTCACCTTCTGGGTCTGGTTCATACTGGCCTTCGTCGTTCTTTTTCCAGGCTCCGAACAGCGTTGTTCCGGCTTCGAGATAGCATTCGCAGGATCCCTCTTCCTTATAGGTCGGACACTCCTTAGTGTGCTCTTCCCAATCCAGGTCGATTCCCTGGTCAACGTCATCCCAATGCTCTATATCGTTTCCGCAGTGGACTCCTGTTGTAGCGTCCAAAGTATCACCTCCTTAGAAGTTGCGACCGCCACAGCACTCGTAATACTTGGGGCAGTCCGGGCATTTGATTTTACTGCAGTCTATTTTTTCGTCGTCTTCGATCAGGTGTTCACCTCCTCGCTTTTCTCCAAATGGCCTTGCGCTCCTTTTCCATCAGTTTCAGGGTAGGAGACGAAGTATCGTCTTGTTGATATTCTACGGCTCCCTCAGTGGTCATGACGGTCATACCCCTGGGGATGGCTTTGAGTCGATAGGCTATGTCGTGGTGGAGTCCGTCGAGATAACTATATAGGCAAACTCCGTCGAATTTTCCCTGGTTATACTCGGTGTCTTCG
>Ga0180437_10011902_pt1 | contig 10365 bp, 12 predicted proteins | sample SS_ome_4_FD_132410 | JGI IMG/M metagenome (GOLD analysis project Ga0180437, IMG submission 132410) | Hypersaline lake sediment archaeal communities from the Salton Sea, California, USA - SS_3_D_1 metaG | ecosystem: Environmental > Aquatic > Non-marine Saline and Alkaline > Hypersaline >... | reverse complement strand
TTCTGTCAGATATCGAGAAATCCCATAAATATCCTCCCGCTGACCTGACTATCATAAGTCTTCCTCCGGAAAAGATTCTTAAGATAGCAAGGGTCCTGAAAACCAGGTTTCTTTTGGTTCTCTCGGGAGGGTTCAGCAGGGAGCAGAGGAGGGAACTAAAAGTGATTTCGAAGGGCAAGTTCCGTATCCTGGGGCCCAATTCTGTTTGCGGTCTAATAAACCCGAAGGAGGGCATCAACACGACGTTCGAGAGAAATCTCGATATCCCTCCCGGTAAGATATCACTTATCTCCCAATCCGGAGGTGTCGGGGCGATTCTTTTGGATTATCTGATTTCGAACAAGGTGGGCATTTCGAAATTCATCTGGGTAGGTGACATGATAGATATAAATGAGTGCGATCTTTTGGGATATCTCCTGAGGGACAGGGAAACCGAGGTTGTTCTTCTCTATCTGGAATCCGTTAAACAGCCGAGGAGGTTCATGGAACTCGCCAGGCATTCAAAAAAACCGATCATAGTTCTGAAATCAGGCATTTCGATGGAATCAAAAAAACGGGCAAGGACGCATACTGATTCGCTGTCGACTTCACAAGAAGTCTATTCCGGGGCGTTCAAGCAGGCGGGCGTGACAGAGGTGGACAACGTCCGCGACCTTTTCAACTACGCGTTGATATCGGAAAGGTACAGAGGCAAAAAAATAAACAACGTGGCGATAATTTCGAACACGGGAGGGTCGTCGATAATAGCGAGCGACTGGTGTTACAGGCTCGGTTTGAGGCTTTCGAAGTTCTCTGAAAAAACAAAAATGGAGATCGAAAAGAAATACCCAAGGCTTGAGACAATAAATCCGCTGGACATAAGGGCTGACGCGGACGGGGAGAGGTTCAAGAACGTTGTTGACGTTCTGGTGAAGGACGGAGGGGTCGATGCGGTTCTGATAATAAATCAGCTCAGGTCATGCCTGTTGAATCCCGAAGAGCTTGAAGTCTTAAAGGGGGTAAAAACCGAAAAGGTTATTGTTGACTGCTCTCCGGGTATGGGGGATTTCAAAAGGGTCAAATTCTTTCTCAGGGATTCGCTCCCTGTTTATAGTTCGATAAGTGATGCTGTCAAAGTTTTAAAGATGGTTTCTCAATAATAAAAATTGGGGTGGACATGGCGAAAAACTTTCTGACATTGATAGATTACACGGAGAAGGAGTTACGAAAGATCCTGGATAGGGCAAAGGCTATAAAATCCGGGGAATCGGAAGGTGATTTGAAGGGGAAAACGCTTGCCATGCTTTTTGAGAAGACTTCGACAAGAACCAGGGTCTCTTTCGAAGTCGCCATGCATCAGCTGGGGGGTCATGCCATTTTCCTTGATTCAAGGACAAGCAAGCTGGCTGAGAAGGAAACATTGAAAGACACGGTCCGCGTCCTGGAAAGATACTGCGACTTGATAATGGCAAGGGTTTACGAGCATTCAGACCTCGAGGAGATCGCGGGGGTTTCGAATGTACCCATAATAAACGGCCTCAGCAATCTCCACCATCCGTGCCAGACCCTGGCGGACCTATTTACAGTCATTGAAAGGAAGGGTGGAATCGAGGATCTGAAGGTCTCGTTCGTGGGTGATTGCGCCTTCAACATGGCGAGGTCGACAATGATAGGCTTTTCAAAGCTGTGGGCGAATGTTTTCCTTGTCTGCCCGGACAAGCCTAAATACATGCCTGATCATGAATTTGTCGAGACAGCAAGGAAACACGTCAAAGGGAATATAAGGATAGAGAACGACCCCGTTAAGGGGGTTAAGGACGCTGATGTGATTATTACGGATAAATGGGTTTCTCCCGGAGAAAAAGGTAGCCTCGAAAGTAGGATGAAAGACCTGAAGGGGTATCAAATAAATTCCGAGCTTGTGGGGCACGCGAAAAAGGATTTCATATTCCTGCATTGCCTCCCGGCCTCCAGGGGTCAGGAGGTAACGGACGATGTTATTGACTCTTCCAATTCAATGGTTTTCGACGCAGCCGAAAACAGGCTCCATACCGAGAAAGCCCTGCTGCTTTATCTGCTGGAAGGTGAATGAGATGTGTTTGGCCCTCGAGGGAAAGGTTTTGAAGGTGAAAGGGAAGGAAGCTTTGGTTGACTTCGGCGGGGTATGTAGAAACGTTAATTCGGAGTTTTTGAAGGTGAACGAAGGGGATAAGGTCCTGGTTTTCAATGATTTCGTAATAGAGAGGTGTTAGTACGTTCAGGGAATTGCCTATCAGGAACAGGGAATTGTTTTTACGCTACGCCATACCGTGCGGGGAAGTCTTGGTCGGCAGGGGGGAGCTCAGGGAGGATCTTCTGAAGGCATTGAACGATTCCGTAAAGAACGGGCTGGAGACCGATTTCCCGATAGAAGGGGTTTTCAGGGTCGCCACCAGGATGTGCTCGATACTGGCTAAAAGGATGGGGAGGGAAGAGATAGACGACGAGGTTATCAGGAGATATTTCCTTCTGGAACATGAGAAGGCGATAAGATGGAGGAAAGAGATCAGACCCGACCTTAAGGTGAGAGAATGCATGGTTTACCCCGGAAGGGTCCTCAGGATTGACCCGGACAGGGTCCTGGTCAGAACAGAGAAGGGCGAGGGGTTCTTCAGGAACGATTTTGCTGAAGGCCTGAAAAAGAAGGACTGGGTGAGCGTTCATTATGATTACGTATCGGAAAGGTTGAGGAAGAGGCATGCAGACAGGATGATGAGGAGAAAGGATGGATAAGGAAAAGTTAGGGACTATGCTCGCTTTGCTGGCAGCGGTTATCAGCGGTTTCGCGATTCCCGTGAACAAGATTTTCGTGGTTGATCTCGATCCGACTGTTTTCACTGCCGTGAGGGCTATAATAATAGGTGTTGTGTTTCTAGTGTTGTCGGTCTTGAACAGCAGATTCTCTTTGAGGAACATGAAGCAAATGGACTGGAAATACCTGCTCTCGATAGCTTTCATAGGGGGGTCTTTCGCGTTCCTTCTTTTCTTCACGGGTCTGAAATTCACTACCGGGGGGAGGGCCGCTTTCCTGCACAAGACCCTCCCGCTTTATGCCGCGATATTCGCATTCGTATTTCTCAGGGAGAAGATCCCCAGAAGACAGATATACGCCTTGATAATAATGCTTGTAGGGACCCTGATGTTGTTCTCGGCACAGATAAACCCCTCTGGTCTCTGGATTAACCCGCAGCTTGGGGATGCACTAGTTCTGGGAGCCACAGTCCTTTGGGCGTTGGAGAACGTGATATCAAGAAAGGTCATGCTCAGGGGTGGATCCAATTTCTTTGTTTCCTTTGCCAGGATGTTCTTCGGGGGCGTGATCCTCTTCGGGTTCGCTGCCCTGATCGGGAGATTCGATGTTTTATTTTCCTTGAGCGCCCAGCAGTGGGGCAATATCTTCATTTCTGCCTTGATACTCTTCGGTTACGTTCTGTTCTGGTACTGGAGCATACGTCACATCAATGTATCCAAGGCGTCTTCCCTTCTCCTGCTGGCCCCCGTTGTTTCGCTGGTGGCGGGGGTTTTATGGCTGAGGGAGCCCGCCCCGAACCTACAGCTCATTGGCAGCGCCTTGATACTGGTAGGGGCGTATTTTGTTGCAGGTATAAAAAGCAGGTTTCTAACAGGGGCTTAAAATCTTTTTGAGAGCAGTTCAACGTAATCCGCCACGTGCTGAAGCGCTTTGGAAAAACCTGGTTTTGTCCCTATTACCAGGACTATTTTGCCCCTTTCCTTTGCAAACTGCAGGGCGGGCAGGTAATCCGCGTCCCTGGAGGCCAGGGCTATCGTATCTATGTTGTCGTTGAAGCAGGCCTTCACTATGTCAACCGCCACGCTCACGTCAACATCAGAATCCACCTCCCCCGCGAGCACCACCTTCGGTTCGAAGCCCTGATTCGCGATGGCCTCTATTAACTTATCGGAGGCGTGCTGGTTCAGGAATATCTTGCCTGTTATTATCCTTCCGTATCTTCCAGTGATATTTCTGAGCTCATCAAGATCTATGTTGAATTCTTTCCTTATTATGTTCGGTCCGTCCACGAACAATGCGAGATTCCCTTTCCCATTCTTCTTCCTCTTCCTGAAAAACACAGCATCACCAGATTGCTTTATAAATAGTTTGATTATTAAAAAGATTTATTGGGTGAGTTTATGATTCAGGATCTTAAAAGGGAATATGACGTGATTGTCGTAGGCGTTGGTCCTGCGGGTTCGTCTGTTTCCAGATACTGCGCGGAGGAGGGTTTGAACGTCCTGGCAGTGGAAAAACGCCAGGAGATCGGGGTGCCTGTGAGGTGCGGTGAGGGTTTGTCAAAATCCTCTCTGGAAAGGATGGGCATAAAGCCCGAAAAATCCTGGATTTCCAGGACAATCAAGGGAGCAGCAGTTTACTCTCCAAACCGCGGGAAGGTTACGGCAGATTTTGAAGGCCCGGAAGGCTGGGTGATTGAAAGAAAGATATTCGACAAGCATCTTGCGAAAATCGCCGCCAAGGCGGGGGCAAAGATCCTGACGAAAACAGAGGTTGTCGGGGTTGAAAGGAGAGACTCGAAAGTGGATGTCAAGCTGATTTCAGAAGGTCAGAGTTTCGTGACAACATGCAAGATACTTGTCGCCTGCGACGGGGTCGAATCAAGAATCGCGAGGCTGATGGGAATGAAAACCACGCTTCCCTTGGATGATATCGCTTCTTGCGTCCAGTTTGAAATGACGAACGTTAAGATCGACCCGGACAGGATAGAGATGTACTTCGGAAACAAGATTGCCCCCGGAGGATACGTATGGATATTCCCGAAGGGGAAGGAAACGGCAAACGTTGGGATTGGCGTGAGAAGGCCGTTCTCCAGGGGGCACGCAATTGGTTATCTCAAGGAATTCGTGAAGAATGATAAAAATCTTAGCGGAGGATCGATATTGGAGGTGAACTCTGGGGGTGTTCCCGTGGGGGGACTCCTTGAGGAAATGGTTTCCGATAACTTTATTGTGGTTGGTGATGCCGCGCATCAGGTTAACCCCATACACGGGGGAGGCATAGCCGAATCTTACATAGCCGGGAAGATAGCGAGCGAGGTTGTTGCAAAGGCAATGAAATCAGGGGACTTCTCGAAGGGCAATCTCTCCGAATACAACGAAAGATGGTGGAAGACCCGGGGGAAGAAAATGAAAAAGCTGCTCAAGCTGAGAAGGGTAGTTGAGAGCTTGAGCGATGAAGAACTTAATTGGCTTGCCGGATATCTAAAGGGGGAGGACCTCGTCGGTCTCGCAAGGGCGTCCGGGCTCAAGAAGCTGGGATTCATTTTGATGAAAAAACCCAGACTGGTTACCATTGCAAGGAAACTTTTTTGATCAGGCTCCACTTCTAACGTATTTAAATGGGCAACGTCCTATAATATCTTGAGGTTGTAAGTAAATGGACTTCGGAGATTTGGAACCACCAAATGCAGGCGAGCAGAATGGTAATAATGAGGATAAGGAAGAACGGAACAAAGATAAGTTCCTTAGCCCAAAAAATAAAACCCGAAAAGTTCGAGATGGATGATGTTGCGCAGCAGATCTTCGGAGCGGTTATTTTAGCGACCCCCCTCTCGGTTACGGAAGAGGTATGGACCCTGGCGAAAGAGCTGGACCCTGTAAGGCTCGTCATGTTTATTCTGCTTTCAATCGCCGTCGTTACGATAATCATATACTACACCAGATTCCAGAGGGTCGCAAAGGAGGCGATAGGGGGGGAATTCGAAGCGCCCATACTTGGTAAGGCATATATACCCAAAAGGCTGGTCTCTTTGTTCCTGGTTTCTTACGGGGTCACCTGGTTTATTTTGTGGCTTTTCGGGGTGATGAACCACGTCATGGACCCCGCATGGTCATTCAACATATTCATTTTCGTCTCGTTTTTCGCCTCTGTAGGGGCGGCAACAGCGGACATACTGAAGTAAACTTTTATATAAGTTTTAGAAATGATTAACATGAGATGCCGAAAGTGCGGAAGTGAATTGAATGAGAAGTGGAAATTCTGTCCCAGGTGCGGTTCCATTCTTAGCAGAGACTTGTTCGCCGATGTATTCTCGAGGATGGAAAAGGAGCTGAAGGAAATGGACAAAATCTTTGAAAGGGATTTTGAGGTTTTCGATCTTTCCCCATTTTTTAGGAAACCTAACAGGGGGAGGGGATTCTCGATAAAGATAACGCAGAGTTCAGGGCAGGATCCAAAGTTTTCCGTGAAGACGTTCGGGGACGTGGACAGAAAGGAGATAGAGGAAGAGGTTAAAAGGATGGGTTTCAGGGAGAGGCCTGGCCTGATTAAAAACAGGGTCAGGGAAACCGGAGGTTATGAGAAACCGGAAGCTGAAGGGAGGGATTTCTCGATAAGCGAAGCGAAAACTACGGAAGAACCAAAAACGCACGTTAAAAGAACGGGGTACAGGATAGTGGCCGAGATTGAACTTCCGGGCGTCAGGGACCAGAATGACATAGAGGTCAAATCACTTGAAAATTCCATAGAGGTCAAGGCTAAGGCCGGGGACAAAGCCTACTTCAAGATCCTAACAAAACCCCCTCAAACAAGTATTGTGAGCAAAAGTTTCAAAAAAGGAATTCTTTATCTTGAACTCGGATAACCCAAAACTTATATTCGATGTAAAACAAATATTCTATGTGAAAAACAAAATTCCATTCCTGCCGCTTCCTTATGATAAGGTTAGGAGCATTTCGGAGCATCTTCTAGGATTTGGCGAGAACCTTTCTAAATTCTTTCCCTCACTGGATTTCGAACTGGAGCAGGCGGGGCTGGGGATAAGCCCAAGGAGATGGATGTCGATCGCCATCTTCACGCTGATATTCTATTTCGTTATAGTTTTCTCTTTGATATTTGTCATAACTGTTGCCGCGAAAGCGGAATTCTTCAGGGCCATCTCGATATCTTTCCTGTCCGGGGCAAGCATAGGTTTCGCGAGTTTCCTTTTCCTCTCCTTCTACCCGAAACTTTCCGCGACCAGGAAGATAAAGAATATAGAGAAGAATCTGCCTTACATGCTTCACCACGTACTCGTCCAGGTGAGGGCGGGCGTTCCCCTGTACAACACGCTGGTCTCCATAGCAAGAAGTGATTACGGCCTGCTCTCACATGAGATAAGGAGGGTAGTCAACGAAATAAACACTGGTAAATCCGAGGCCGAATCACTCGAGATCCTTACGAGAGAGACCCCCTCGTTCTTCTTCAGGAGGGTCATGTGGCAGATGATAAATGCCCTGAAATCAGGAGCGGACATAGGTAATACCATGAGGGAGATAGTTGATAACCTGGCGGTGGAACAGAGGGTATCCATAAAGAAATACGGTTCCCAATTGAACCCGCTTGCGCTGATGTACATGCTTTTTGCTGTTATTTTTCCTACGTTGGGAATAACCTTTCTCTTGGTTCTCGCCTCATTCACAGGATTGACAATAAACCTGGAGATCGTGCTTATAGGAATAATAGGTATGCTGGTCTTGTTCCAGTTCATGTTCGTTGGCCTGATAAAGTCAAGGAGGCCCATAGGGATAGATTGATATGTTATACAAACTGTTCCCGCCGCGCTACAGAAACTGGGTAAGGGAAATGATAGATTTGTCAGGCATGAAAACAACCCCTGAAAAATACATAAACATTTCTTTGGTTATGAGCATAATAATTTCGGTGGGCATCTCCTTGTTAGCAGGCTCATACATGTTATATGTTTTAATCGGTGTTTTTTGCGCAGTGTTCTTCCTCCTGAACGGATGGCTCATACTGGCAGTGGACAGGAGGAGAAACTTCGTGGAAAACGTCCTTCCTGACGCCCTGGAATTGACAGCAGCCAACATACGCTCGGGGTTCATACCCAGCAAGGCTTTGCTCCTCTCCGCCAGGAGTGAATTCGGACCGCTCGCCGAGGCCATAAGGAGATCGGGAAAGGAGATAATGACGGGTAAATCCCTGGCAGAGGGCCTGAACCAGATTCCAAGATATATAAAATCAGAGGTCCTGGAGAGGGCGGTGAAATTGATAGGCGAGGGGGCGAAATCAGGAGGCCAGCTTGTCGCCCTCCTGGAGGAAAACGCAATAGACATCCGGAGGAAACAGGCAATAAAGAAGGAGGTAAAGGCGAACATAATAATGTACGGAATATTCATAGTGTTCGCAGGCGTTCTTGGAGCCCCGGTCCTGTATGCCCTGTCCCTGTATCTTATAACCACCCTGACCATGTTCTCCTCTGCCGGCAACCTTCCGGAATCCTTCTCCAGCAACATACCGTTCTTCAAGTTCGGCCTAACCATATCGCCTGAATTCCTCTTGGTCTTTTCGGTGGTTTCGATAATAATCACCACCTTTTTCTCGGGTATAATAATAGGCCTCATAGACACAGGAAAGGAGAAGGGAGGGATAAAATACATTCCGATCTTCATGATAATAGCGCTGCTCGTATTCTTCGGGGCGAGGATGTTGATAAGCAACATGTTTGCCGGCTTCTTGCCAGCTTAAGATATTTATACCAGTTTGCACCAATTATAAATTGATCAAACATGAAAAAAGGACAATCTGCAATGGAGTATCTGATGACGTATGGTTGGGCAATACTGATCGTAATAATAGTGGCAGCGGCTTTATACGCCCTGGGCGTATTCAATCCAGCGACGTACACAGGTGCCAGATCGACAGGTTTCGCCAATATCGGACAGCCAGCGACTGGTGACTGGAAGATATCTGCGGCAGCAGCGGAAAACCAGTTCCAATTGAATCTCAAGAACAATCTGGGTTCAAGACTATATTTTACGGCAGCATCCGTAAAGATAGGGGCAACTGACTGCACAGGAGAGGATTTCAACGACGCTACATATGATAACGTTGCGAACATAACGATTGGATCAGGCGGAGAATTCACCGTTGAAGCGAACTGCGGGACATTACAGTCAGGCAACAGTTACACGGCATCAGTGGAGCTAACGTACGACAACCTTGACTCGGGATTGACAGGTTTCAAGGAAATTGGTACCTTAACAGGAACTGTCAGTTAGACATAAACATTCGCCCTTACCATCTTTCTTTGATTTTTTTATTTTTAGGTAGGTCTTTTTATAATCCGGCTTTATCAATTCTTATAATATGTACAAGCAGGTAATTGTCGTCAGGAGAGACCTGGGCATGGACAAGGGAAAGATCGCTGCCCAGGTAGCGCATGCTTCCCTGGAGGCATACAAGAAAACCGATGAGAGCATTCGAAAGCTCTGGGAAGAGGGAGGATCGAAAAAGATAGTTCTCAAGGTTGAAAGCCTGAAAAAACTCATCGAACTGAAGGAGAAGGTAAAGGGTTTACGAATCCCATATGCGATAATAAGGGATGCGGGGAAAACCCAGGTTGAACCCGGAACCGTCACATCGATAGGTATAGGGCCTGTTGAAGAAGGGTTGATAGACAACATAACAAAGGATCTGAAACTGCTCTGATTCTGATTAATTCCTGGAAAATGGAAAGTATTTAAAACTTACTGGTATTAACTACTTTATAATCAAGAAGGTAGTATGAAAGGGATATTAAAAAAGGGTTTTGTGAAATACAGCCTGGTTGTCTTAATTCTAGCGTTATGTGTAGTTTTATTTTCGCTTTACGGACCTGTCGAAGGAAGGAACGAATCGGATGACACGGGTCTGAAGCCCGTAGAATCAGGTATCACCGGTGGAGGTCCGTCCGTGGAGGTGATGGGTTTTAACGAGATCGGGGATGGCAACGAAGAACCGGAGGAGATGGATGAACCTGTAATAACCGGCACTTCCAGTCCTACATTACTCGGAGGTTTTTCAGTCGGGGGTTCTTCTGGGGGATCAAGCGGGTCAAGCGTGCAATTTGCTGAAACTCATAAGGTTTGCGATTTCAAAAATGAGCAATGTATTGTTGTCGATGGCCCTGGAACAGATGAATGCGCAAATGATGAGGATTGTTACTGCGACCCGAAAACGCCCGGTTACTGGAAGAACCATCTTGGAGAGGCGGGGGGTGTACTTCAGTATCAAGATACAAGCAAAGGGGATTTGACACTTGACTGGGGGGTAGGCGGAAATGAAATATCCTACGGTACTGTCAGGGCCGGGGGATTCAGGGGATCAGGTTACATAATAACCCCCGGGAGCAGCGGGACCCTTGCAACCGTCACCCTTGAGGTAATCAGGGACGGATACGAAGGTAATATCGACCTATGCATAACAAATTATGTGGATGATATTGGGGATATGATGCCTGAACCTTACTGTATAAGTTCGTGTCAAAAAAATATTGTTTCATCACCGAATATATACATCACCTGCAGTCCGGATTCGGGAGGACCGGGAACGAC
>Ga0180437_10011901_pt1 | contig 10366 bp, 14 predicted proteins | sample SS_ome_4_FD_132410 | JGI IMG/M metagenome (GOLD analysis project Ga0180437, IMG submission 132410) | Hypersaline lake sediment archaeal communities from the Salton Sea, California, USA - SS_3_D_1 metaG | ecosystem: Environmental > Aquatic > Non-marine Saline and Alkaline > Hypersaline >... | reverse complement strand
GAACTTAACGACCTGTAATAGATAGGAGGAAATACTATGAATAAGGCAGAACTAGTAAGTATCGTTAGTGATAAACTAGAGTGTACAAAAGCAGATGGTTCAAGAGCGTTTGAAGCTGTTTTTGACGCGCTAATTGAAGGATTAGTAGCTGGAGAAAAAGTTAAGACTCCTTTGGGAACCTTGAAGGTTGCCGATAGGAAAGCTCGCACCGCAAGAAACCCTCAAACGGGCGAGGCGGTAGCAGTACCAGCATACAAAACTATCAAGTTAATTCCTTCAACTATCATTAAGGATAAGCTAAACGGCTAAATCTTTAAGATACACAAATAGAAAGGGGGAGGGCAACCTCCCCCTTAATTATAAAGAAATAGAGAGGAAAGAACATGCCAAGAAAAAAAGCAAATAGAAAGAAAAAAGAAAACATAGTCGATGAAGTAAAAACAGTAGACGAAGATAAACTTTTTGATAGTATCGTAAAAGACATTAAAAAAGACTTCGCAGAAGGTACACAGACACATATCGAAACCGCTACAAACTTTTTGACTAGTGGAAACCTGGGAATAAACTATGCTATTAGTGGAAGACCAGATGGAGGATTTCCCGAAGGGCTTGTTACTGAAATTTACGGGGACCACAGTACAGGAAAATCGCTTATAGCCTATCATGCTCTTGTACAAACGCAGCAGCGCGGCGGATACGCGATTCTAATAGATACAGAACGCGCCTTTAATCAACACTGGTTTCAAACAATCGGTGGCGATAATAGTAAACTGATATATTTCGAAACATCTACTATGGAAAAAGTTTTTGATTATATCACAAAATTAGCTGGCACAGACGGTTCAAAAACTGAGTACGGTATTATCCGTAAAAAGTTGCCTATGGATGTACCAGTAACAATCGTATGGGATTCGTTGGCGCAAACATCAACGGAAGCCGAACTTGACAAGGATATGTCAGGTAGTGAAATGGCTATCAGGGCAAGAAAAGCAGGACAGGGTATGCGTAAGGTTCTTGGACCTTTGAAAAGAAGCAATATTACTTTTCTTGTTATAAACCAGATACGTGCTACTATGGCTATGTATGGTCCTGATAGTGACACAGTTGGCGGCAAAGCTGTCAAATACGCTTCTTCAGTGCGCGTAGAATGTAGAAAAGGCAAGGTTATTAAAGACGCACAAAAAAAGGAGATAGGAATTGGTGGAAAAGCCAAGATAACTAAAAATAGGCTACGTTCTCCGTTCGCAGTATCGGAGTTCAATATCTATTGGAAAGAGGGAATAGACCCGTTGAGCGGATATTTTACAGTGTGTGCAGAGGAAGGCTTAATTGCTTCTCCGTCGAGGGGATGGTGGGAGTATAACGGAAAAAAATTCCGTGAAAGCGAATTTCCTGAAGTTCTAAAAGCGAACCAAGAGCTTTTAGGAGACTTTGAAATTGACCAATCAAAGTTTGACCTACACGCTAGTAGTCAAGAATATGAAGGAGTAGACGATAACGTAACACTCGAAGAAGACGAGGAAAGTTTAGAAGACATTTTAAGCGAAAACTAAAATGTAACTAAGAAATAATTATATGGCGAGTGCTATAAAACATAGTCTCGCCATAGCCATTTTTAGGGGGTAAACGAAATGAAACAGCTATACTTAATATTGGTATGTTTACTTATTATTATGTTATGGCCCAATGCAGTAAACAATAACGAAAGAACGCCAACAATTATAAACATACTAGCTACGACAAAAACATTAAACATAATTGCAACGGACGAAGAAAATGTAAATCCACAGGCAGAAGAAATTGCAAAAAGATTAATCGCATATGAACACTTAACTATCGAAGCAAAAACACTACAAAGAGTTGAAAAGAAAATACGAAGGTTAATGCCAAATTTAGAAACTGAATTAGTAACCGAATTTGCTATCGCTATTTCAAAGGCAGTATTACTTTATAGCCACTTACAAGAAGATGATATTATCAGCATGATATATGTTGAATCGCGCTTTAATGCCGATGCTATGGGTGATAGAAAGAAATACAGACGCTGTAGGCATAGTGCAGATTGCTATTGGGCTTTCGGTCCAATGCAAGTTCATACATATTTCTGGAACCATATTCTTGAAGACTTAGGCGATGGTTTTACTCCAGAAGACCTAATGACTATCAAGGGTGGTATTATTATTGGAAGCTGGTACGTTAACGATTTAATCAGACGAAAAGGAAGACGTAGAGGAATACAATGTTATAATACAGCTATTGGAAGTGAATATGTTACCAGAGTAATGAGAGTTAGGAGAAGAATAGCTGGAATTTAATTTGGAGGTTTCAATGAAAAAAGTCGGTAGATTGTTTTGCAATTTGCTATCCAAAAGTGGCAGAGACTACTCTGTCTTTAAAGTGTATGTTTTGAATCCTCAAGCTGATAATAATTTATCTCAGCATGATGCGATTATAACATTGCCGCATGGAAGCGAAGTAGAAATTTTCCCGACAGGAACATCTATTAACGATGTGTTTGCAAAAGAATGGACTAAAATAAAAGTAGAAGACCTAAAATTTAATTCACTCGATATTATAAAATTTCCAGAAGAAGAAAACAAAAATAAGTAGCAACTTTGTACAAAAAAACGCCCTCTGTAAAAGAGGGCGTTTTTGTCTTTGAAAAGAGTTAGTCTTCCTTACTAGTCGTTATCGTTAGTACCACCACCAGTTTGTCCTGCTCCTGCTTCTGGTGCTGCCACATATGGGTCTGATGGGTAAGTTAGACCTTCACCTGCTGCTCCCAACTCCTCTTGCTTTATTCTGTAAACTTTATCATACGCAAACGTAACTGAAATCGTTAGTGCTTCGTCTGAATCATAGTCTACGTCTTGGAAATTAACCGCTTTGGGCCACCATCCAACAAAAAACCACCCTTCGGCTCTTTGACCACCTGGCGTTGTCAAGAATAAAGCAGCCGTTGTTTTGTATTGGTTTGCATAGTTCATTCGACCTGTATTCGGGTCATATATACCAGTATACCAAGAGTACATAACATTAGAAACAGATTCAATATTTGCATTTCTTGACCCACCTACAGCTGCTGATTGTGGGTGTGCATCATAAAATTCTACTTCAATGTCTTTATTAAACTCTTGTCTACCAGCAATGCGCCATGCTTCGTTGCCCCATTTTATTTCATGTTCGCCAAAAGTTATTTCTGGTCTTGAGGCTTTCTTACATTGAATGATAAGAGATTTCTGTGCATTAGCTATTGCGCCTAATTTGGGTATTTGGGTTGTGTCTATCGACAAATACCACTGGTATTTTCGTTTAACGTCATATGCACTAATCCCACCCCCTACATTGGTTCCACCTTGGCTTTGTGCTGGTGGAACTATTCCTAAAACTCCCATTTAATTTACCTCCTAAAATTTTACTTTTCTATCTTATCCGAAACTTACACCTGCTGCGGTGATATAGAACGGTATATCAATGACTTCAATAGTTTGTGTTGGCTGTAAGAACACTTTTAGTTGCATTTGGTTCAACTGAATATCTCTATCAGTTGTTGCATCGACAACCTGGAATCTAATAATACCGCGTTTTTGTTTAATGTCATCAACAATAGGAGTAACAATATCAACTAGTCTAGCTCTTGAAATTTCGTCATTAGGCTCAAACAACATTACTCTAGCAGCCAACTTGACAAGAACTTTAAGCTGTAGCATCATTCTCCTTACATTAATTCTATCCAATGCGGAAGGCACACGTTGTAGAGTACGTTGACCCCAAACAACAATTCCTTCTTGTGGGAAATTAACGATAGGGTTGACTGCATTTGCGTTTCCATACATCAAGTCACGCTGTCCAATAGTAGGATTGTACTGAAGTCTCAACGCATTACGTACTAGACCTCTAGTTAAACCAGCTGGCGCATACCAAGTTTCTGCCACAATGTCATTGTAGGCAATGACAGGTAGTATGAAACAACTTGGTGGTAGCCAAATGTTCTGGTCGTTATAGCTGTCGTAATACTCAACAAACGTACCGTACAAACATCCGTATGAAGTATTGAAAGCCGAATGTTGTTCGCCAATTCCGTTATGCCAATCGACAACTTCGTCTGGTTCCAAACCTATTGGTGGGTCAATAATAGCCAAGCAGTCTGCTCTCGCTTCGCATATGCTAATTAGAGCATTACATACGCTTGCTATACCTGCTCCATCTGGACATGCTAACAAGTTTAAGAATAATTGCTCTGAGTTTTCAAAAGCCTTAAGACCTGTTGCTCTACCTAAAGAACTATCCCATTCAACACCAATAAGGTCTGCTGGTGATAGTTCTGTCAAACCATCATCGCCATAAAGTAGTTCATATGGACTACCAGTGGCGCTGTGCGTTGTAGCTTGACTTGTTTCAGTAGGTTTAATCCAACAATCTGTTGCTGAATATTTGCTTGTATCTATTGAATCGTTGTCAAATTCTACAGTCACATAAGCAGAAACTTGCTCGTTAGCTCCATTTCCTAGTGCTGTTTCGATATAAGTTGCCCCTGCTCTGTTTTCATTAATGTCTAATGATACCTGTCTGTAAATTTCCACTCTGTTTCCAGCGTACCAAATTTCAATAGTAGAAGTGTTTGGTGCGAAGAATAGTGGGTCTTCATCAATTATTTTAATCTCCAACTCTTCATTCGCCCAGCTACCTGGAGAGATAGCGTAGAATGTAATTGTTTTCTTTTCTTCATCCAAGCTCGAACCACCAGTTGTGGTTGGAACTTCAGTTGGTGAAAAGCCGCCGCCTAATGTTAGGCATTGCTCAACCACCACAATACTTGAACTTTCGGAACCAAGACTTGGTGATGTCAATACAACTTCATCAGAACCAGAATCGGTTGCAACTGCGTTGTATGTCGCTCCATATCTAGTATCTCCTGCAAACGTGTTGTTTATAACCCCTATAATTTCTGTGACGGTTGCTGCTGCTGGATTCGTAAAGTCTCCAGTAGTAGGTGTGCCATCAAAGAAAATATTAAGGTCGCCAAGACCGTCCATATTAACAACGAACGTTCCATCATTTCCTGTTACGTCTGTGTTATCAGTAAGAGGGTCATTTCCAACTGTTAAACCAACAGCTAATGATACGTCATTGGCTGTAACATGGATGGTTGGGTCTTGTCCTGCTATTAGTGGATTGTTGCTTGCATCAACTTGTGGAGCAACCAATGTAATTTCAGTAAATGGTCCAGCTGGCGGGTCCCCTGATGCAACTGCATTGTAAGACGCACCATATCTTGGGTCAATTGCCAATGTATCATTAATGTTATCAATTACATCTTGTATTACATCTGTGGCCGCTACGGCTACTGAGATTGTACCTCTACCATTAATGTTAAGCACTAGGTTTCCACTAGTACCAACTGGCGAAGTAAATCCGCTGCCAGTATATGTTGCAATTGAGAAATCAAACGTTGGACTTCCAGCAGCAGAAGTGATTTCCGCGCTGTCTTTTGGATGAACCGTTATAACTTCTTTTGAACCAATTGCGTATTTGCTGATGCCAGAAACATCAAGAGTACAACCAGTTCCACCAGCTGGAGCAACTGTCGTAGCGTTTGCAAGTGATAGTGAATACCCATCGCCAGCCGTTAAAACTTCAACTGTTAATACTGCATCACCAGAGCCAGTATCTATTGTTAATACTTTTACTGTTGCCGCGCCATTTCCAGCTGTAATTGTTAGAACGTCATCGACGGAATATCCAGTACCGCCAGCGTTAATTGCCACTTCTGTTACGCCGCCTTTATCCCACGTATATGTACTTGTATAATCAGTGATATATCCAGCTGCGTTTGTTACTCCAACAGGAACTCCTATTTCAAGTTTTGAATCTACTCCTTCGGTAGCAGAATAAATCTTTATTCCAGTAGCGTTCGCGGCTTCCGCCCATCCCATTAATGGAATATCGCTGTCTGCTACTGCTCCTAGAGCAGAATTAATTTCGCTGATAATATCAGCGAGACTGTCAACTGTTGACGGGAAATTAATTAAAATATCGCCGTCGTCACCATCTTCAGCACCATCAATAAATAGCCTTAGTGACGTACCTCGAAAAAGCGTAACATCTGAAATTGTACCTCTAAGCATAGCTGGAGTATCAGTTGTTGCTGTTGCAACAGCGTCGGTTCCATATTCGGAAGCAACCCTGTTAATCCATAGCTGATTGCCTCTTTGTAGATACAACAATGCAGCGTACGACATATAGCTACTTGGTGTAGGTTCACCAAATGTATCAATGTACTGTTGTGGCGTAGTAATATAAGTAAGTTCGTTGACTGGTCCTTTTGTTGCTCCACCACTCAATCCTACAATAGTGGTTGCTATTGCTGGGGCAATATAGGATAAGTCAATTTCCCTTGTTATGACCGTTGGGCTTAATGCTGTAGCCATTCTCTTTTAACCTCCTTAAACTTTCTTGATTTTCAAGATTCCCTTTGCTTCTAAGTTTCTCATTTGTTTGTTTACACTTGCTTCTGGAAGAACAACCGATGCTTTTGGCATTAGATTAATGCTATCGTCAGAAGAAAGTATTAAAACTAGCTTTTGGAATCCTTTATTTGTAACTTTTGCCATCTTACTCATTTAAAAACCCTCCATTTTTATCTTGCATTTTTACTTGTTTTCATTAACAATAACTTGAGGGACCAAAGGTTGTTTTTCGTCACCTTCGCTGTTATCTTCTACAGAAATGTAAACTCCTACGTTTCTATTTATCTTGTGTGTAATTTCAAAATCTTCAACTAAATTTACACCTTCGTCAGATTCTTCGCTAGGAACTTCAAAGTCTTCATTGTCTGTAAAGTACGCATTTACGGAAGCTATGATACTACTTACTTCCGTATACTCTAATGGTAGCCAACCTTCCACTTTTAGGGTATAATCCTTTCTTAAAATTCTTTCTTCGTTTTCTCCAGGTTCAATTTCCGAATTGTCATTAACGCTTTCCAGCGTTATTCTACTAGGGCCGCCATTAGCGTTTATAAAAGCCGATGGGGTAAACCTTGTCAAGATATTCCAATCTACTCGCCCTATTACTCCATAATATTTAGCCCAGAGTGTTAGGTTGTAGGTTAAATCCCACGGCTGCGCTTTAGGTATCCTCCTATAAATAACATCCGTAGGGTTTGGTCCAGTAATTATTTTTTGTGTGTTAAAAACAACACTAGAAGGTAGATATTGCCTATCTTGTCTGTACTGAATACCACTTAGGAACAATGAAAATATTGGAATGTCAATTTGACCCTCAACACGTTTAGATATTTTATCTGCTAAGAACCTTTCTGGTGTTGCCCAAATTACTGGTATCCCATCGCCCTTTTCATCTGTTTCGTCAATTATAATACCAGAAAAATAGGCTTTGAGCTTTTCTGTGTAATCTCTAAAAGCATCAAAGTAAAGACCTCTTGGTTCTCTTGTATATGAGTCACGAAATCCCATTATGGTTCAATAGTTCCTTTAATTCTGTGTTTAGCCAGCCATTTATTAATAGTGTTGAAGAAAAACGGCTGGGGCGGTATATCTCCAAAGGCGCTTCCATACTCTTTAAGTTTAGCGTGTTGTTCATCTTTAGGTTCTAGTGTGGTACTATTGTCTTTGTTTTTTCTGTATGGTTCGCTTTCGTTTAGCATTTCCAGCAATTCATTCCTCAAACTATCTCCCATAGCTTGTACTTCTTCTTCAATTGTTTTCTCTTTCGCCATTTATAAATACCTCAAAATTATGCTCTAAAATACCCCGTAGGGCTTCCTGTACGCCTCGCTGTTAAGTTTTATTTCAAAATAGCATACACATTATGCCTTTTTAAGATTTACAATAAGAATACCTTTATTCTAATTCCATATCGCTGAATAAAGGAACTTTACCTGTAGCCTTAAATCCCTTAATATAAAAGATTTCGTTGTCTCCTTTGTTATTCGGGTTCCTGACCTTTACATTTCTTGGAACGATAATATTTATTGCCTTGTTTCCCTCTATTGGTAGCATAGTAAAATTTTTCTTTGCAACATAAAAATTCCATGCTTGTGATGAATACCTATTATCTTTTGTAACCTTTCCTCCCCGTCTTACATATCCTTCCACAAATTCCTGCCAATCTTCTGGCATTTTGGCTTTGCGTAAATATGAAAATAGTTTCTTCTTTTCCTCTTTTGACTGTTCTAAAATTATGTCACTTAATTGCATATTTTCTTCCGCTCGGAAATCCCTCAATTTTTTCAACGCCACCAAGTTCAATTCCTAATGATTTTCCAGAATCAAAATAAACATTGAAACGAATTGCCAATTGCTCGTCGCCTAAATGTTCTTTTGTTTTTTCTACCAGCTTAACAATAACATCAATCCAAACCTCATTGCCATAATGACCATATGCCATTTCAATATCAGTTATACCTTTTGCTTTTGGTAACTTAGCATTAGCCAACGCCATGTCAACACTTTTTTTAAACTTGCTTGCTGGTATCACGGCAAGTTTGGTAGTTGCTTCATTGAGTTCGTAGCTTTCAAGCAATTCACTTATTGTTCTATTATCTTTCATTTCCACTTCTTTACGTAATTAACTATGTCAATAAATTTTACAAAATCTGGTATGTTTGCATCATAATCTATATGCAAGCCTACATTGTGAACACCGCCGCGCTCAGTAAAATTAAACGGTTCAAAGTTTAAAACCAGCTTCTCTTTTCCTTTTGAAATAACAATGTCGTGGCCATTATCAGTAATCTTGTATCCCTTCAGTTTGCTTTTAAGCATTTTAACTATTTCTCTAGCAACATAATGTCTTGCTTTGTCTAATGTGCCAATGGCTTTTCCTATTTCATCTCTTGGTATCATATCACTTCCAGCAGAGTCAATAGTTTTTTGATAAAGATACTTCTCAATATTTTGATTATCAATTCCTTCAGAAATCATTGACCATTCTGATATTAAATATTTTATTTTGCTTTCAACTTTCATGCTCAAAATTTTGGTTCCTTATCATCATATTTGTAATCGCTATCCATAATGAACAACATCAAATCAGTATGTATTAGTTCAATCATAGTTTCATTGCTGCTTTCAATTCGAGCCAAATAATAAAACGTAATTAATTTTTTACTCTTAAGTTTATCAACCGTCCAATCTTCAGCTTTAAGTTTTTTTCTTTCGAACCTATAATCTTCCCTTTTCTTTTTAAGCTCCCTTTCCATCCTATCAAGTAGCCAATCCATTTTCTCTGTAATTTTCTCGGCTTCCTTTGCAATCTCTCCTATGTTGCTAGGGTCCTCTATAACATGATAGCACCATATATTGATACTCTTAGAAAAAGTTTGTAAACGTACTACGGTGTTTTTATCTTTCGATTCATCAAGTCTGTTATGATTCTCTAATAGTTTGCCAATGTTCATGCGTCACCTTATTTATAAACGTCATCCTCTTCAAATTTTTGTTCTGGCGGTGGTTCTGGAGTTACATTTTCAACTTCCCTGTAATTATCAGAATATATATTATTTGGAGAAATTGAAATGTCTCCCAAATCTGGTAAGTTTATATTTTCCGTAATCAATCTTTTGACTCTTATGCTGTTATGTATATTTTGCCATAGAGCTTCGTGCATAATAATAGATGACATTACTTCCCAAAGTTTGTTGTCGTATGTTCTTATTACTTCGCCAATTTGTATCCTTCTGTTGAGCATCCTTAATAAATAATGATAGTTAAACCAAATGTCAAGTTCTTCTGGTTCATTCAAACCGTATTTTTGTAGCTCCTGTATTGGAGCTGGATTTTCATAGTTACCAAACAATTTAATAGGGTTGGTATATTTTCTGTCTGTACCGTGGCGAACTTCTCCGTACACTTCATCAACCACAATGTTTTCAATATCCAGCGGATACAAATACAAGGGTGGCGATGATAACTCTATAGCTTCCTGTTCAACCATGTCCATATACATACGGTCTGGATTGTTAGGGTCGTACAAAGAGAATGTACCATCGGGTTCATTAAATTGTCCTTCAAGCCCTCTGTAAAAATCCGTCGTTTCTCCGTATAAGTCTCCCTGTACATTCCCGTCTTTAGGCTGTTTGTCCTCTGGTTGTTCATCAGGGAATACGTTTTTATCTGTAATTATTAAAGGTATCCTTGGCATTATTTAATAACTCTTTTGTACTCCGTTTCAATATCGTTTCTTGCATTTCTAACAAACTGTATGACCTCTACAAATTTATCGTTGATTGTAGAAGCTACACTCCGTCTATTTTTAGCGTGTGCAGAACTAAGTTTCCTGACGGTTGCTTCTAATTCTTTCATATACTCACCAGCAGCTTTAGCCATTTCTCTAGTTTCTG
>Ga0180437_10011900_pt1 | contig 10368 bp, 7 predicted proteins | sample SS_ome_4_FD_132410 | JGI IMG/M metagenome (GOLD analysis project Ga0180437, IMG submission 132410) | Hypersaline lake sediment archaeal communities from the Salton Sea, California, USA - SS_3_D_1 metaG | ecosystem: Environmental > Aquatic > Non-marine Saline and Alkaline > Hypersaline > Sediment... | reverse complement strand
CATAAGATCCGTCAGGTTTCTTTGAAACCCAAATATCATCGTATTTTTGTAAAATACTGATTAATATCATTCCAACTCTGGTATCAGCTAATAATTTATCATCTTCAGATTGTACTGGCGCTTCCTTAACTTCTGGTTCGCTATACTCAGATGCAAATTCTACTTTTTGAGTTTTTGGAGCTGCCTTTACTGGAGCTGCCTTTACTGGAGCTGCTTTTATAGGAGTCACCTTTACAGGGGCGGGTTCAGAAACTGTTTTGGTAGCTGCGGGTTTCGGTGCTACTTTCGGTATTGGTGTGCCACCGCCTGCATCAAAGTTTACTATGAAATCCCCTATTTCTTGGAACTTTTTGTTTAGGACTTCTTGAAGCTTTTCATTTAATTCAGTTGTGGCAGGCTCCCGACCTACTTTTCTCGCATCGATTTCAATAACTTCTTTGGTATCCCGACCAATAATGCTTTTACCTACAGTATAACCATGACCCTTGAGAGATTGAGCTTGTCTAAGCGCTGTACGACGCTGGACTAATCCTTGTTGCGTGCCGTGCCATAAAAATAATGTTGAGCTAGCCTCGTCCAAGATAATGATCGAACGATCTGGTTGAAGGCTATCCTTATTCCATTTAATGGGATCTGAAACGCCTCCGTCCTTTACGTGGAACATGAGAGCGCTATTGCCTCCTCGTCTTGAAATTTTAATCACCTAAGAGTTCGTTTGAAATTTTTTAAAATTCTTATAAATAATTAGTAGGGTAAGTGCTTTTAAAAATTAGTATATTGTGAGACGAATTAGTTAATACATTTTTTTTTATCAGGTATTGCCATTTGTAGGTTTAATTAGTCCAAATAAATAGGGTATTGCTAAAAATGGCATGTAAATTAATGCAATTTCTACGAATGCGTTAAATATGGCTACTAGCAGTTCTACTATTGGGATTGCACGGCGCAAATTTGAGTATGTTCCATCGATGTTTTTAATTCCTATTTCCACCCATCGTTGGCCCGAGAGCCAATAGACAAGATACCACGCGCATCCAAGCACAAACATCGTAAAAAGCATGTAAAACCCCCTCTTTCTTGACTTTTTATCTGTCTTGATAAACCAATATATTGCTGGAGCTGCCAAAATGATTATTAAAAGTTCCCAGAGCGGAAAGACATCCCTTCTTGAAGGAACATCTCCTCCCACATCAGGTACATATATCCCATGGCTAAACATAATCAATGTGATTAGGATTAATACTAAAAGAAATGTGAGAAGGCTATATTTTCTCGTCTCCTTTTCGATATACAAATCTGTTATGAATATACCCATGATTCCTACCGCAACTCCTTCTGATAATCCTTGCAATGGGATTGAGAGCCATATTGGGATGTTAACGCCAAATAAATATCTATTTGGCATGTCTCTTATCCCCGTTAGTTGAAGTAACATCTCAACACCTGACCAGAATATAAAACCTGTTAATAGAATCCAAAAATAATCCTTTCTATCCTTCCATTTCCAATCTACAATGCAAATTATTATCGCTACCACGGCAAAGAGGAGCTTAAAATCGTATTCTTCTCCCCAGAATCCCCCTCGGACGATGAATATGCTTTCCAATAACATGATTAAATTTATTTTTTCACTTATATTAGTTAATTATTCAGTCATATGTAATATAAATCATATGCAAGGTTAATCATGATATTGAAAAAAACCAAAAAATTCTAAATCTTTGCATATTTTTATAATTCAATTATTATAGATACTTCAGTCAAAATTATAAACGTGAAATATAATGAGTAAGAAGTTATTGAAATTAACTATTCCGAAAGGAAGTCTTCAAGAAGATGTGGGAGATTTCTTCAAACGAGCAGGACTTAAATTGAGTTTTTCGTCAAGTCGAGATTATCGTCCAACTCTAAGCGATCCGGAGATTTATGTTAAATTATTAAGACCTCAAGAAATTCCTAATTATTTAATGGGTGAGGATGAGTTTGATTTAGGAATTTCTGGTATAGATTGGGTAAAAGAGACAAATGCCGATGTAGAAGTGGTGTTAGACCTAGAAATAGGTGGAGTGAGAATAGTTTATTGTGTTCCAGATACATGGGACGAAATTAATTCCCTAGACGATACACTTATTAAATTCTCGAAAGAAAATAAAGTTTTGAGATTTTCTACAGAATATTTAACTCTTTCATTAAAATATATTAAAGAAAATGAAACCTATAAAAAATTATATGGAGATAAAACTCCTTTAGTTATCACACCATGGAAAACATGGGGAGATAATGATAAAATTAAGATTTTTTTGTCTTTTGGAGCAACTGAAGCTAAACCTCCAGAGGAAGTTGATGTTATTATTGATAACACTCAAACCGGTTCAACGATTAGAGCTAATAATTTAAAGATAGTTGATGTGATTGATACTTCTAATGCTGTATTAATTGCCAACAAAAATTCATTAAACGACGAATGGAAACGAGAAAAAATTAAAGATCTAAAAGTATTATTGATGGGGGTTATTGAAGCTTCTAAGAAATTACACATTTTCATGAATGTAAGAGAAGAAAACTTAAAAAAAATATTGGATCAGTTACCTGCTTTGAAACGCCCAACAATATCAAAATTAGCTGGGGACGATTCAAATGGTTGGTGCGCAATAAATACCATAATTAAAAAAGAAGATTTTTTAAGTTTAATTCCACTGTTAAGAAAATTCGCCCAAGGATTAGTCGTACACGAACCTCGTCAAATTTTACCTTTAGAAAAAATCAAATAATAAAGCGTGGGAGTTTATGGATTCTATAAAAGTTATTAATTCAGAGGAAATATCAGAGGATGCTATTTTTCAATTCATTCCTCGAACACAAACTGAATTAGATTCAATTAGAGAATCCGTAAATGATATAATTAACAATGTAAAGGTTAATGGGGATAAAGCCCTTATAGATTATGCTAAAAAGTTTGATAATGTAGAACTAGAAGAATCAGATTTGCGGGTTGTTGAAGAAGAAATCAACAAAGCTTACGATAAAATCGACGGTAGCTTGCTTGAAGCGTTGAGATATGCAAAAAAGAACTTAATTACATATCATCAAGCTCAAAAAAAGGAAGAGTGGTCAATAGAAATCGAAAAAGGCGTTGCAGCAGGGCAAGTATATCGTCCCTTAGATTCAGTGGGTATTTATGTTCCGGGAGGAAAAGCGATATATCCAAGCACAGTATTGATGGCGGCAACACCTGCATTCGTTGCCGGAGTAAATAATATAATTATTTGCACACCACCTCAAAAAAACAAGAAGATCGCGCCTGAGATTCTTGTAGCAGCAAGGGAGTTTGAAATATCCCAGATATTTAAAGTAGGTGGAGCTCAAGCTATCGCAGCAATGACTTTTGGTACGAAAACTGTTCCTAAAGTACAAAAAATTGTTGGACCAGGGAATAAATGGGTCAACGTTGCGAAGCAATTATTGTCTACGCATGTAGCCATTGATACTCCTGCGGGACCTTCAGAAATCTTGATTATTGCCGATGAATCGGCCAACTATGAACATGTCATGGTTGATTTTCTCTCGCAAATAGAACACGATCCGGAAAACATTGGTATAATCGTTACAACTTCGAAAGAATTAGTAGAAAAAATCAGCAATAACATCGATTCATTCGTAAGTAAAGCGGAGAGGAAAGATATAATTAAATCTGCCTTGAAAAATAACTCCGTGGTAATAAAAGCAAAAAACATTGAGGACTGTATTAGAGTAAGCAACATTATAGCACCAGAGCATTTAGAAATTTTGACTAACAACCCAAGAGAAGTCATGAAGAATATCAAGAGCGCGGGAGCGATATTTTTAGGCCAATATTCGCCCGTACCGTTAGGTGACTATTCTGCGGGAACAAACCACATATTACCTACAGGAGGGAACGCAAAAAAATACTCTGGGTTAAATGTGTACGATTTCCTTAAGATAATTGATGTTTTAGAATGCGATAAAGATGGTTTAAAGACTTTAAGCGATTCAACCATGACAATAGCTCAATTTGAAGGATTATTTGGGCATAAAAAGTCTATTGAAGAAAGATTAAAAGACAAAAATTAAAAGATATTAAGTAGTAACTTAAGTAATACGACTACTAAGAAATTCTTATAAATTATTCAATTTCAAGCAAAAAAGATAATGGTAATAGAAATGGACATAAAGGATTTAATAAGAGAATCTCTAAAGAATTATACTGCGTATGAACCAGGAGAACAACCTACTACTGATGGTTGGATAAAGTTAAATACTAATGAGAATCCTAATCCTCCAATCCCAGAAATAATGGAAGATATTAAGGCTGCTATCAACGATAAACTTAAGAGATATCCCGATCCTACGGCTTTTGAAGTTCGGAAAATGATTCTCTCAGTTTTATTAAGAGACAAAGATACTTTAACAAATAGGAACACGGTTTTTGTTGGTAACGGGTGTGATGAGATCTTAGATATTATTTTTAAGGTTTTTGTTGATCCTGGTGATGAAGTCGTGTTTTTTTACCCTTCATACGGAATGTATAGAGTATTAGCCTCCTTATATGGAGCAAAAATTAATGAAATAAAGTTAAATGATGATTTCTCTTTACCGGATTCCGCTTATAACGCACAAGGAAAAGTGTTATTTATTAATTCTCCAAATAACCCTAACGGAAAATCGTTTGGGAATGCTGCAATCTTAAAAATATGTAGCAATTTTCCTGGAATTGTTGTGGTAGATGAAACGTACGCCGCTTTTTCAGATCAAACTAGTTTACCATTATTAAAAAAAGTAAAAAACCTAATTGTTGCCAGTACATTCTCCAAAAGCTTTTCTTTAGCGTCTTTAAGATTTGGATACGCGGTAGCTGATGCGAGCATAATAAAAGAAATGAATAATGTTAAATTACCTTATAATACAAATTATCTGGCCCAAGTTGCTGCACTTTCTTGTATTAAGCACAGGAATAAACTATATGAGCAGAATAAAAAGATCATTTTAGAACGCCAGAGATTAACCGACGAACTTAACACTTATAATGGAATAAAAGTATTACCCTCTGACGCAAATTTTATTTTGATTCAATTTGAAGATAAAACTAAGACTCTGAAATTTTTATGGGATTTAAAAGAGAAGAAGAAGGTTTTAGTTCGCCATTTCAGTAAACCCGGTCTTTACAAATTCTTAAGAATCTCAATTGGAACTGAAGAAGAAAATAACAAGTTTCTCGAAGCATTTAAGGATATTGCTGCGGAGTACTTATAACTTGAAAATCATAATATTTATAATTCAAAAATTCAATTTCTATATTAATAGTTTTAATTAGGCGAGTTGCTCTCATCATTCCGGGTTTGTTTTCATTAGATTCTATCGAGTGTAATTTTTGTGGATATAAAATTGTGAAACCTTTTCCAAAAGATCAAATTTGTCCTCGATGTAAGAAGTTTTTAGCTAATATGTTCGAAGTTGTTGACAAGGAAAGCAGACCAAAAACTCAACCCAAAGAATTTGAAACGAAAACGACTTCTATCTCTTCTAGATTACAAGGAAAAGTGAAAGTTAAGCATAAAACTCAAAGTGTGAGCTTAGAGGGCGATAAAATCGAATTACATAAAGGTGAGTATATAAAACTTCTTGGAATCACGTCAATTAATAGAACTCCTCTATTCTATAGCAACCTTAAATACGTTTACTTGCTAGAACTAACAAATAACTTGGATTTTATAGCTACCAGCATTTTGGGAGGAGAACTTGACAAGATGCTTTTGATTTCAGAAGAAAACAACGAGCAGGGAAAATGCCAGTTTCTCGTAAAGAACAGTCTAATTTATATCGTTTATGGCGTATTTCCAGATAAAAAAGGGAAGTGGATACTTGAGCAAATGAATAAGCATTTTTCCGAACTGGTAAAAGGAAGAAATGTTGATAAGCTCTCTAAGTTAGAAAAACATCAAATTAGTACAAAATTTGACGGTATTATTAGATTTATTTTAAAAGAATACTTACAACTCCAGGATGTGTTTTCAGATCAAGATATTCCTTACTTAGAAGATAAACTCAGAGTCGACTATCTAGGATTATCTTCGAGGTCTATAGGTGTAATCTCCTTATTACTCGGAGATGAATTGAACATTGAAATGCCTGGAGATTTTGATAGTCATGAAGAGTTGAATGAAATGAAAGAATCATTATTAACTGCTAAAATTGAAGCTATTGCTGCAAATACTTTAGGGAATACTGGTGCAATGCCACGTTGGATAGCAGTAAAATTAGGATTCCAAAATTACCGCTTTTTAACGTTTCAAAAACTAAAAAATGATTATTTCTTGTCTTTTCTTTCGGAAGGAAATCTAGAGAAATTAGAAATTGTAGAAAATCAATTAGATACTTTAATAGCTCCAGTCACGAAAGAGGCATTCTCTGGAGATCTGAGACCTTTTAATCAGTTAAAACTTTTATTTATCGAAAAATTTAATCAAACTCGAGAATTCAGCTAGAATATTTATTTCAAACGCAATATTTCAATACATAACGAGTTCTAATATAAAACATTCCCAAGTATAATGGTCTTGATTCCTAAAAAAATTCTCGAAGATTACGAAAGCAATAACTTAGATAGACAATCAGCCATAAAATCGTTTATTTCATTAATTGAAAATAGCGATAATAACGAAGTCCGTGTGGAATGCTTGAGAAACTTCGAAAAAATTGGAATTAAAGGTGAAGAAATATTTAAATTTTTAGAGAACTTGCTCATATCGGATTTAAGCAATGATGTTAGAACTGTTACAGCGGAACTGATTCGCAATAATTTCATAGATAAAGCTTTACCTGTAATGAAATGGGCTATTATATACGAAACCAATTGTGAATGTCTTTATTATGTACTTAGTGCTTTGAAATTAATTAATAACGAGGAGTCAAGATCAGTAGTAATTGATGAAATAAAAAAGATAAAAAAGATGAAGTATCTTCTACCTGATTCCAATATTTCAAATAAACCATTTAGAAAAGATCTAAAAAAGTTATTCAAGACGAAGAAGGTTGAACATTATTCTCAATCGGAACTGGTCGATATCATCATGAATTTTAAAATTATCGCTGCTCTAAAAAATAAATTCTATAGCGTCTATTATGAATTAGATAACGCGAAAGTTGTAAAGTTAGATTTATCTGATATTGAATACGAAGTTCGAGGGTGGAAATCTGAATTTAAAAACAACATTAAAGACCTCTCTGAAATTTCCGGATTAACACGCTTGAAATCCCTCAAATATCTTTATTTATCTAACAATCAGATATCAAACATTAAGGATTTAGTAAATTTACCAGAATTAACTCAATTATATCTTTCTAATAATATAATAAAAGATGAGATTAACTTAGAATATATAAGAATGTTGCCGAATCTTACATATTTAGATATAAGCGGAAATTATTTGGCCAAAAAGGTGAGTTGCGAAGATTTTAACGATAATTTACACGTAAAATTATCTGACTTGAGCAATCCATATTACATTTAAATAAATTTTTGTAAACGAGTTAAAAATAGAAAAGTAAAAGTAGGAAAAAAATAGAATAAAAAGAAATTATTCTTTTTGTTTTTTTTTAGATTTTTTAGATTCTTCAGTGGATTCTGGTTTTTTCAACGATTTTGCGGTAACGTAAGCGTCCTCGAGAACTTTGAGGTATTCGATGAGTACTTGATCTGCTTTCGATTTTGTCTCGTATTCTGCCTTGATTATCCTTGTCATGTACTTTGGAAAGATAAGTCTCAAGTTAAAATCGCAGAGAAGAGCGTAATACTCATTGTTTTGCTCGTCTTGAAATACTTGTATTAACTGACCGTCCCAAAGATCCTTTAACACCTCGTCAACGTCATCCACGCCTTTCTTTTTGAGTTTTTCAAGGTCATTTTTAGTTACTATTGCAGTTCTTAACAAGCGAAGCGTCTCGTAAACCTGGGGATCATTAAGGATGGTAATCAACCTGAGGTTATCCTGTTCGGATGGACGATACGTTTGGAAGAATTTCTTGCACTCCATCTTGTAATCTCCCGCAAGTTGCGCGGGTAATCCTCGTTGGGAGGGATTTGAAATGAGCTGTACGGGCGGCATGCGATGCATCATGAGGTCGTGCGTAAAGAAGATCAACTCCGAGGGCATTCCTTTTACTGAAGCCTCCTTGATGATGTCCCGCTTGATCAAGTCGATTAATATACCTTCTAAATCGACAAAACCAGATTTGTACTTGTCCTTTAACCAAACCATGAGTTCTGATTTGGAAACTACTCCCTCATCTCTCAGGCGGTTAATGATCATCCGTTTTACTTCATCCTGGTATGTTATCGCAAGTTGTTGCTCGATATTTAAAGTTGGATAAACTGATAATCGTCGAAAGAGGTTTGGAATCATTCTTAAATAAGAATCGTCCTCAATGCCTTGGAGGATTATCCTCGAAGCATCTGCTAAACCTCCCTCGTAGGCGTCTGGGTCATCATCCAAGTTTAAAAGCAAGAGGATGTAATACCCTTTCTCCGGTCCAGTGTAATAAGACGCAATATTTAGCGATCCAACCATCAAGCTTATCATGCCAGACTCACCGCTATATTCGTGAGTACTATACACTTGCATGAGCGTTTTATCCGTGATGTTGATTTCTTCCGGATATTTTGCCGCTATTTCAGTTCCTACTCTTTGGTCCCATTTCATTACTACTAATCCTACAGGCATTACACGTCACCTCCTTTAAATTCTTCAGTCTTCATATCAGAACCTGGACTTCCCTTTCCTTTTTTAACTTGCACTCCCAAGATATCTTCGAGAGACAAACCGAGAGCTTTCCATCGATCGCCATATAACTTGATCATTACTTCTTCTTTCGGGGGATAAATCGAAGAGTCTGATATCGAAGATTTCGATTTTATGCTCTTTCTCATAGCCGTTACCTTCTTAACAAACGTAGGAATTCTCCGCCTCAGTACAGTTCTATAAGTTACTAAACTGCCAACAACTGCCACGATTGCTCCCACGATCATCAAGAAATAGAACGTCGGCATTCCAGGAAATATTTCAGGCATTCCCACTACAATTGTTATGGGAACTGTAGTAATCTGGTATCCGTCTTTTTCAATGTATACTGAACCTGTTATGGTCGAAGGCATCAAAAAGGTATTATATCCTGCTGTAGAATAGGATAGAGTATATGTACCAGGGCTCGTTTCGGTAAAATCGATATATTCACCACCTATAAATAACCTCACTGTAGCTCCTGTTAATGGTGCGAAACCATTCGTTGGATCTGTTAATGATAGTGAAATTCCGATAGCTCTGCCCTGTACTTCCGATAACAAAAAGGAATCAGTATCAGGAGTGATTGGCCTCTTTTCAATGGTAAGATCTATAAAGCACATTCTTTGCTCGTAATTGTTTTTCTTCATGGTTACAAACATCGCAAACCTAATGCTATTCCCAGAATCAATGTTCCTTGTTTCTGTATCGAAATCCAGGCTGTATAAATTGTTAGCAATTGGATCCAAGTATAAATTGTCGCTTGTTGCTCCCTTCTGGCTTCCGTTTGCGTAAAGCTCGTACCAGAAGTAAGACGCCGTATCCAAGCTTCCTATTCTTGACGTTGAAAGCACATCCATGTATTCAAACATGAAATTATAGGCATCGCCGAGATAAACTCTCTTTGAAACATGTAATAGAGTTGTTGAGCCGTTTAATGTCGTGGATCGTTCTAAAATTTGCATATAAATAGAAAAACTCTGAGCTGTATGGTTTAAAAGAGAAATTGAAACATCAACTTTGAAGGTGCCAATATTAGGTGCAGAAGACGTGTCAATTTCAAACGTATAATAGGAAGGATGCAATGGATCCTCTCCGATGCTTGTTCCCGAACCGTAATCCCAGCTATAACTCAATGTTGCACCAGCTAATCTCGTGCTTGAACTACCGTTCAAGTAATAGGATATTGTAGCGTTTATTTTTTCACCAAAGTATTGCGATATACTGGATATAGTCTGAGCGATATTACTCCAATTATGCAAGCTCCAATCCGTTGCTATTGTATTAATTGTTACTGGCATGTAAACTGCCGAAGGAGCCATATAACCTTTTTTCTGACCATTAATTTCAACAAAATATTTTAACTGTGCACCGGCAGAAAATTGACCTGAATTTATGGTTACGGTGTAATTCCCTTTTGTTGTATGAGTCATTGCTGTTGAATATATTAGAGTAGATGAACCTCCTGCTCCCCATAAATATAAATCACACGTGACTGTTGCTCCTGATTCTATTGTACGATTTCCATTAATAGGATCTGTAGATGTAAAATTCACCCAATATAGTAAGTCAT
>Ga0180437_10011899_pt1 | contig 10368 bp, 11 predicted proteins | sample SS_ome_4_FD_132410 | JGI IMG/M metagenome (GOLD analysis project Ga0180437, IMG submission 132410) | Hypersaline lake sediment archaeal communities from the Salton Sea, California, USA - SS_3_D_1 metaG | ecosystem: Environmental > Aquatic > Non-marine Saline and Alkaline > Hypersaline >... | reverse complement strand
GAGCCCGCCGTCATTGTAAAGTCTGCCACGGTTGCCGTGACTGTCGAGTCTTCCTCCGAGCCGGGGCCCGCCGGGGGCGGGAGGTATACCGATAGCATATCCCCAAGTCCGAGACGAACACGGGCGAAACAATGCCCCGCCCCGCTCCCCGATGTCCCGCCCGCAGCCTTTCCGCCCGTGCCGACGAGATCGATCTCGTATAGACCGGGGGTTACTACTGGCAGAGAATACGATCCCGCCTGTTCGAACCAGCGGAAACACCCGACCGATAATCCGGCGCGGTTACTATCCGCCACGGCGTCCGAAGGTATCCCGAGTCTGACCGCCACGGCCCCGGCGCCTGACTCTTCGATCACGAGGGCCCACGATAAAACCCGATCCCCCGCGGCCGTTTCGTACGCGTTCCGCGCGGCGTTCCATGTCGGAGCCTCCGTCGTGACGATGGCCGTCTTTGTTGTGGCTGTTGCCGCTATTAATTTTATGAACTGAACGCCCTCGTCTGGTTCTGCGAGCGCTATATCAGTGTCCGCCCCTATAAGAAACGGAACACCGTCCACATCCACGACGCCGCCCTGCTTTATGCGGACGGTCGTCGCGTTCGGTGTCTCTACGGTCGTCAAGTCGAGCCCGTTACTGCGGGCCGTGAGGTTGGTATTCTGCGCGACGTACCCGTACACCGCATTACCTGGGAGCGGGTCGATCCAGCTCGTGCCGTCTTCGCTATTTGTAAGTCTTGATATCGTCATACTGTGACCCCTGTCTCGTATATTTCGTCGGCTTCGTTGCCGCTCTCTTCTATCGTGTCAGTACTAAACCCAGTCTCGTGTATCTCTGATACTTCCCCGAGGTCCGAAACGTCGAGGAGAAGGGCTTTATCTTGCGATCGGTCGATGTCCGCCACAATGTAAGAAGATCCGGCGTTCAGCGCCCGGCCATTTATCGATAAGCCCGTTTCTATCGTGTCCAGCTGAACCAGATCGGACAGATCGTCGCCGAGTGTTACTTCGACCACCTTCGGGCGCTTGCCGAAATACCCGACAAGATTCTGCGCCAGAGCTTCCGCCGAGATCCGGTCGACGAGGTCCGTCTCTATCTCGAGACGTTGAGCCCTGCCGCCCTCTGTCAATAGCCGAGACTCCTCCGCATCGTAGACCGTCCACCGCTTCGCCGCTTCCGGCGTACTCGGCAGCTCCAGAAAGAGAAAACTCGCCAGGTGCTTCCACCCTACGCGGGCCGACGTCGTCAATATCTTCTTATCATAAAAATATATTTGCGGGTTCTCTGTGTGTATCCATTCTGGCAATATATAAGTGCTATATTGTCGCCCGAATATCCGAACAGTGAGGCGCCCGTCCGGCGTCTCCAGTAAATGATATAGCCCGTTTTTGAGGAACGACTCGACCGCGGACCGCACTGTCCCGCTATTAATTATAGCGCCTATATGTTCCGTGCTGCTCTCGGTCACTGTCTCCGCCAGTTCCGTAGTGTCCCACGCGGTGTCGTCTAACGGTATCGACGCGAGGTCTGTCAGCATGTCACGGACCGCTGTCACTGCCGTATATGTCGTACCGCCTACCGCGTCCACCGTCTTAATATCTGCGAACTCTGGGACGCCCGTCTCTGTTGGTACCTCTAAGATACCGACGGCCACGTCGTCCCACCCGGTGAGTACCCCGGTACCGTTGTCGTATATTATCCCCTTGACTTCGACCGCCCCGGTGAGGGCCGTCGGATCGTGGTAGACATACGCGGACACCTCGGGGTCGGAGTTCTTAACGGTTCCGACCTTCACGAGTTCGACCCCGGGGGCGTGCCCGTAAATACGGGGGCACTTCTTGCCGTCCGCGCCGTCCGTTATGTCGTACCTGTTCAGGAACTCCCCGAATGCTTCGCCGATAGTCTTCGTCGCCGCTTGCGTTAGTCCACCGAACCGCTGCGACGTTTTAAGTTGTATGTCTTTGAATGTGTTTTTTAAGTCCATGACCTCGCCGACGTAGATCGTTTTGAACGGTCCGCCGTTGTAGCTCTTTCTGAGACGTACGCGGGAGTGGATCATCTCGTCGAGATTTCCGTCCAGATTGCCGTCGTTTGCGGCAATGGAGAAACTCGTGATATCGGAGAGACTTATCCCGTGGGTCGGTGTTGATAGCTTGAGGGGCGTCGAGGGTATCTTTAGGCGTACCGGATACCGAATCCCGTCGATCGTATCGTCCGAAGGGTTCGACGGGTCTGATACAGCCGAAGAAAATCGAAACTGTGACTCCGCTCTGTTAGCACCGGCGGGGGCGTCATATTGCCACGCGTAAGGTTCCGTCCTCGTCCAGATAAGACTAGCCGCCGTGTCGATATAGTAAGACCACGGTGTCGACTTCAGCGCGTCGAGCGTACCGACCTCCTGGAGGTATCGGTTCCCGATAACCACCGAGGCGTCAGGGTCGGGGGTCTCTATCGTACCTCCCCATGTGTCGATCCAATAGCTCCCGGTGTGGTCGTCCTCTGTCGAGATCTGAGCTATCGCGTACGTGTGAGAGTCATCGAACGACGCCGTCACGATCGGAAGAGGCTCCGGGTCTATCTCCCTGCGTGATACCGTCAGTGTATACCGTGCTCCGTCTGCCACTAAAACCGCTCCGTGAATTTTAATTTTTTAGAATACAGCGCCCTGTTTATTGACGTCTGAAGAATGAACTCTCCGCCATTTATCTGCCCGTATAGCCGGGGCCACGGTATCCACCCGATCGCCTGCTCCTTCTCGAAGTTCACGAATAGCGGGAACCCTCGGCCGAGCTGCGTCGGGTGCGCTTCCTGTATCTCTTCGAACATCTCCGCCGTCATACGATACCGCGTGTCGACCTGTAACATCCGGCCCGTAACGCCGCCGGCTCCGGGTATCACTTGCCCCGATACGGTGGTCCGTGTCTGGTTCGTATCCCACAGTCCGGGCTCTCTCGTCGGTTTTATCCCGAGTTCGTAGCACTCGCCGGCGCCGAATCTCCCGAGATACGTCCCGTCGTGCGACACCGTAAGCGTGTCCGTGCTGAGCGCGGTCGATAGTATATAAAGCCCGTTAGCGTTCGAACCGTCCCCGACGACCGTCACGTCCTCGCCGTTGACTGTGACCGTTGTCGCGTCCGTGTATCCGATGCCGATACAGTCCACCGTCCGGGACTGGTCGAGGGTTATCACGAACGCCGCCGTCTCGTATTTATCCGCGAGTGCCGCGGACTTCAACGCGGCCGGCGCGTCGCTGTACTGTATTACATCGTTAAATAGAATTTTCATACTATGCCGCCCGTATATTTGCGTCGGTTATTGTTATCTCTCCGGCGTCGATTCCGTCCTGTACTGTGTTGTAGATCTCACGTGTACCGAGGTAAACGCTCGCGCGGACTGTTCGACTCGATTCTTCCCCGCGTGGTGTGACCTCGACCGTCTCGCCGGGGCCTGCTATAACGGGAACCGTATCCGCCCTGCTTGTGGTCGGGTTGTCCGGTACTACAATAGACGCCCCCGTCTGGGCCGTCGGTATGCTCGTCGATGCTATCGCCGCTACATTTGCCGCCGCTTGTGCACCTGTGGCAATGGCTGGGCCGATACCGCCGGGGATCCCCCCGCCCGCAGCAAAAGCCGCCTGGGTTGCGAGTATGCCCTTCCTCGTGGCCGTAGAAATATCGAGGACCTTCTGTGCGATTGCCGCGACCCGCTGGGCCTTCTTACTCTTCTTTCCGAATATCGCTATCAAACTCACAGACGCGGAGAAGAATTTCGTCATGTTGTCGACGCGCTGCTCAATCTCCGCCCGCTGACTGGTCGCCCGGTCCTCGCTGAGTTTTTTCATGCGTTGGGTGAACGCTTCTTCGACTGCCACTCGCTCGTCCGCGGTAAGCGTGTCGAGTGCGAGGATCCGCTCGCGCTCCGATTCCATATTCGCCACTTTCGCTTCGAAGCTGGCGCCCTCTGCGAGCCTGTTGTTTTCAAGAAACGCGAGGATCTCCGTGACTCTCTTCTGGTGGCTGTTGGCCTCGAGCTGCTCCTCTGTCGACAAACGCTGGGCGAGGTTCGCGGTTTCTAACTTCTGCCGCTCCTTACCCGCTGCCACGTCTGCCGCCTGTAGGTCGAGGCGCTTGTTCGATTCTTCGCTGAGCACGACCGTCGTATCCTTGTACGCCTGCTGTTTTTTGTTCTCAAGGTCGTCCATTGCTAAAAAGTTTTCTATCGCTTTGAATTTTGTTTTATCGAAGGCGTCGTCGATACTGCCAGACATGTCTCCCGCAACCTTCACCGTGCCCTCCGCGAACTTCTTCACGCCTTCACCGATCGCGCCGAAGACTTTCTTCACTCCTGGGATCTTCAATATCGCGCCGACAAAAGCCCGGATCGACCCTATGACCTTGTCGAATATAATCGCCTGTAGTTTCCACATCGCGAGCATAACTTTCCCAAGTACTTTAACAACGGGGGCGACCGCTTTCACGGTGTTCTCGAACATGTTCCGGAGTGGCCCGCCTGTTTTTATCATTTGGACGATAACGTCCATCACTCGCGTAATAACCGGGAAGAGCTTCGCCCCGAGTTCCATAGTGATACCTTTTATCGCCGTCTGTAAGTTGTGCTGTGAGTCCGCGAGGGCTTCCGCCTGGGCCGCCTGCGCGTTCGTCATCACGCCGAGGCCGGCCACTTCGTCCTTGAGACCTTGCATCTCTTCCGCCGATAGGGAAGCTATACTCCCCATCTCTTTCCCCGCCCGTCCGAAAAATGCCGCCGCTAGTGCTGTACGGTCTGCCGCGTTCGCCGTCCCTTGTAGCTCACCCATGAGAAGTTCGAACGCTTGCCCGGAGCTCTCCGCGTTCTTCACTTGCTCGAGGAGTTTCGGGTTTGTTTTGCTGAGCATCGAGAAGAGCTCCCCCTGCCCAGTTCGTGCCTTCCCGACGTTCTCGTTCATCTTCTTGAGCGCGTTATTCATCTTACCAGTGTCTACACCGGAACGCTCTGCAATAAAATTGAATTGCTGCAATTCTTCGGCCGTGACGCCTATATTCCGCGCGGCTTTCGCGTATTCATCACCCGTACGGGCTGCATCAAAAGCGTTTTTTATAAGCGCCGCACCGGCCGCCGCCGCCGCCGCCGCTACTGCCACAGAGCCCGCCGCGAGTAGTTTCTTGCCGTTCGCGAGCATCTTCGACCGTCGTTCATTTCTACGCATCGTACCGCGAACGCCGTCGAGCTCCTTCTGGAGTACCTTCATCGCCTCCGTACCACTGCCGCCCGCTTTAGTGAGCGCGAAGATCTTCCGCTCCAATAGACGAGACTGCGCGCCGAGCGCCTTCGACCCCTGCCCCGCATTGTGGTAACTTTTCGCGGTAGTTTCGAGCTGGTCCTTTAGTCCGGAGAGTGTGGTCTTCGAACGTCCGCCGATCTTTCCGAGAGACTCGTCGATACGCTTCTGCTGGTCTTCCGAAACATCACCAAAGCGTTTAAAGTCTTTGGTGGCTTCGTCGAAGTTACTCTCTACAGTTAGCTGTAATTTTGCGCCCATCTCTTATTTTCTCCCGCGTGCTATCCATGCCTCGACGTGGTCTCTTATAAATTTCATGTGCTCTAGTAGGCGAATAAGCCAGTCCGGCTCTGCCGCCCACCCCCTGCCCTGGGGTAGTCCGAACGATTCCGTCCGTGTAAACACACGGAGAAAGTGCTCACGTTCATGTATCGGGACCGGTGGCATAGCGGTATCCTCATCCTCACCCGACCGAAAATACCGGAAAGGTAGACCGATAAGAGCCTTCCACGCTTCACGAGTTATTATCGCGCCGCCATCCGGTAAACCCTCGACCGCGATCCCCCACACCCCGTCGTCCTTGTAATAGGTCTCAGAGTGCCCGAACTGGAGGACCTGGTATATCACACCGAGGGACTCTACTTTTCCTCGTCTGGATATTTCCCTATGTCGTCGGTATGTGTACCGCACACTTTGTGGAATATCTCGACGATAATCTCATTCAGTTCAGCACGTGCCGCGTGCTTCACTAGGTCGGCGCCTGTCTTTATCCCGAAATCTTCGAGCCCCTCGAGATAGTGACACTTTTCCGCGCACGCTTTGTTGAAATTTAAAACGTCCTTGACCGTGATCTTCTGCGTATGTATATCGGTCTCGTTCACACGGTCAAGGTATTCCGACTTTTCTCCGGCAGTGGCGAGCGTTAGCTCCGCCTTGATTTGCTTCGAGCCTTTCGGACCTTTAGTCGGGACGTCGCGGTTGTTGCATCGCGTAACCTCTCCCGTATCGTCGTCCTTAAACGTAAGCCACACGTCCGGTATAAACGGCTCCGCTCCTGATAGTAATAGCCCCATGTTTTTCCCCTCTTTTAAAATATATTGAGATCCGGCCCGTATCAATAGACAGAGGGGCCGGACATATTACAAGCTAATAACGTCACCCGCAAGAGTTTTGCGACTGTAGCGGCTGGCCTTGCCCTCCGCCTTCGTCCAGGTCACATCCTGCGATAGTGCGTCCTTGATACCGCCGCCGATACCACCGGTCGCGCTGATGATAGCGGGAACGACAAGCCACTGCTGATACTCTCCGACTGCCGCGTCTTTGTTGAGGCAGATCATAAGGAGGATAGCTTCATTAGCCCGAGCCGTGTAGGTGTATCCGTCGAGGTCTGTGGCTTCGTCGTCGACCTTGTCCATGAACCGGCCGAGGATGTCGTCAGCGTTCGAAAGTTTCCCGCTGTTCGCTCCACCGTCTACGAAACGGACGAAAGAGTTAAACGTACCGGACAGCCCTGCGAACCCGTCGAGGATCATCTCGTTCCAACCGTCAGAACATGAGTCCGTCACATCGACCGTGCCTTCTTCTGCCGAGAAGTCGACAGACGTGTGACACAAATAGGTCGTGTCGATTGGCGTAACGATGTCGCCGTCTGTTAATGTGATATTTGAGGCGGTCGCCTTAAAAACACACCCGACAGGGAGATCCGACGGAAGGCCGGACAGCGCGTCCGCCTTTGCGTCTATTCTGTACCATTTGCTCGCGGAGTCTGCTATCTCGCCAGCCGCGCTTACTTGAGTCCCGAACTCGCCGCGAGTGACGAGCGTCTTCGCCCCTGTTACCTTTTTAGTTGCCATACTTGGCCCCCTTCTTAATTAATATAAATCGCACACGTCGAGTTCTTCGGTGTACTTCAAAGAATATAATAAAAATGCACTCTGTCCGTCTTTCAATTCGTTAGCGTACCACGTCGTGAGATCGTACCGCTTCGTCAGAGCCCCGGCAATACTGTCGGAAGCTAAGCCGAACACCGTGTCCTCTGTCGCGTCCTGGTACTCTTCCGGCCCAAACTCCCCCGGTAGCGTCATCTGTACGATGATCTCACGCTCGAGATATGTCTCCTCGTACGTTGTGGGGGCGATATACACAGCACACTGTTTTCTGTCCGCGTCGTACGGCGTGCCGCTTACATAGTCGTCGAAATCCGCGAGACCCGCCGAGGCAAGTACTCCCGGGAGTGTCGAACTTAGCGCCTCATATATCGCTGTCTTTATCGCTCCGGATTTCTTCACGCTTTACCCTCCCACGCTTTCAACACATCGACGAGGACTTTCTTCTGTGACTTGTCCGTGTACTTCTGAAGATTCATGTCAATAATACTCTGACCTGTCTCGGTGAGAATCCCCTTGCCGGATTCCGTCGAGCCGTCCCGTAGCGTCCTGCCGTGGTTGTACAAATTCGCCACTATTGACGATATCACCAGTGTGTTGTTTGTCGTTACCCTGTGCGCCGTAAGTGGCACACCCGCAGCCCTCCGTCCGCCTGCTCCTGTGGACCTCGGGAAGGGGCTGGAGTCCGCGAGCTTAACAGATCGCGGGCCCTTGCTCCTCATTGTTGCCGCTGCTATGTCGGCGCGGGCCATATATCCGACGGCGCGAAGTAATCGAACGCCTGCGAAGTCGAGCTCCTTCGCCGCCTTTAACACTGCGGCGCCGAAATTAATCTTCCCGCCTGCTGTGTTCTCAAAATTTGCCCCGACTTTCCTCGCCATTATAGAAGCCACGCCTCCGCCTGGAATGTCGACGCCGTACGGTCATCGTCCACACGCGAGACTTTCCAGTCCTTCGCGGTGTCGTTGTCCTGTTCTTTTGTCTCGTGTATTCTGACAACGGTCGCCCGAGCGCGGACAGTATCGGCATTACCGGAGAAGAATGTCAAGTGGGGCGTGTAGGATATCCGACCGACGTTCCCGCTGTCGCCACCCTTCTCCTGGTGCGCCATGTCGAAAAGCCCATAGAAAGAAGCCACCACGGACCCGCCGTCGATTTTTTCGACCAGACGCGCGTCCGGGTGTAATTCGAAGAACCTCTCCGTCTGTGCTTTCTTGTACGATGACACGTTACGCCGCTGCCTTCTTACAGCCTGCGCCTAGCCAACACACACGACACTCGTGGCACACTTTGTGCGAACCGTAACAACTTGGGCGGTCTTCTTTTTTGATCTCTCCCTTCGGCTCGGCACGCACTGCCGTGCGCTCGATTTTGCCTTCTGCTTCTGCTTCTGCTTCTGCTTCTGCTTCTGCTTCTGCTTCTGCTTCTGCTTCTGCTTCTGCTTCTGCTTCTGCTTCTGCTTCTGCTTCTGCCGCTTGTTGCGACTTGATTTTTCCCGTGACTAGGTCCATGTCGACGCCCTGCTTGAGCTTCCATGTCCCGTCGTCGTTTTTCGCCTTGCGGCTGTTGTGAATATCTCTATCCCACACTATGCCGGCGCTGTCTTTTTTCTCTTCTGCCATAATTGGCCCCCTCTTTTTTTTTAAGAGGAGCCCCCGCACACGGCGGGGACCCCCGGTTGTTATCGCTTATTAGGCGAAGGTACCCGTCACTTTGACGGTCTGGTTTACATCCGCAGGAACAAACGCGTGGCGCGATTGTGTGCGAAGGAATTCACCAGCGGGATCAGTCTCAGGGAAACGGTCAACCACAAGGGGACCCGCATCGTATGAGAGTTCTCCGTCGACGATGGTGTCGATACGACGGTTCACGCTGTAACGTGGTGCGCCCATACCGAAGAAGATGATCTCATCATCCGCAACGAAAGGAGCCGCGTCAGCGCCTTCATATGCCACATACTGAGTACCGGGCTGGTACTGTGCGAGCATAACAGGAACCGCAAGGTCTGGAGCGCGGAACTGGCCGAGCGCGTAAAGACCCTCGACGCCGTTGATCTCTTCGATCATTTGCTGCGTGACGATCTGGTTGACAGCGTTCGCCTTCATGTACTGGAGGACGTCAGCGTCGCCGGACCATTTAGCGCGCCAGTTTTTACCAGCGATAGCCATGATCTGAGCCGCACCGTTGTCGATGAGCTTCTGCATAGCCTCATTGATTGACTGGCTAAAAGTCGGATCCCCGTCGGTGAAGTCAAACGTCAACGAATTACCTGCCGCACGACCATAGTTGATCGAGAGGTCAAGATCCGCGCCAGCTTCGCCCTTCGCTTCGAAAATACCCGTACCCATAACCTGGAGGGCCTGGTAGTTCTTCGTCATAGTGAAGGCGTCGTAGTGATCGCCGACAACATTCGCCACAAGTTGCGTTTTGTTAGCGTCGAAACTCTCCACCGCTTCAGACCCGCGAACGACTGCGTCGAGTAGATCACCGGTGAGGGGGGTCTTCTCAGAAGCGCGAGGCGGAACGATCACAGTTGAAGTACCGGGCTGGTATGCACGGACGGCCGACTGGCCGACTGTGTAACGGATCCCGTACGCATTGTGGATAAGTTTGTCGAGGGAAAACCCCGCCGACGTATCGGTGTTCTCGTTAGGGAATAGGAATTCCCAAAGTTGTTTTTTACCTGCGTCGAACGCGCGCTTCTCATAGAGCTCTTTCGCGGTACGCAGGACGATGTCATTAATTGCCATTATATAACCCCTTCCAGTTATTTAATGAGGATACCCGAATCCTGCGCGGACTCGATGATCGCTGTGGTTACTGTTAGAGCGTCGCCTGCGTCATCCACAAGGCCCGCGCTGTTTACTTCCGAGCCGGAGATATACGTCGCAACAACGCCCTCCGCCGCGAGTGTTACACTTTTCGCAACTACCGCGCGAATCTTTTCAAGCCCAGCAACGGCATCGCGTGCCACTTCTGCGAGACCCTGATCGGTCGCGTCGTTCACGTAGAGAATACCGGCAGATAATACCGCCGTCCCAGAACTAACGCCACCGAAAGAGCTATCGATCGCGATAACTGATCCGACTGGTATGTCTGTTTCATTCAGTACGTCATACGTACCGGTGGCATTGTACGCGCCGTACTTGCCTGTTGAGTCTACTCTCCCGAGTAGCATCCCGCGGTGATAAGTGTCTGCAGCTGCGG
>Ga0180437_10011898_pt1 | contig 10369 bp, 6 predicted proteins | sample SS_ome_4_FD_132410 | JGI IMG/M metagenome (GOLD analysis project Ga0180437, IMG submission 132410) | Hypersaline lake sediment archaeal communities from the Salton Sea, California, USA - SS_3_D_1 metaG | ecosystem: Environmental > Aquatic > Non-marine Saline and Alkaline > Hypersaline > Sediment... | reverse complement strand
GCCCGTAGGGTAAAAACTGCCGATGAATAATTGGATCAATATGAAATTCTCTTCGGAAAATGAATGTTGATATCGGCAGTTTTTATAAATAATTCAGGACTAGTCGACGGTGAAGAGGAGAGCCCCTGTTTCCACCGACTCCCCCGCTTCGGGACAGATCTTGCCGATGCGCCCGCTCTGGGGGGATTTGATCTCGTTTTGCATCTTCATGGCTTCCAGGATCAAGACGGCCTGGCCCTCTTCGACCGAATCGCCCTCATTCACCAGGACCTTTACGATCCTGCCTGGCATGGATGTGTTCACGCTGGTCTTGCGCTGCTTCCCGGTTTTCTGGCCGAGAATCTGGAGAGCGGATTTTTTTTCGATCCGGAAACACCGGCCGTTAATATACACGGTGTAAGATGTTGTGTTGGTACTGACGATCACATTATAAATCTTGCCGTCTATGTTGAGCAGAATCTCATCCTCACTGAGAAACTCGACGGAAACTCGGTACTGCTTCCCGTCCATAGAAACCTGGGTGTCATTCTTTGTTGTTTGGGTCAGGTTCAACCGGAATTCTCTGTCGTCCAACCAAAAGGATACATTCATCGCTAGCGCCTTTTATTCATGCTCTGCCATCTGCCCTGCGTTTTCCACTGGCTTGTCCTGCTTTTCTGACGGGATCCGATCCCGCCTTTGCTCTCATAATAGCTCTTGATGCCGGCGGCGATCAGCGCGACCAGCTCGTCCCTGGTCTCACCCCCATCTTTTTCCTTTTCCATGTTAGGGATAAAATGGGTGTTGTAATCGCCAGCAAAAAACCGGGGATGGCGGAGGATCCGTTTGAAAAAGGGAACCGTGGTCCGGATGCCGTAAATCTGATACTCGGATAGAGCACGGAGCATACGTTGAATGGCCTCGATCCGGGTCTGTCCCCAGGTGACCAGCTTGGAAAGCAAGGGATCATACTCCATCGGCACCACGTACCCCTCATAGATTCCATTGTCATCCCTTACGCCTAATCCGCCGGAGGGGACCCGAAGGTGGACGATTTTTCCGGGCGAGGGCATGAAATCATTGTCCGGATCCTCGGCGTAGATCCGGCACTGGAGGGAATGGCCATTGGGTTTGATATCCTCTTGACTAAAGGCCAGAGGCAAACCCGAAGCGATCTCGATCTGGCATTTCACCAGGTCGATCCCGGTCACCATCTCCGTCACAGGATGTTCGACCTGGAGCCGCGTGTTCATCTCCAGAAAATAGAAGTTTTTGTTATTATCGACAATAAATTCCACTGTTCCCGCGTTCCTGTAATTTACGGCTGCCGCGACTTTTACGGCCGCACGTCCCATTTCATGACGGGTGTTTTCATCCAGGAATGGAGAAGGGGTTTCTTCCAGAACCTTTTGGTAGCGCCTCTGGATGGAGCATTCTCTTTCTCCCAAATACACGGTGTTCCCCGAGTTGTCGGCCAGGATTTGAATCTCGATATGGTGGGGCTCCTGGATGTATTTTTCGATGTAGACGGAAGGATCGTCAAAGCTCGACTCCGCTTCGGAACGGGCCAAACGGAAAGCGGAAGCAAGAGCCTTCCTGTTCTCGACCAAACGCAGTCCTTTTCCGCCTCCGCCCGCTGAGGCTTTGAGAATGACGGGGAAGCCGATTTTTTCCGCCTCTCGCTCCAAAATTTTTTCATCTTCGATTGGAGCGAGGGTGCCGGGAATGATCGGCACGCCGGCTTCGACCATCTGGGTTCGGGAGGCGGTTTTGCTCCCCATGATGCCCATGGCTCTGGATGGGGGGCCGATGAACACGATTCCCTCTTCCTCACAGCGTTTGACCAGCCTGGGATTCTCGGCCAGAAAGCCATACCCGGGGTGGATGGCCTGGGCACCGCAGTCTTTGGCCACCGCGATGATCTTTTCGACGTTCAAATAGCTGGCAGAGGGTTTGGCTTCGCCTATGGGGTAGGCCTCATCCGCCACCCTCACGTGGAGAGCCTTCTTATCTGCATCGGAATAGATAGCGACCGGAACGATTCCCATCTCCCGGCAGGTGCGGATGATGCGCACGGCTATCTCTCCCCTGTTGGCTACGAGAATTTTTTCGAATGTTTTTTCCATCGGATTTCTGTGCTACCCGCCAGTCCAAAGCTGCCGGATTGCACCTGTATTATATGCGACTGTTTTCACTTACTCAACCGGATTATTTATCCAGAATGATCCAGGGCTTGAATTGTTCCCCCCAAAAAACCGGCACTGCGAAATTCTTTTGAAATTCCTGAATATTCGTACTAATGGCTAAAAGCGTTGGTTTTTTCTCTTGGACATGCGCAGTGGAAAATTTATATTTCAGGCGAAAAATGCTATATTGATAAACGATGTATTTTTCTGTAATAAAGCTGAAAAGGAAGTTCAAGAGACTGGTCTATCTTTCTGCCCTTTTCCTGGTATTGTTCGGAGCCGGGGTCGTATTGAAAAGTATCTTTCTTCGTCAGGTCCAGGCTAAGATCCAGGAGAATTTCGGGTATTCCGAGTTCAGCTTTTCCTTTTTTCCGCCTTCCCTAATCCTCAAAGATGCCCGATCGAAATCCGTCTCTCCGTTCTTTTCCGCAAGTAAAATAGCCGTTGGCATTTCTTTCCGGTCAGTACTCTCCAAAGACCGGCCTCTGACGATCCTCATCGAAGATCCCGTCATGCGTATTTACAGCACACCGGAAAGGAAAGAAAGGGAATCGAGAAGAACCGGGCTGGTCTTTCCTTTTATGATCGAACGGGGAGTGATCAGGAACGGGTCGCTGTATTATTGGGGATCCAAAACACGCATCCAATCCAATGGGATCAGTGCGGTTTTCACTCAAGCGGGGGATGTATTTTCTATTAAGGGGGAAATCCAGGAAAACGTGATTATGCAGTCCCCCGATAAAAATCCGATCGAGGGGAAAGCGAGCTTTTTGATCAATGGCAGAGGCGAGGAGATCAGCATACAAAGACTGAGATTCAGCGGGCCGAGAGGTGTGTTAGACGCTGTGGGTACTCTTGTCGATCCTTTCGATCCGGAGATCCAGCTTCACGCTGATTTCACCCTCAGAGTGGACATGGTGCCGGATGTCTTGAATATCCCGTTCGACTACCAAGGTTGGGCAGAGGGAAAGGGCCGCATCGAAAGAAAAGACGGCCTGCTCGCTGTGGATACGGAATTCGTGAGCGATGATTTTTTGCTGAACGGTGTCCCCATGGGAAAAGTCGAGGGCAAGGTGGCCTATTCCGGATCTTCGGGGAACTTGGATTTCAATGTCCAAAAAAGAGGGCTTGTGCCGGAATACATCCGAGTCAATTTTAATAAGGATAGAGTCTGGGGGACAGCCAGGAGTTTTTTTCTGGATCCGATTATCGCGCTCATCGATATCCCTTGGCCGGTGTCATCTCCCGCCTGGGGAAATTTTTCGCTCGATGATAACAGGTTATCGGCCACCGTCGAATTCAGAGATGAAGAGCCGGGATCGCAGGATTCGAAATTTGCTTTTAACGGCCAGGTCCAGGTCGAGTGGGACAAGAAACAGACTTTTTCTTTTTTTTCCGAACGTTTGGACTCCAGCTTTTCTAGCGTGAAAGTCGATGGGGGGCTGGTCATAGGCAAAACCATCGATATAGAGATAGATGGAGAGATAAACGATGTAGCCCAGGTAAGGGAATTCGTTTCTATTTTACTCCGCAAAAATTTTGATTTTCCAGAGATACGCGGGAAAGGGCAGTCTGCCGTTCGCATTTTCGGTGTTTATGGCCAGCCAGAAATCCAAGCGAAATTTGCCTTGAGTCCAGGAGGTTTTGACAGATTCGATTTCCGATCGGTCGAGGGAAAAGCCAACATCACGGAAAATGGTTTTTTCGGGGAGTTTTTTGTGGACGATCCTCAAGTGGCAGGCAAGATCGATGTGAATACCTACAGTGATGGATTCAGGTTGAATGCCGATCTGGAAAGGGGACGGTTAGAGAGCCTCCTTCCTGGATTCGGGATATCCCTTCCATTGAGAGGAGAGGCATCGGGAGATTTCGTTTATCAGCGTAAAGGGGAGGATATCAAACTGACGGGAAACTTTTTAAGCCCGGAATTGGAATTTTCCGGACAATCCCTCAGTCAGGTCAAAGGAACGCTCGATTGGAATGGAGATTATATTTCCTTTCCCCAGGTGACATTCCGCATTCACGAAGGGAGGATAAGCGGATCCGTCCGGATGCAGTTGCCCGGCGATGAATTTGCCATCGATATCTCCGGTGAGGGGATAAACCTCAATTATCTCTCCAGGTCTGTGCAAGGCTCACTTTCTTTTGGGGCCAAGGGAAGCGGCATCCTGGGAACGGACTCGGCTTTGGGAGACTTCAGTATAGAGGATTTGAATTTCGATCCTTTCCAGAAAACAAAGGCTCTGGGCAATTTGCAGGTCAATTATGCAGATAACAGGTTGCAGCTCGAACTGGATGGGAATTTCGAGCCCGGCCAGAATAAGTTTTTTATTTCCCTCGGTATCCCTCTCCGGTCGGATGCCATATCTGCGGATATCCGGGGTTCGTTTACCAATTATGACCTGCTATTGCCTTGGACTGGAGCGCAAGGGCAGATTAATTATTTCGCCGAGATCCGGGGAGGTGCCGATGTCCCCAAAATAAAAGGCCTTATCGATTTTCATGGGGAAGTATTTCCTTTTCCCAGTTTTGCCCATGCATTGAGAAACTATTCCGGCTATATTTTCTTCGAAGACGGGGAGTTCTCGCTTCGCTCAATCCAGGGGAAATTCGGCGGAGGGGATATCCTGGGATCCGGCCGCTTAAAATTGGGCAAAGGCGGGATAGAGATAATCGATGTCAAAGCCGAAGGAAAGAACCTGCTTCTTTCTCTCTTCGAAAGGACCAGAGCTCTGACAGACGGCACCATCACCCTGTTCAAGGATTCCAATCAGTTCACTTTGAGCGGGGATCTGTTTGTCCAGAGGCTCACATGGAGAAGGGAGATCACAGAAAGATTCGCCTTTTCATCGACACCTTTTCCCGAAGACCGGGAGGAACCCGGCTTCTTCGATGACCTCACGCTGAATCTCAGGATCAAGGCTGACGACAATGCCTGGCTGGAGAATTCGCTCGGAAGGATTCGTGGAAGATTCAACCTCAACATTGTGGGGAGCATCAATTCTCCCATCGTTCTGGGCGATATCGAGGCGTTGGATGGCGAGCTCAATTTCCAGGACCGGAAATTCAGGATATTGAATGGGAGAGTAAGTTTTATCAATCCCCAAACCATCGAGCCCTACCTGAGTTTCAAAGGAGAAACGTACGTTAAGGATTACAGGGTCACCTTTTCCCTGGATGGTTTGTTGGACCGTCTCAATCCGGAATTCACGTCTTCACCTCCCCTGCCGCCCGAGGATGTGCTCGCTCTTCTTGCGATGGGAGAGGCGTTCAAGCGGACTTATTCCTACGATATGAGCACTCAGCTCAGCACGGCTTCCTTATTGTCTTTTCAGCTGTCCGAAGAAGCGAAAAAACAGACCGAGAAGCTTTTTCTTGTCGATCGATTCAGGATCGATCCTTTTGTCATCGGGTCTTCCGCCGAAGTCACGGCCAGGCTGACTGTGGGAAAGAATATTTCCAAGAACTTTTTTATCCTGTATTCGACGAATCTCACGACACAGCGGGAAGAAATCATCCGGATGGAATGGGATTTGACAAGAGACTGGTCCATCGTCGGGACCCGGGATGAGGAAGGACGGATAAGTTTTGATGTCAAAATTCATAAGAGGTTCTGATTTGTTGAAAATCAGGGCAATTCCAGCGGTGATGCTTGCTGGGGTTTTTGTCGTCCTCTTCCCAGGCCTTTTCTTGCAAGCCCAGGTTTCCGATTCCATCTCTCTCATATCGGATGTCAACCTCATCGTGGATGAAAAACCCGCCAGTGTAGAAATGAGAAATCTCGTTCCTATGGAGGAAGGAGAAGTTTATTCTCTTAGGAAGATAACGGAGAGCATTCGACAGATATACCGAACAGGGTTGTTCTCCGATGTCCAGGTTGTCCGGGAAGGAGACCGGGACATCAAACTCACCTATCTCCTGAAAAGAAAGCTCTTTGTCAGGAATATCGATTTAATCAGCAGCATAGAATTGCCTAAACGAAAACTGCTGAGGAATCTGGATGCGATAAAGGAGGAGGAGCCATACTCGAAGGATTCTCTGGACAAAGCGGTCGAGGAAATCGAAGAAATCCTGCGCCGCGAAGGTGTTTTCCAGGCGGAGATCGAGCCTGTCGTCCAGCAAAATCCCTCCGCTCCCCAGGTGGATGTCGCCTTTGTGATCCATTCCGTCAAAAGTTATACCGTCGAAAAAATCGATTTTGCCGGAGATATGATCCTTTCCGACAAGGAAATGCGAAAGATAATGGAGACCGAAGAGGGGAAAAAGTTTGTCCCTGCGGAATTGGAAACCGATTTAGAACTGATAAGACAGGGTTACCGGGACATCGGATACCAGCGTGTGGAAGTTCTGATCGCCGAGCAAAATTTCGATGACACGAATTCAACGGTCTCTCTCAAAATTCAAATCCTGCCGCAGGAAAAGATCGAAATCCAAGTCATCGGAGCAGAGATCCCGTTGACTCTTCTCGAACCCATTTGGGAAGTCCAGATATTCGAAGATTGGGGGTTGAGGGAAGGGGATGCCAAGATCATCAACTATTTGAGAAATAAGGGATACATTTTTGCCACCGTCAATTCCTCTGTCCAGTACGAGGAAAACCTGATGCGCATTATCCATAAGGTGTCTCCGGGAAATCGTTTTAAGATCCAGAACATAACTTTTAAGGGTCTGGATTATTTCACTCCTGAACGGTTGAAAGATGAGCTCCTGTTGACCGGGGGTTTCCCCTTGTTCCAGAAGGTCGATGGGGCAAGGCTCTTTGAGTTACCGCAGGAAATCGAACTTTTGTACGGATCCCAAGGTTTTTCGGAAACGCACGTGGAAATGACCTTTGACAGGGAAGGAAACAAGCTCAAGCCGATTTTGACTGTCCAAGAAGGGGGACAGGAGATAATCGACAGCATTTCCATCCGGGGAGCATCTCAGTTTCCCCAGGAGACTCTTCTGGATCAAATCGGCGGACATGAGGGGGGAGCGTTTTTTCAGCCCGGTATTCAGAAAGATATAGAAAAACTGAAAAGATTTTATATGGATCAGGGATTCAGAGGGACCGAGATCTTCGCAGAAGCCGAGCAGGTTAAGGATAAACGCTACGCTGTTCGGTTCGAGATCGCAGAGGGACAGAAAACGCGGATCGAGAATATTATCATCACTGGATATGAAGCCACGAAAAAAAATACCATATCACGGGAGCTTATGCTCCGGGAAGGGGACTATGCCCGTTATGATGCGATCCGGGAATCGAAAAGAAAATTGGAGAGGCTGGGCATCTTCACCGAGGTGAATGTCGAAGAGATCCCGCTATCTGCCGATCGAACGAACTTGCTGGTTAACGTCCGGGAAGGGGCAAGGAACTATGCCAGCTTGGGAGCCGGATTGGAAACGAAAACCAAGATCAGTGACTATGCTGTCTGGGATTACCAGTTCTGGGCGAGGGGAACGGCCGAGTTGATCCGGAACAATATTTTCGGCACGGCTGCCCAGGCCAGCCTTGTCGGTCAGATCAGTTTCAGAGAAACGAGGGGAGTCTTTGCCTGGAAACAACCCTATTTCTTCGGACTCCCGATGGAAACCTATTTCAACGCCTGGCTTGAAAAAGAAGTGCGAACGAGTTTCACCTACGAGGGAAGCGGGATCAGCCTGACCACCGTAAAACCCATTTCCCCGACAAAGAATATGGATTTTCTGGCCACGTTCAGGTATGCCAGAAGAATTATAACCGACTTAGATATAGAAGAATCGGAGATAGACCGCCGGTTTTTCCCTTTTTCCACCACCGCTGTCTCCGGGAGTGTCATATGGGAAAATAGAACCGACCCGTTCAATCCTGCCGGCGGCTTTTTTTTCAGCTCTGTTCTCGAATGGGCGTTCCCTTACTTCGGGACGGAGTCGGATTTTTTTAAGACCTTCAACAAATTCCAGATCTTTACACCGATCGTGCCGCATCTGACATTGGGAACGACCGTGCGCCTGGGATTGGCCAAGGGGAGAGTTCCGATTCACGAGAGATTTTTTGCCGGGGGAAGCAATTCATTTCGCGGCGTGGGTTTCGATGAATTGGGGCCCAAGGACCTGGTATCCGGAAAGCCCGTGGGGGGGAAAGCCCTGCTCCTGTTCAACATTGAATTGACATTCCCCATTATCCCGGCTTTCGAAAACCTTTATGGCACGATCTTCTTCGATAAAGGAAATGTGTTCGAAAGAAGAAAACAAGTAAGCTTTGCCAGATTGCGGAACGCAGCGGGGTTAGGATTGAGATACAAAACACCGTTGGGCCCGATCCGCTTCGAGCTCGGCTGGAATCTGGACCCTATCCTCGGAGAAAAACGGTTTATCGGATTTATCACGATCGGCAATGTTTTTTAAGGAAGAGAAAATCAAAAAACTTATGGTGCTAGCCGCATCCGTTTTGCTTTTCTCTCTTGGCAGCGTTCTCCCCGTGTCATGGGGAGAGGAGGTCATCGACCGGATTTTGGCTGTGGTCAATGACGAAGTCATCACACTCACGGACGTGAACATCGTCGAAAGATTCGTTCTTTTTGACGTTCCGTATGAAACGCAGGATGAAAACCTTCAGAAGCTTATCCTCGACCAGCTGATAAACCAGAAATTGGTCATTCAAATGACCAGCGAACGTGTCGAGGTCAGCGAGGAAGAACTGGAATCACTCTTGAGCGATATTGTCCAGAAGACCGATCCTGACCTTGCCGGGAGAGCTCTCCTTCAATTCGGCCTGGATTGGGACGATTTAAAATCCTATCTTCGTGAAAAACTGCTGTACCGGAAGATTATTTCTCTAAGGTTCGATCAGGGAGTCATCGTGAGTATCGAGGAGATCGAAAGATATTACGAACAGGTTTATATCCCTTCTCAAAGAGAGAAGAACCTCGACCCCCAACCCATGATTGACGTGCTCGACCAGATCGAATCGGCATTGAAACGGCAAAAGGTTGAAGGTCAGATCCAGGAATGGATAAGCAATTTGAAGCGTGAGGCGAATATTCAGATAAAAATTTCATGATTACAGGAAAAGATATGAGAAAGATGGCATTTTTATTTCCTGGACAAGGCTCCCAGGCAGTGGGAATGGGAAAGGATTTTTATGATTCCTCTCCTGTGGCAAAGGATATTTTCGAACGGGCGGACAGTGCTCTGGGATTTTCTTTATCCCGTCTCTGCATCGACGGGCCGGATGACAAACTGCGTTTGACCCAAAACACACAGCCTGCTCTGCTTGTCGTCAGTTTCATCGCGTACACTCTTCTGGGAGAAATTCCGGAATTAGCTGCCGGGCATAGCCTGGGGGAATACTCCGCTCTGGTAGCTGCGGGAGCTCTGTCTTTCGAGGATGCCGTTTGCCTCGTTCACAAGAGGGGACGCTATATGCAGGAAGCCGTGCCAGTCGGGGCAGGGGCCATGGCGGCAGTGATGGGCACGAGTTTCGACGATGTGGCAAAAGTCCTTCCTGAGGTCGGTTCGGGCGTTGTGGAGATTGCGAACTGGAACAGCCGCGAACAGATCGTCATTGCCGGAGATGAGCATGCCGTCAAGGAAGCCTTGGCCTTGATCGTGCCCCGTCGGCACGTAATGCTCCCTGTGAGCGCTCCCTTTCACTGCCGGCTGATGAAGGATGCGGAGGAAAAACTCTCCCCCGATCTGGATGCCGTTCGGTTCAGCGATCTGGAATTCCCAGTCGTTTCCAATGTGGATGCGCGGATCATCCACAGGGGCGAAGAGGCGAGAGAGTCCTTGAAACGACAGGTCACCAGATCTGTGCTCTGGTACAAATCTATGGAAATCATGGCGGAACAAGGAGTCAGGATATTTGTGGAGTTAGGATCGGGCAAAGTTTTGTCCGGCCTCATCAAGCGTATCGGGCGAGATTGGGAACCTTCTCCGGAAGCATGGAATGTGGAGGATACGGAAAGCCTCGACACCGTAAAAAAGTCTCTTTTTGTTCCCGGCCGGGGATGAATCGAGTTTTTGCGGTTATTTCTTATTTTTAGCGGGGGATCAAGGATGCTACGCTGTCCACGACCAATGTGGGGCGCTCCTCGAGTTTGGAAAGGTCCGTTTTTTTTGTCTCGCCGCTGAGAACGAGGATGGAGTCGCAGTGCACCCGTCGTGCCAATTCCATATCCGTGTAAATGCGATCTCCGATCATCACGGTCTGCCGGGGTGTGGCCTCGTGTTTTTTCAAGATG
>Ga0180437_10011897_pt1 | contig 10371 bp, 5 predicted proteins | sample SS_ome_4_FD_132410 | JGI IMG/M metagenome (GOLD analysis project Ga0180437, IMG submission 132410) | Hypersaline lake sediment archaeal communities from the Salton Sea, California, USA - SS_3_D_1 metaG | ecosystem: Environmental > Aquatic > Non-marine Saline and Alkaline > Hypersaline > Sediment... | reverse complement strand
TGTGACGTCAAGAACCTGCACGTCGTCGGTGCTGAAACCGGTGATCTCAAACTGGTAGGTGCCGGCGGCAGGTGGTCCGAAGAGCAGTTCGTCGTTCTCGGCCACGTAGGTGTCCCAGTAGTCGATCTCGATCCAGTTGACGAGAGCCTGGTGCGGCAGCGCGTCGCCAGAGTCTGCGGCTTCCACGCGGATGGTGTTGGCCCCGTCCTGCAAATAGGTGTGAGATACAGTTGCCTCGTGATCGTAGACGGCCTGGCCGATCCACGATTGGTCGTCGACCAGGTGGCCGTTCAGATAGATCCGGGTGCGATGGCCGAGGCCGGTGAACCCCTTCAGCCTGACGCGCACGGTCGCGGTGCTGGCCGCGGCCGAGACGTGATCCAGCGTTATCGAGTAGTCTCGATACGTCGGCAGGCCACTTGTGGCGGGACTGATCCTCTCTCCCCAAAACCAGTGATCCTCCTGGCCATCGCCGCCGGGCATGAGCCAGTAGTCCGTATCTTGCTCTGCGCGCAGTGTGGCCGGAAAGTGGAACGGTGCTGTTGCACCGCCCGAAGGTGCCCCGTCCCGAATGGCCATTCGCTGCCCATTCTCCTCTGCAGCATCCAGCCAGTAGACGTTCTTGACGGTGTATACGTCGGTGATTGCGGTGCCGTAAAAGAGGATCACGTCGTCAGGGTCGAGCGTGCCGTCGCTCTCGCCCTGGATATGAATGGGGACCTCAGTGCCTCTGTTGCTGATCCTGATGGTGTGAGGGTCCACGCCGCTCAGATCCAGCCCGGCGTCGACGAGGTCACTGCCGGTCAATTGGACCAGCCCATCCTCGGTCACGGATATCTTGAGCGTGTCGGTGGAAGCAGCGGCGGCGCTGAGGAGGGGAGTAGGGAGTGGGGAGTAGGGAGTAGGTGACGTGGGGTGAACAGGGGAGGTTGGGGCCACAGTTTCCGGGTGATCCAATGTATCATAGTTCAGGATGGTGGCTTTCAGTACGCGCTCGTACATCGGGTTGGCCCCTCGCCCCTCGGAAACCGCGGACGATAGCAAAGGCGGTGTATTCCACGTGACCCGGATCCGGATGCGGCGGTGGAGGCGCACCTCACCGGTGACCGGGTTGTATTGCACCGGGTAGAACTGAACTTGCGTTACGGCCTGGTCGCGCAGGTAGCCGGTGGGGCCGAGCTCGACGATCTGGTCTGGATAAAACGCGTCCGTGGCGTAGAGGTTTCGATCCAGTGCGAAGTACTGTTGCACGTCTGTGGGAAGCGGGTTGTCCAGTTCGTCTGTGGTCACCTTGAGGTCCGGCGCCGGGTAGAGCCGATAGCCACTCAGCGCTTCGACGTCGGCATCCAACACCTGCACAGAAACGCGTTCGGGAGAGGCGATGCCCAACAGCGTGCCGCGCGTCGGCACCTGGGGTTGGCCTGGCGTGTCGGTCTGTGCCAATCCTGGGATGATCAACCGCTGGTACGTCTGTCCCTCGTGATCAATCGTTTCGATTCGAAAGTCGTCCACCGCCAGTTCCAACACGGCACCGTGTTCGGTGGAACTGAGCAGATTCAGTTGATTCCCAGATGGTGCCTGGGCCGTCGCCAGGGGCGTGGGACCCGTGCTGAAAACCAGAACCGCGGCAATAAGGGTTCCCAGTAAGCGTTTGGCCTTCATCTGTCCTCCTGCACCTCTTTGGCATACAGATCGCAGATCAAGTCAGCCATCTCATTTAATGGACCTACAGAGAGCCGATAACACTGCGCGCGACTGACGAGGGTGGCCAGTTCCAGAAACAGGCGCGTCGAGCTGCCACCAAATTCCTCCTGGAGGAGGGCAGACTTGTGGCCGCCCTGGAAGCGCCGCAGGAGCTCAACCGCAGCCTGGCTCGTGGATATGGCTTCGAGGCGCGCGGGTGTCTCGAACGTGGGGTGTGTCTCTGCCCGTTTGCTGATATCCAGGACCAGAACCTCCTGCTCCTGGCACAGGGCTTCCACCTGGGATAGCACTGACATGCGGTGGGCGGCGCGCAGTCGCAGCGTGGGGTAGCCTCGCTCGACGTCGGGCCAGACCGCGGTCACGCCCTTGATGCGGCGAACGGCCGCCAGCAGACGCTCGTCCAGGCGATCGACCAGGACGCCCATCTCTCGTTCAGCGCCGTCGGGCGTGCGTTCTGGTGCCACAGATGGATCTTGCAAGATGACGACGTGCGTGAGGGATACGGCTTCTCCCAGGCTGCCGGGCTGGATCTCGTCGATGTCCAACAGTAGCTTGCCCAGCCACTCGGGCGCGCCGGTGGCTGGCTCGGGAAAGCCGGTCATTTCCAGTGTGCCTGGGCGGACCCTGAGGCTGCGGGGGAAGGGGTATATCCATCCATCCGCCCGGCCCAGGGCGGCCATCTCGTCGGACAGGAACTTGCATCCGCGGCGGACGAGTTCCAGGGCCAGCGTGGTCTTGCCGTGGCCGGAATCTGCGGCCAGTATGATGCCCTGGCCGTTGCTCGAAACTACACCGGCGTGGATCAGAAAGTGACTCCGGATCGCACCCACGATTGCGTTCAGGACACCGTCGTACGTGTATCCCTCGAGCAGGTCGGGATCGTTCAGAACGCATACCTCTCCGTCGAGGATCATGACCGGGTGGCCCCAGGGGTTGTCAGGGTGTGTCAAGACGACGAATTCGGCCGGTGGCTGGCCCTGGTCGGGGGAATCACTGGCCCGAAAGCGGCGATACATGCGCGCGAAAAGGCTAATGTACGCATTCGAGTCCGACCGGATGATTGCATCGAGGTCAAAAAAACGTAGTCGCAGTTGCCGGGTAGTCGATCTGGCTGACGATGATCCCATAGCAATTAGCCTAGCAGAAGAAAGTGAAAGGTGGGTATGAGGCTGGCTAGAGACTGCTGCAAAATCGAGCACCTGACTTGAAACTGGAAGTCGCGCTGCAAGCGCCAGCCGGGTCTATGAGGCGGAGGGAGGCCGGGCGGTCGAGCCGCGCCGGCCTCTCTCGTGCATTTGTCACATACGGTCTATGGGTTGAGGCCGCCGTTGCCGGGTAACTTGCCGTAGATCGCCTGCGCCGGTCCTAACTCCTCGAGGATCTCCTCGTCTGTATAGGTAGTCACCTGCGGGGCCTCGTACTCGGGCATCTTTTTGTCTTCCATCATAGTACCTCCTTGTGTATTGGAAACGTGTACGGTTGAATGAAATGGTTGTGACTGAGGGTGCCCGGCGCGCCGGGCACCCTCACGAACGAGCCTAGAACTTGGGCAGGATCGGACGGTAGGCCGGGCGGCGGAAGCGTGGCAGCACCGTGGCCGAGATCGGCCCGTGGAACATCGTCACGCCGCTGAGGTCGATGTCCTCCAGCTTGTAAAAGTAGGTGCCGGGCGCGAGACCCCTGTCGAGGAAGGTGTAGCTGGCACCGGAGGTGGAATCGCCCTGGGCGGCGATGAGCGCGGCGTTGACCTTGACGTAGGGGCCATCCGGCGCGGAGGCGCGATAGAGATTGAAGCCGGCGTTATCGATCTCAGTGCCGGTCTCCCAGGCGAGGGCGACGTGGACGCCGCGCGGCTCAGCCGTAAAGTAGGACAACGTGACGGCGGTATCGTCTTCCTCATAGTTGCCGAACACGAGCGTCACCTCGGAGGGTCCGTCGCCACAGTGAGGGCCGGCGATCGAACTGTCCGCTGTCTTGTCTGCGCCGCCGGTCTTGATGGCCACTTCCGTCGTGCCGACTGGGTAGACGGTATCCAACGTGAAGGAGAATTCGCGACTGTCCCCACCCGCGTTGCCGTCGTCGTTAAAGTCGTCGTCGACATCCCACTTGATGCCGCTGACCCCGGTGGTTGGGTCGGGATCCACGAGTTCGACCCCCTCAATGCCGGCGTCATCTGCTACCGGGTCCCAGCCCGTGACTGCGTCTTTATCCATGCACAGTCCCAGCACCCAGTGGCTGAGGTCTCTGCCCTGTAGTTCGGTGACTCGATAGTTCCAGGTCAGCCCGCCGTTGGTGGTGCCGAGGAACTGCAGGAGGAAGCTATCGCCGTCATCGGTGGTCAACGTGGCAGGGCCTGGCCCTGGGGCAGCGCCACCACTGCCGATGATGACGGTCTGGCAGGTATCTCCGGGGTCGCTGTTGACCCAGCCCTCTGGCAGGGTTTCGCAAACCTCATAGATGCCGAGCGGCAGGTCGGTGAAGGATAGGTTGCCGTCTCCATCCGTGGTACCCTGGGCCACGGGTGTGCCCTGGACATCGGTGAGGGTGAACTCCCAGTCCGGCAGGCCGGGCTCGTCCGGGTCCCTCTCGCCGTCCTCGTCCTCGTCGAGGTACTTGCCGACGTGGATGCTGCCGGTGATCAGCGGGCAGCCGTCCTCGATCCAGGGGTCAAAGTCGACGTTGTCGCTGATGGCGTCACCGGTGCCGGCCGGATTGGCGGTCGGATGGTGTGGACCGCTGGGATCACCCCACCAGTTGTCCTCAGCGTCGACGATGGCCGCTGCCTCGTTGTTGACGCCAAACTCGGCGTTGCCAGCGATACAGTTGGTGTGTATCACTACGTTGCTCGCATCAGACGTCAACCAGATGCCCGCGGAGCCAACGTATTTGGTGTCGTCGGAGTCGTCGTTGTTATAGATCTCGTTCTCCTCGACGGTTACGTTGTCGCTATTCCTGATCAGCAGGCCGATTGCAGCGTTGTCATAGATCTTGTTCTTCCGAACGGGCGTGCCGTCAGCACCGTACAGATACAGAGCTCCGTTTTCACTGCCGCAGTTGTAGATGGTGTTGTTCTCGACGGTCGCACTGCTGGCATAGACCGTGATGCCATCCTCGGCGACGTCGTGCACCTCGTTGCCGCTGACGACGCCACCGGTGCTGCCATCGTCTGCATCTCCCAGCTTGATCCCATCGTTGTTGGGGACGTTGTACACCAGGTTGCCGATGATGTCGATGTTCGTGGCGTCGTAGCAGTAGATGGCCGCGTTCTCGGAGTAGATGTCGTGTGCGTCGTTGTATCGGACGGCACCGTTGCTCGAGGATGACAGGTTGAAGGCATCCTGCACGATGTTGTAGGCATAGTTGTACTCGATGACGACGCCGTCGGAATACTTGATCTGAATCGCTTCGTCGCCCGTGCTGGCAGGATCGTCGTACAGGGTGTTGTAGCAGAACAGGAGGTTGTCCGCCGAACCGCTCTCTTCGACCATGTCGCCCGTGCCACCGGTGATCGTGAACCCGTTGATCTCGACGTCGCCGGCCGAGATGCGCAGTACGGCACCGCTGGTTTCATCTGCGTCGATGACGGACTCGTCGCCACTGCGTCCGCCCTGGCTCGGGCGGGGATCCACGTTCGCCTGGGTTCCCAGCATGGCCAATGGCTTGTCGATCAGGATGGGGAACGTCTCAACGCTTGAGTTGTATGTCCCCGGTCCTACCATAACCGTGCCGCCAGCGGCCACGGCGTCTACGCCATCCTGGATGACGTCGAAGCAGTCGACCTGCCACGTGTGCCCGTCAGCGGAGCAGCCTGCCGCGTCGTAGCCGTCGTCGACGTACACAGTCGCAGGTGGCGGGGTGGGTGGCGTCAAGGTGGCGTAGCCGAGCGCCTTGCCGCCATCCGCCGTTCCAAAGTCCGCGTCGTAGACGATGACCCAGTCGGCGTCAGGGTCCGTGTTGGGGACAACCCAGCATTCCCTGAGGTCGTGTTCGGTCGTCGCTGAGAGAATCGGATTGGCTGCCGGTCCTGTGGTCCCGTCGTGCCAGGTCCAGTTCGCGGGATTGATGAAAGCCGCTTCCAGGTCGGCAGGGGGCAGGCTGGGCTTGGCTTCGGTGTTTACCGCCAGGTAAAAGTCGGTGTCCCCCGGGTGGACATAGACCTTGCCGTACCCACGATCGTGCCCCAGATCCACGAAACTGCCAGAGGGCGTCCAGCCATAGGAGATGCCTGACGGCAGCTCCAGGGGGCCCCACCCAGGCCGGCCACCGATGCTGGCAAAGGCCTCCCATACGTCGTCGCCGTTAACGCTGCGGACGAGCATCGTCTGGCTCTGGTTCGATTCGGCAAAGGCGTAGTAGGTGCCGTTCAGTTGGATTACGTCGTGGAAGCCGTAATAGACCCAGCCGTGTGCGTCTGTGAATCCAGCCGCGTTGGGGATCGTGAACGTGGATACCAGGGTCCAGTTGCTCAGGTCGTTGGAGACGTAAAAGTGGTGATCCATGTTGTTGCCCACCGAGCCCCAGGCGCGATAGGCATAGTCCGTGCCGCCGACGTTGATCGGCCAGTCCTTGATGACAGAGTGCGTGTCTGCGACGTTGGTCGCCGTAGCACTGGCTGGGAACCCGGTGGGGCCGCTCGTGGTTGAAGCGTAAGAAATCGCATTGCCGTTGTCACGGTCTTCAAAGAACACCGTGAACGAGTTGTCACTGCCAAAGCCGCTGATGTAACGCGGCTGGAAGGAGCTCGGCGCGGGATTTGCCAGCGGCGCGGCCGGTGTCTGGTCGGTGGCCGTGACGGGAGTAAACGTGCCAGCCAGCGCCACTGCAGCCGGTGCTGCGAGCAGGGCCAGCACAGTGAGCAACATCAGTACAGTGTGGGTAACTCTGAGTTTCTTCATCGTATGGCTCCTTTTTCTGTTCAAGATATGTCCTGTCGGTTCCGTGGTTGTCGTGTCGCACTGGTCAACTAATCTCAGTGCGCTCGTGAGAGGGGACAGAAGTCAAGGTCACTGCTGTTCATATCTGCAGTCCATCACCTCCTGTAAACTCCTGCCGGGTTAACGGAAGGGGCCGATCCTGTTATCTCAACAGAGTGAGCGATATGGGCGAACCCCCAACAAGGGATGATGCAGGGAACTCGGAAATCGAGGAGGGAGGCCGGGCTACCGAACTGCGCCGACCTCCCTTGTGCATTTGGTCACGCACGGCCTACGGATTGAGACCATCGTTGCCGGGCAACTTGCCGTAGATCGCTTGTGCCGGGCCCAACTCCTCGAGGATTTCCTCGTCGGTGTAGGTGGTCACCTGAGGGGCCTCGTACTCGGGCATCCTTTTGTCTTCCATCGTAATTTCTCCTTGTGCATAGAAATGTGTGTGGGTGGATGAAACGAATGTGACTATGGTTGCCCGGTCCATTTGACCGGTCCTAACGGATCTTGGTAACGGGACAGCTACTATTATACCAAAAAAATGATCCTGATGGGTGAATGCTCAATGAAGAATGCCTTAAGAAAATATAAGAAACCGGACAGGGACATCGCAATTCGCAATGCCCCTGTCCGGTTCGGTCGTGACTGAGAGTCGTATCTGAGGTTGAGAGACCGGCGACCTGGAGCGCCAGCGCCAGGGTAGGACTATGGCGTGATGATCAGCGTCGGCAGGTAGCCATAGACCGTCAGGTGATAGTCGCCCAAGTTCTTTCGGGCACCGATGCCCCAATAGTAGGTATCGGCCGTGATGTGATCCCCATTGCCCAACGTGCCATAAAAGTCCAGGCTGGTGGTCTCCACGAGCGCCGATTGCCACACGCGGTTAAGGTCGTCCCCTTTCGTCAGGTCTACCCAATAGGCCGTGGCCTGGGGATATGGATTCCACTCAAAGACCAGGGGGGCCTGGGCCGAAATATCAGCGGCAGAGAAGAAAGCACCGCTGGGAGGATCGACCTGCTCGAAACCAAGCAGGCCGATCTCAAAGTCCGGCAGTTCCACAGCCATGCCGCGTGGGATCGTGAAGGGGCCGAGCCAGGCCCAACTGGCCACCTCGCCGACGTCGTACTGCTCGTTCCATTCCTGGGCGAACAACACGTCGAGTCCCGTGCCCGAGGTGGTCACGCCCTCAAAGGCATACGTGCCCTGGGCGTCGGTCGTCGTCGTCGCGATGATGGCGTAGGCCTGATCCTCCAGTTTAACGGTTACGCCGGTCTCTACGGGGGTACCGTCCCTGACGAGGTGGCCCCTCACGCTGGCCGGGCCTCGCGGCGTGACCACGAGCGGTGTTGGCGTCGGCGTGCCTGCGGGAGCAGGGGACGGATCCGATGGCTCCGGCGTGCTGATCGGACTGGAGGGCGGGGGCTCTGGCGCGCTGGTTGGGCTGACGGTGGGTGGGGCCACTGCACGGGTGGATATGGTGGTTGGGGCGAAAGTGTGGGAGGCCGTGGGGCTGGGTTGGGAAGGGGATGTGGCAGCAGGTGTTGGTGTGCTGGTGGTCGAGGATGGCGGCGATTGGGCCGCGGCGGACGGCGTGCCCGTGACGGAAAACGTTGACTCGCCGGGCAGCGACGTCGGCATCGGCGTGCCGGTGGCGCGCGACGTGGCGCGCAGCGGTTCCACTGTCGCGGATGTGCTGCTCCCACCCATCCTCTTGCCTGCCACCACGGTCCCTATCACACACATGAGGCTTCCCGCCACCAGTGCCCCTATCGTCAGGATTGTCAACAGGGGCAATAAACGTTCGCGTTTCATCTGGCTCCTTTGGAAGTCGGCAATGTATCGCCAGCAGCGACCGACTGGTCGCCGTGCTGCAGCAGCCCTCGCGCGGCAAACGTATCCAAGGTCACCCGGATATCTTTTGCGACGTCCCGGTTGTCTGTCCTGTCATATTGTTCCTTGATGACCGCCACCATATCCTCGAGCGTATGCGCCCCATCGCAGGCTTCCCAAATGAGCATAGCAGTGGAATTGAGGACGTGGAGGCAGCCCGTTTCCAGGTCGTACAAGATAGCCTCTGCCTCATTCAGTTGTTTGTAGATCACATCCTCCCTTCGCACTGGATTGTTGTTCATTGGCTATCTCGCGTTTTTCAGCACGATTGGCAGGTAGGTATAGTGGAGAATGGGACCGGCAACGTTGTTCATCTCGTTATATTCTGGCACGATTCCATACAGGCGTGTCCAGTGATCGATCCGTCCAGATTCGCCGTACACGGGTTCAGCGTAATTGTCCACTTTGACGTAGAATGCCCTGATTCGCGACTGTATCTGTTCCTCGCTAAAGCCGGGATGCGTGAGGACGATGGTCTTCTGTGCGCCGGGGGCGAGGCCGTTGATGACGTCGAACAGGTCGATGTCGCTGTTGCGCTGCCACGGATAGGATGGCACAGAATTGGTAAAGACGTCTACGTAAAAGCCTCCATAGTTATCTGGATTGTAGGCCCATCCAGTGCCCTGGTTCTTTACCACGATGGTAAACGTCACCGGCACGTGTGGCGGCAACGGATCAGGATCAAGTGGCTCGACGGTGAACGATGACACGACCAGGTCAGGTACGCCGATGGTAACGACGTCGGTGTTGTCTGCCGGGTAAGCGTCTCCAACCCCCCCGCCACTCTCGGCGATGCTAAAGGGGGTTTCGTACTGGGGGGCACCAATCTGGGGCTGGTCCACGTGCCTGACCGTGAACTGGGCCGTGTGGCCCGTGGAGCCCGCGAGCAGATCGCCGGCTGCGTACGTATAGGTCTGGCCATCGGATGACTCCCAGCCATCACCGACGTAGACGGTGTCGGTCGGCAGGATCGTCGTGATGATCACGTCCACGGAGTGCATGTGTTGGCCCAGGTTCCCGTAGCTGACCGTATAGGTCATCAGCTTGCCGGGCGAGTAGAGAGATGGCGCGTGATTCACCTCGACGTGCAGATCGGGCTTTGTGAGGATGGTGTCCGTGTCTTGGACGTCGATGGGCGCCGCCAATGATGGAGCTGTCATCCGGGCGTGGTTGATCACATAGAGTGCCCTTGCAGGAAGCGGGTCCTGCACCTCCACCATCACCTGGGCCTGTGCGTTGGTTTGAGCGACGACTACAGGGATATGGAACACCACTGTATCGGCGCTTACCCGCTGGCAGTTTCCGACCGGCACGGTGCATTGCTCATAGTTGACGTAATTGGGCAGTGTGTCGGTGATGGTGACGTCGTACGCGTTCTCCGTGCCGCTGTTGGTGTAGGTGAGGGTGTAGGTGAGCGGGTCACCAGCGTAGACGGTGTAGACACCGTCGCCCTGGCTGAGAGATAGGATCGCGCGACTATTGATCGTCGTCGGTGCTGTCACCGTCAACAGATCGCCTTCGGCGTCGTCGAGCTGTGCTGCAAAGTCCAGTTGGAGGCCATTCGTCAGGGGTAGCGTGACGTCGACGAGAATGACAATCTCCCCCTGGCCTCCCTCGCCACTGATTTCGCCGATTTCCCAAACCCACACGCTATCACCGCCCCCGCTCTCGGCGGGCGTGGCGCTGGAGAACGAGGTGTTGCCGTCCAGCGTGGCAGTGATGACGACGCCCGTCGCATCGGCGTTGCCGGTGTTGGCATAGTGCAAGGTATACGTCAGCGTATCGCCGGGTTCCACGGGGTCTGGGTAGTCGGTCACGCTGAATTCCAGGTCGGTGGCCGAGGAAACGGTCG
>Ga0180437_10011896_pt1 | contig 10371 bp, 10 predicted proteins | sample SS_ome_4_FD_132410 | JGI IMG/M metagenome (GOLD analysis project Ga0180437, IMG submission 132410) | Hypersaline lake sediment archaeal communities from the Salton Sea, California, USA - SS_3_D_1 metaG | ecosystem: Environmental > Aquatic > Non-marine Saline and Alkaline > Hypersaline >... | reverse complement strand
CCTTCAAGGTGTGTGTCAAGGTCACCATCACCGACGACGCCGATGGCATCGGCTTCATCTGCGACTTTACCGGCACCCATCCCCAGGTGCCCGGCCCGGTCAACTGCAGTCGCTCTGGTCTCGAGACGGGGGTGCGCACCATCTTCAAGGCGCTGACAGATCCGTCCATCCCCACCAACGAGGGATGTTTCCGCCCTTTGAAGATCATCTGCCCCGACCGGACGATCTTTACCGCCGAGAGGCCAGCCGCTGTATCCACCTACTGGGAGACCGTGCTCTACGTCTCCGATTTGGTGTGGAAGGCCATGGCTCCCATCGTGCCCGACCGGCTGCCGGCTGGCCATTTCTTGAGTATATGTGGCGTGGTGCTGGCCGGCAACCATCCCGATACCGGCGAGCTGTTCCTGCTGGTCGAACCCCAGGCCGGAGGCTGGGGGGCCGGGCACGACAAGGATGGCGAGGGCGGTCTGGTCAGCGTGGGCGATGGCGAGACCTACATCATCCCCGTCGAGGTCTGCGAGACCCGCTACGGCGTGCTGGTGGATCAGTACGGCTTTGACATCTGCGAGGGCGGCGCGGGGCGGCAGCGGGGCGGCCGGGGCCTGGTGCGCGACTATCGCATCGTCGGCGACGAGGCCTGGTACACGGGCACCTTTGGCCGCTTCAAGTTCAGGCCCTGGGCCATGGAGGGTGGCCAGGAGGGCCCACCGAACTATACCCAGTTCATCTTTGCCGACGGTAGCGAGCCCGTTGTCGTCGGCAAATCAGCACGCGTTCACCTCAAGAAGGGTGACGTGGCCCGGCTGATCACCGCCACCGGTGGTGGCTGGGGCAACCCCCACGAGCGGCCCGTCGAGGCAGTGCAGAAGGACGTCAGAGATGGCTTTATCGCCGTAGAGATGGCGGAGAAGGATTACGGCGTGATCATAGATCCTGACACCTTGGAGGTCACCGGAGTCACGAAAGAGCGGGGCTGAGCCCAATACCGTTCAGTTAGGTGCAACGCACTTTTTCGTAGTGCGTTGCACCTTGGTCTTGGAGAGGATATGGCAGACATCGAATACAAAACACTGGTCATGGCCGGCCCGATGCGTTGGGTTGTGCTGACCACGGATGGAAAAGTCACCACTTTGGCCTGGTTTGTCAAGGTGCGCTACACCACCCAGGGTGTCGGTACTGTACTCTTTGCCCGCAGCGACCTGCAGGGCAATGGGCGCGACGATGTTTTCGCCGTGTTCAGCGACAATCTGGCCATGGCCGAACACCTACGGGATGACATTTTCAGCTACACGGTCTTTGCCGGCGTTCCTGACCAGACCCCACCGGCTCCCCTTGTGGAAGCCACCTTTGAGAGCCAGGGAGACTTTACAAAGCGCATCGTTGAATCCATGAGAGCTGTGGATGGCACAACCCTCACCCTCTCCCTGTGGGATCTCGGCCCACCGAGGGCCTACGTGCGGGCGGTCAACGAGCGCCTGACCGAGGTAGGAGCCTTTGCCGTGCCAGCCGAGTTCTCCTTGGAGATCAACGGCATCGTCCCTGTCGGTCAGCCGGAGGCAGGTCCTCTGGCCGAAGCGCCACCGTTGGGAGCCGACGTGCAGAACTTGTGGTACCAATCGGAATGATGCCCGACTTTATCGTACCGCCTTTTGTTCATCCCGCCAACGCACTCTGGCCCAACACTCTCTGATGCGCTGCAGGTCCTCGGCACCGTGGGGCAACTCGCCATAGTGCACTCCCACGTAGGCCCCGGTAATGGCCGCCACCTCGGCCTCGCTGTCTGGCAAGGCAAGGTGCAAAGTGTCCAGATACTCATAGGGGGTCTGCGCCGCAGGCCGGGGATACCCCCTGACCTCAGCCAGCCGGACCAGGCTGGCGTAAATCTTTTTGATAGAGATGACCGAATACAGGTCCCGCCCCAGCCCGAAACGCCGCACCATTCCGGCCAGTTCCCCCAGCCGGTCCCAGCCGCTGCGCACCGAGCCCAGCAGCCCCTGGGCAATCGAGTCCGAAGGCCAAAGCGATTCCCCGAACTCGTCAACCTGTCCCTCCTGCCTGGCCCGCCAGCGTCGCAAGGTGCGGGCCACCACAACCAGTGCTGCCAGCAAAATAAAGACGGTAATACAGCCCCTCAAAATCCCCAGGTAGCCCGGAGGACTGGCAGCCTGGGCTTCCAACAGTTCCTGGGGCGTCTCCTGCAAGTTAAGGAGTTCCGAGAGACGGAGATCAGCCAAGAAATCAGACAACACCAGGAACAGAGCCTCCAGCAAAGGCCGCAAAAGGTAGCCCAGCACCATGAAGACAAAGTAGAAAACCGCCTCAACGACAGGTTCCAGAGGGCGCAACCACCCCAGCGCGTGGTAAGCGTTCTGCAAAGAGAAAATGGAAGAGGCCAGCAGAGCGATCAGGAGGACGACGACGGTGGCCAGCACCAAAACCCCCAGCCAGTAGGCGTTGAAAGGCGAACGCAACCCACCCCGCCACTGGCTGACCTCCTCGATGCGAGCCAGAGCCACGGCGATGAGACCGAAAAAGAAATAGACGAAAACGAGAACCGTGACCTTTTGTCCAGGGCCGAAGAAAACGAGGAACAGATACCAGATGAAAGCCACGATGCCCAGGCGGAAATAGAAACCCACTTTTTGAAAAGTGAGGCTCTGCTGCCCCAAGCTGATGCCCCGCCACCAGAGATAAAGGACGGCGACGATGACCAGCGCCCCCGCAGGGATGGCGTTGGCCAGGCCCGCCAAAGCGAGGACCATGTCCCAAAGCCAGGCCGGGTCCAGCAAGGAGTGCTGGGGGTAGAGATGATATTTCAGAGCCGCCAGACAGGCGACCACCGCCGAGAGGGCGATGATCACCCGATTCCAGCGCATCTCCAGGTCGAGCCTGGGCAGAGCGCGGGTGAGGTACAAAGCCGCCAACAGCGGGGCCAAAAGGAACAGAACCGAGGATGGCTGAGTGTTGTCGTCCAGCATCCGGTATCCCAGGAGAAACCAGGGATAGAGCCAGCAAACCTCCATAGCGGCCACGCTCAGATAGAGCACCTCTTGACGCCACTTCAGACCCCGTAAGTTCATGCCTCTATCCCTCCTACCACTGACTTGTGCACCCATTCAGAAATCGCGATCTGCTGGGCCTCAGCCCCTTCGTAGGGCTTGAAGTCGAGTTCTTCCTCAGGCAGATGATACGCGATGATACCTGTCAGTTCGTGGCTGGGAGCCTCGTCCGCCAGAGAAACCAGAACCAACCGGCGGCCCGCGTCTCGCAGGCGCAGCATCGTGGCCAGGAGTTCGTCAGTGAACACTGCCGAAACCACCACCAACGTCGCCCCCCAGGGCAGCTTGGGACTCTCGGCCGAGAGCAAGTCCTCGATGGAAGAGGTGGCAAAGCTGGTCACCGCAGCCAGGGCCTCCAGGATGCGCGTCAACTGGTTGGGGCTGCGGCCGGGCAGGACCTTGATGGGTTGATCGGACATGGGCAGGCAACCGTTGGCCAGGAGCCCCACCGTGTAGCGCTGCGCCACGCCATAGCTGGCGATGGAAGCCGCCACGCTGATAGCCCGCTCCAGGAGAGGAGGGATGGTCCCCTGCCAGTGTCTGGGCAGGGTAGCCACGTTGAGGAAGACGATGAGGTTAAAAGTCGTGGTGGGCTCGTAGACCTTGACTTGCAGCTCTTGATGGCGGGCTGTGGCTTTCCAATGGATGTGCTTAAAGCTGTCTTCAGGTTGGTGGTCGCGCACGCCGATAGTACGGCTGGGGTCCTCGAAGATGCGCTGGCGGGCTTTGGTCTCGCCAAAAGGGTCCTTAGCGGGCAGGCCCAGGCTCTCAATGGGCTCCACTTTAGGATAGACGATCAGCCAATCGAGGTGGTCGGATTTATAGGCTTTGCTAAAGAGGCCAAAGATGTCGCCGGAGCGTATAGAGGCTGGCCCGAAAGCATAGAACCCCCGCTCCTGGCAAAGTATCTGATAGCGCCGGCTGGTACGTTCGTACCAACGCAAAGAGAGGAGATTGCTCACATAGCCCACAGTGGGCTGGGGAGAGGGAGACCACTCGCCCTTGGTCAGGGGCAGCGCCAGGGGGAACTGATCGTCCACCCGCAGCCATCCCAAAGGCAAGAGCTTGCGGTTAGCCACCCGGAGGGTAATATCAACGGTTTCGCCCAGAAAGGCCCGTCGCTCGCTGAGAAGGCGTTCATACTCTACCCCATACAGCGAATACTCATTCCACAGCCAGGCCAGGGGCGCTACGGTCAGGATCAGGACTGCAACCAGCAACAAACCATCTTGGCCCATCACCAACCCCAAAAGGGTGATGAAAAGGGCCAGGGCGATCCAGGTTTCATTAAACATTGACAGCTCCCAATTTCAGCCAGGCCATCTCCCTGTCACCGCCGCCTCCAGGCACTGCTCCAGCCACCCGAAGCGCACGGCAAGCCCGGAGTGGGTCGGCGCGTAGAAAGCCGTTTTGGCCGAGTTGGTGGCCATGCTTCGCAGGCCCAGTTCTTCGATAGGAGCCACCACCAGGCAGGTGTCGGCCACCACCCTGCCCCCCGCCGCCTCGATCCGCTTCACCAGGCCCTTCTCTTGTGCCCGCTCCCTGGTCTCCCGGGCCGTGGTGACCCACAGTTTGGCCTTCACCCGTTTGCCCTCCAGCCAACGGGCCACCTCCTCGATCTCGGCCAGGGAAGCATGGGGGCAGCCGATGCTGACCAGATCTATCTCATCCTGGGTTGCATTGAAACCAGCGGGAGAAGTGAGGGCCGCATATCCCTCGTCCAGGCTGTCAATGACCACGGTCTCGGTCTCAGCCCTTACGACCCCCCCTGCCTGCGCCTCTGGCGTCACACCTTCCACGTGATAGAGGGCCACCGCCCCGCTGGCAGCCAGGGCCGCCCCCAAGGCTTTGAGCATCCCCTGTCCCCCATCCCCCAGCCCTGGTACATGATTTGAGGCTCGGAGCGGACAGTCCGCGCCTGGGCCGCTGGACTGTCGTCCAGCGGGAGCAATCTGTGATCTGCTGAGCCCCTCAAAGTACGGCACTCCGTTCTTAACCCGCTTCCCGACCAGATACCCCAACGCTCCGAAATCCGTTTCCGACGTCACCGGGCAACGCACCTCAACGACATGCGTCGCCTGACGGTTCTCGTCCAGGTGCAGGCCGTACTTGGCTGTGCGACCAATGACCGCCGCAGCCAGGGCACTGGGGCCACCCTCACGGTTGGTGCGGGCCCCCAGGACCGCGTTGGCAAAACTGACAGCCGACGATTCGCTCCAGGCGATGTGCTGGCCAAAGGCGGGGACGTTACCTGTGAGATAGGGTGTGCAGGAGCAACTGGGGGCGATGCCCATGGCCTCGAAAGCCTCGATGACCAACATCTGCTTGCGGGCGAATTCTTCGGGGATGCCCAATTCTCGCCAGTGGGCCAGGTCCATGCCCGCCGGGTTGAGAGTGGTGGGCACGCGCACTCGCGCCCCTTGTCCGGCCCACTCGCGCAGAAATTCCAATCCAGCATCGCCCAAGTTCTTATAGCTGACGCCAGCTACCTGGACGCTCTGCACCGGCACCAACTCCTGCGCTCCGTATATCTTGCCCAGGGCAACGACGATCTCCATGGCCCTCATGATTCCAGGGCCCAAATCTCCGGCCAACATGGCCTTTTCTTCAGGGGTCAGGTACATCACTCAAATCTCGGAACTCGAACTTATTGTGGGACCAACATGATTCTAGCACAAGCTGGTGTTTCTGTAAAGTAGCTGCCTTTGCAAACCTTAAAAAATGCCCAAAACCCCTTGACAACGGCGCTAAGGTGTGCTATTATATCTTAATAAGAGCTATTTATGTAACCAAGTGGCTCTTATGTAAAGTAACAAATACAAATTACAATAAAGGAAACAAGAGGTGTCTCCCAAGATGTATCCGCGAACTGAAATACTGTTCCCCCATCGAAGCATTTCGGCTTTGAAAGGGTTGAGAGACGGTCAATGGCAAGAGTTAGTTGAGCGTGTCGCTGTGTTGCCAGAAACTCATGAAAACAGTCTGGCTTTCTCCCTGATGATGATCAAGCTGTGCGATTGCATGAATTGTGACTTGGGCAGCTACAAAGCCTCGCTAGGCTGTTCAACCTGTGCCCGGCGAGCCATTGGTTCCATCAAAGGTCCAGACACCATCCTGATGCGGCATTTCGAGAAGGCAAAGGAAGAGGTCCTGGCCTATCTGGAAAGCGTTGGCCTGAAACAGGAAAAAGCTGCCTAAGGCACCACGGCACGCGCTGCCCGAGAGCAGAAACCAGTGAGAAGCGCGTGCGCTTTTTCCAATACCTTCTCAACCGGTCAAAAGAACAGTGAAGAACACAGGAAAGGCAACCCCAAACGGTTGCCTTTCCTGGTATTACCGCTGCGCCATTACAGACCGCCCAGCACGGCTGAGAACTCGCTCAGCACCATGGCTGTGGCACCCCAGACCTTGTGCGCACCTATCTGGTAGAAAGGCACACGAGTGGTGGTGCCGTGCAACATCCACTCTTCCTCTCGCCGTATGGTTGGGTCCAACAGAGTCAACAAAGGGACCTCCAGCACCTCCGCCACTTCGACTGGATCGGGGACAAACATCGAGCGGTCGGACCGCGCGGCGACGTAGGGAGCAATGCAGTAATCACTGGGAAAGATATAGAGCGGTGTCAGCGCGCCCAGGACTTGCACGCTCTGAGGATCCACACCCAACTCCTCATGGGTCTCGCGCAACGCTGTCCACTCCAATGGCTCGTCGCCCTCCCGCGCACCTCCGGGCAGCGAAATCTGGCCCTTGTGGTCCTCCAGGGTCTCGGTACGACGGGTAAGGGGAAAGTGGAGACGACCATTCTCAGGATAGAGGAGGATGAGAACACCTCCCTGCCTGGGCCGGTGTCCTGGCGGGCGGACCTCAAGGCCAGACCGTGGCCGGGTGGACATCCGTATCTGGGCCGCCTGTCCAGGCAAAGGTCGGCCCAGAGCCCGCCGGATGGCTGCCAGATCTGGCTCATAGACCATGTTCTCCGTCATTGCTACCCTCTCCTCTCCTGGTACAGCCCCTTCGACTTGGCTCAGGGCAAGCCCCAGCGGAACAGCCCTATTTTACGCCTTTTTGGCCACTTTGACAAGAGAAAGGAAACCAAAAAGCGCGGAGGGTCGCAGTGGATCCTCCGCGCTCGTTGATCCGAATGGCGTCTATGAGTACGACATGGTTAATAGTTCCTGATCTGAAGGCGAACCAGGCCGATGAGGGCCAGCCCTCCAATGAGAAGCCCGCCCAACGTAGCGATCACGATGACAAAAAACAAATGCAGCACCTGCTCCCAACCACCCATTGGTAGCCCTCCTTTCCCCCAAAAGTCCCTTTCGATTGGGGAAAAACCTACCTTCTGACTATATCATACCCTATTTGGGAGCAGTTTGCTGGACAGGTGACCTACGGTTACATGACTTTTACCCCACGTTTCGGTGACAATTCCCCAACAAAGACCTTTAGGGTTTTTGAAACCCTAAAGGTCTGCCTGGATTCAAAGCACCCCTACCAGGGCCACCATCGCCAGGACCAGAACCTCGCTCACCTCACAGAGGGCCCCATAAGTATCACCCGTCAGCCCACCCAGGGCCCGCGTGAGGGTCCAACCTAGCCAGGCTGCCACCAGCCAGAGGCCGCCCAGGATGGCCAGCCCCCAGAAGTGGAAAAGAAGGAAGGCCACAACCAGAGCCAGCGCCGTCGCCAGAACCAGCTCCCTCAGCCCGCTGTGCTCTTTGAAAAAGCTGCCCATGCCCCCCGGTCGAGCCGACGGGAACGCCCAAATGCCGTAAACCATGACCCAGCGCCCCAGCGTGGGAGCCAGTAAAAGCCCTCGACCACCCCAGGCCGGACCTAGCTCGTTGACCAGGGCCAGCTTGAGGGTCAGCAGACAAAAGACAGCCACCCCACCAAAGGTCCCCAGGCGGCTGTCCTTCATAATCGCCAACCGCTCCTCCCGCCCACGGCCACCGCGCAGACCATCCACCGTGTCGGCCAGGCCGTCCAGGTGCAACCCTCCGGTCAGGATGACCCACAGCACCACCAGCACCGCGCTGACCAGCGGACGCGACCAAATCCTCCCCAACAACGCATCGGCCAGGACGAGGATGGACCCCAAAAGCGTCCCCACCAAAGGAAAGAAGGCCGTTCCACGGCCTGCTTCCTCCGGCGACGTATCTCTGGCCGGCAGCGGTATAAAGGTCAAGAAGCGCACCGCCTCCAGGAAACTCATTTTCTACTCCAGACCTTTCTTGGTTTGCTCCGGATGGATTTGTAATCCATCCGCCGACCGCCGGATTGCAAATCCGGCGGGAGCGGAAAGAAATTCTTTCTCTACTCCATCGCTTCGGATACACCCGCGTCAGCAAAGGTGGCCATCTCATTGAGAACCTTGACCGCCGCCTCGACCAGAGAGATGCCCAGGGCCGCCCCCGTGCCCTCACCCAAACGCAGGTTGAGGTTGAGCAGAGGCGTGAGACCCAATCGCTCCAGCACCAGGCGATGTCCCCGTTCCACGGAGAGGTGGGCAGCGATGAGGTAATCTTTAACCTGCGGGGCGAGCCCGGCGGCGATGAGGGCCCCAGCCCCGGAGATGAAACCATCAATGACCACGGGCAGGCGGTGGGCTGCCGCACCGAGGACAACCCCGGCGATGCCACCGATCTCCAGGCCCCCTACCTTGGCCAGCACGTCCAGCGGATCGGCCGGATCGGGGCGATTGACGGCCAGAGCCCGCTCGATGGTCGCGATTTTGTGGGCCAATTGCTGGTCGCCAATCCCCGTGCCGCGCCCGGTCACATCGGCCACAGGCGCTCCGGTGAGGGCAGCGACCATGGTGCTGGAGGGCGTGGTGTTGCCGATGCCCATATCCCCCGTGCCCACAATGTCCACCCCCCGGCTCAGTTCCGACTCTACGATTTCAATCCCCACCTCGATAGCCTGGATGGCCTCTTCACGGCTCATGGCTGGCCCCTGGGCCATGCTCTTCGTCCCATAGGCCACTTTTTTGACCCACAGTTCGGGATGGGGTTCGAGGTCGGTAGCCACGCCCAGATCTACGACCACCACCCTGGCCCCCACATGGCGGGCCAGCACATTGATCCCCGCCCCGCCCCGCAAAAAGTTATAGACCATCTGGGCCGTGACCTCCTGTGGGAAGAGGCTCACCCCCTCGGCGACCACGCCGTGATCGCCGGCCATGGTGACGATCACCTTGTCCCTGATCCTCGGTTGAGCCACGCCCTGGATGCCGGCCACCTTGACCGAAAGCTCCTCCAAAAGGCCGAGACTGCCCTGAGGCTTGGTCAGACTGTCCTGGCGGGCCTGAGCTTGGCGCACGGCCTCCTCATCAAGGGGCCTGATACGGTTGATCGTGCTCTGTAGTTTATCCATCGTGCTTCCCTTTGATTTTCTGCGGTATGCCAGCCCACATCACGTATACCTCATCTGCTTTGCGGGCCATGAACTGGTTGGCCAGGCCGGCCAGGTCCCGAAACACACGCCCCGCCTTGAAAGCTGGCACGACCCCCAGGCCCACCTCATTGGACACCACAATAACCGTGGCCTTGGCTCCCCTGGCGGCACGGACCAACTCCTCAACTCGCCCCAGGACCGCTTTTTCCATCTCCATCATGCCTTCGTTGGGTTCCTCCAGTGGCCCCCCCTCTGTCAGCCAATTGGTCATGAGAATGGTCAGACAATCTACGATCATCACCGCGTACTCGTCCCCTGCCCTTTTGATTGCCTGGGCCACCTCTGTGGGTGCCTCAATGGTCGCCCATGCGGGGGGACGGGCGCGCTGGTGCTGCTCGATGCGGGCCCGCATCTCGTCATCAAACGCCACCCCGGTGGCCACGTAAGCCACCCGGCCGGAACCGGTAGCAATCTCTCCGGCCAGTTTCTGAGCAAAAGTGCTTTTGCCGCTACGGGCGCCGCCGAGAACCAAGATCAGCTTGCCCATGAGAAAGCATACTCCTTCTCTCCCCTAATGATGTGCTCCTCCCGCCCGGTGTGTTCAAACTTGCTGGTCAAATTTGTAGGCCCTCTTGGCCAGGCGATACGCCGCATCCAGGATCATCTCAGCGGCGTCTTCCATATCCACGATGCCTCGCACCACCAGGCCAGCGATCCAGTTACTGGCCACGCGCCGCCACAAATCGTGTCGTGCCGGAATCGAGGGAAAGGCGCGGGTGTCGTCGTTGAACCCAACGGTGTTGTAAAGCCCGGCCGTCTCGGTGATCTGCTCAAAGTAACGTATCATGCCATTCAAGCTGTCGTGGAACCACCAGGGCGGTCCCAGCTTGACGGCCGGATAGTGGCCAGCCAGGGG
>Ga0180437_10011895_pt1 | contig 10371 bp, 11 predicted proteins | sample SS_ome_4_FD_132410 | JGI IMG/M metagenome (GOLD analysis project Ga0180437, IMG submission 132410) | Hypersaline lake sediment archaeal communities from the Salton Sea, California, USA - SS_3_D_1 metaG | ecosystem: Environmental > Aquatic > Non-marine Saline and Alkaline > Hypersaline >... | reverse complement strand
GGAGCTTGAATCCTGGTACCCCGGGGATCTGGTCTTCCTGGATATGGACGGAAACGGGTTTACCGACTGTGCTGCCATAATATCAGACGCCACTACCAGGGACGGTGTCTGCAAGGTGATCTATAATTATGTAGAACCGGGTTATACGGTGGAACAGGATATCCTGGGCAATAAGACCATAACAGGACACTACCGCTATCCCGGCAATTAGTCCTTCCTGCCGGGCTTTTTACCCATATTGTCAAAAAACAGCCTTATCCTGGGCCAGAAACCTTCACTGAACCTCCTGGAGAAGTCATCAGCAGCGTCAGCCAGCCCGATGCTTTCACGGTATTTCTCCCTGAGGTAATATTTATGGGCATTTATCCATACATAAAGGTCTGACTTGGTACGGTTGGGAAAATGTTCTATTATTTTGTACCGGTCGATAATATCTATGGAGGGCAGGTATACATTGTCATACCAGTCAAGTGCCGCTTCTTGGAAACTATATTCCTTTTTCCCTTTAGCATGATGTTTGTTTAAGTAAAACCTGTGGTCACTTATACGCTGCAGCAGGAAATCATACTTGCCGGGTATGGTCAGCCTTATCTTTATATCAGGCCTATTTTCCCCCAGTTTTGTCAATTCCATGAATTTTTCCCTTTCCGAAAGTATAAACATATCCTTGGGGTCCATATCCCTGGTGATGGGTATCCTGGTCTTGAACTCGACCACCTCTGCATCGATATAGGTGACTCCCAGCCTTTTGGCTACACTGACCCTGTGGTTTCCGTCAACCACAAAATATATATCGCCTACCTTGTATAATTTGACGGGGGGCAGTATCACATCATTTTTATATGCGTTATATATATTGGACCAGCGGTGTTCAAGGTGTGCCTTTTTGGGCAGGAAATAGTAGTCGAAATCCTTATAACGGTCGATGCTGCCTACGATATTTTCTACCCTGACTGCCTTTATACCCAGGTAGTGCTGGTTATACAGCTCAAGACCCCTGTTTATCTCTTCAAATGACAGGAGCTCATTAGACCTTTCACTGGTAAAGAACCTCAGGTTATTGAGAAGCGACCTGAACCTTGCTGATTCAAACTGGTCTTTTCCTTCTGTCCTGTAATCGGGCATTATGGTAGATGTGGTCTTTTATTTGATAGTGATAATGATAAATATGTTAAAAAATATACTTAAAATAGTCCTTAAAGACAATTAAAAACCAGTTTGACCCATTCTCAGGCCATTACATACATGTCAGATCTCAAGCACCTGGAATCCATAGGTATTTACCACTTTGGTACCGTTGACTTCGGTCATCCACTGGTAGTCAGTACCGTAATAATGGATGTGGCCGTGCAGGTGGTACCTGGGCCTGAAATCGCGTATGAATTTATTGAAGGACCTGAAACCGCGGTGGCATAAATCGTCTTCATCATGTATACCCAGGGGCGGGGCATGGGTCACCAGGATATCAACATACTTCTTCTTCAAGACCCGGTTAAGGTAAAGCCTGGGCTTCATGCGGTTTATCTTCAAACACATCTCCAGGTCACTGTACTGGTGTTCACCGGGACTGTAGCGCATGGACCCCTCCAGACCTGCTATTAGCAGCCCCTTATACTCCACGATACGGTTATCTATGTTTATGCAGCCCTCCGGACCCCCTGTCTTCCTTCCGTTTTCGGTATAGACCACGCTGCGGTGATGGTTGCCGAATACATAAAAAAGTGGTTTATTGAGCACTGTTACTATGAATTCGAGGTAACTGTTGGGAAGGTCGCCGCAGGAGATGACCAGGTCTATATCGGCCATCCTCTGTGCAATAGAAGGTGTATAGATTATATCCACTATTTTATCGCTGACCGCCAGTAACTTCATCGATATTAAAAATCTTGTATAAAAATAAATATAAATATACTAAAATTCCAAAATATGGCCAGATAATTTAAAATACTACATAAAAATAATAAATCCAAATGAATATATTGTCACTGGAAAGACTGTCCGTAAGGATGTGCTTTGTCGAAGGTATGAAGGTCTATGTATTCTGGCAGGTTGAAATCTAAAAATAGGTCAGTAAATAATTTATTTATCTACAGGAAGATTATCCCGGGGGCCCTGTCTGTCCTTATGGCTGCCATAGTCTTGTTGGGTTTTCCGGGGCCCATAAATGCCATAACCCTTAAGGAGCTGGGCAACGCCATAGCCAGGCTGGATGCAGAACAGGAAAAACTCCTGGAGGACATAGTGGCATCTGAGACTATAGTAGAGGCCCGGAAAAATGCCATCTCTGCCATAAATGAGGAGCTCAGGATTCTAAATATAGAGATAGAGGAACTTTCCAGGAAGAAGAAGGTACTGCAGGAAAGCATAGAGAAAAAAAAGGCCCTCCTTTCAGACAGGATGATCTTTACCTATAAATACGGCAATAATGACGTGGCCAGGTTTATCATAAGTGCCAGGGACCTTAACGAAGTCGTAAATAATCTTTTCCTGTTCCGCAATATAATGAGCAGGGAAGCAGAGCTGATCCAGACGTTGAGGTTCGATAAGGAAGAATCCGACCGGGTGAGCAGGAAGGCAGAGGAAAAAGCCCTGAAAAACGAGGTCCTCAAGGCCAAACTGGAAGAGGAGAAGGAAAAACTGGAAAAAGATATTGCCGAGAACAGGGTGCTCCTGGAAAAATTGGATGGGGAGGAAAAGGAAGTCCAGGACCTTCTGGATGAGATAAAAAAAAGAATAGCAGCCGTGCAGCCGGAGGGGCTGACCCTGGTAGGGGAATGGGAGATGACCGCTACTGCATATTATGCATTCGGCAAGGGAGGCAATGATATAAATGGTAACGGCATCACTGCAACCGGATTAAGGGCCAGGAAAGGAATAGTAGCTGTCGATCCCAGGATAATACCTCTTGGTACCAGGCTGTACATACCAGGATACGGCGAGGCCCTGGCTGCTGATACAGGCGGATGGATAAAAAACTATAGAGTTGACCTGTGTTTTGAGACCCTGGAAGAATGCTACGGCTACGGACGCAGGAAGATAAGGGTCTACCTTATAGAAGACTAAAAAGATAACCCTTCATACCATCTTCAATAGTTTTGCCAGAGATTTAAAATCCTCTATATACTTTACTTCTGAAATGGTCTTTTTTATCTTCACGTCATGGGGACTGAAGAAGGGCACCAGCTTGAAAGAAGGATTTTCAAACACCCTCATATGGATCTCTTCCATGCTCTTGAATTTCCTGTCAGCGGAAAAGAAGTCCTCCAGCAGGGTATTGGAAACGTCCAGTCCCAGGGAAACTATTATATGGGGAGTGCTTATGGTTATTTCCTGTACCAGATAAGGCAGGCAGTTTTTAATAGTGGATGCTGACGGTCTTTTCTCCTCCACCACTTCGCCCTCCTTCCCCCCTTTTCTTTTCCTGGGAGTGCATTTACCAAATAGGTGATGTAAGTGTCTTTTTTAAGTGACAGCTTGACTTCATCAAGTATCTCCCTTATGAACTGGCCTGATTCATCACCAGAAAAGGGGATACCATTTTTTTCAGCACCGTCCCTGTGAGGGAAATCGGAGATTATCATTATATTGGCTTTGGGTGCCCCTGCACCAGGTACAGGACTCCTGCGGAGCTCTGCAAGTATCCTGCACTTCTGACAGGAAAGGATATTGGAGTTTAGTTTTTCTATGCTTTCCTTAGCATTTATGGGCATATAAAGTTTCTAGTCTTTTTGCTTGCAGAAAGAGTATACAACATAAAAAAAATTGAGTAAATAAAAAACAGTAAGACTTATATAAAGGCCATTATCCGGGTAAAACAGCATCTTTTTTTCTTTATTTTTAAAGTTTTCCTGCTATTATTAGAGATACTTTATCACTGATAAAGTATTGTACCAACCAGATGGTAAAGAAAGGAGTAGAGTATGGCAAAATACCAGGAACTGGCCGATGCTATCATCAAGGGCGATAATGTGGCATCAAAAGAGCTGGCAGAAAAACTGGTTGCCGACGGAGTGGCTGCTACAGATATCCTTAATGAAGGACTGGTGCCGGGGATGAATGTGGTAGGAGTAAAGTTCAAGGCTAATGAGATGTACATCCCAGAGGTGCTTATAGCGGCAAGGGCTATGCATGCTGCTATGGACATCATAAAGCCCCTTCTGTCGGAAAGCGGTGCCGTGATGAAGGGTACCGTAGTAGTGGGTACAGTACAGGGAGACCTCCACGATATCGGTAAAAACCTCGTATGCATGATGCTTGAGGGTGGCGGTTTCCAGGTCGTTGATGTCGGGGTAGACATCCCGGCAGAAAAGTTTGTGGAAGAGGTAAAGAAAGCGAAAGCTCCTGTAGTCGGTCTTTCAGCCCTTCTGACCACCACCATGCCTGCCATGAAAGATGTCATCGAGGCCCTGAAGGCAGATGATGCCACTAAAGACGTAAAGGTGATGGTGGGCGGGGCTCCGCTTACCCAGGAATATGCTGATTCCATAGGTGCAGCAGGATATGCCGCGGATGCATCTAGTGCAGTCGACCTGGCTAATGAGCTGATGGCATGACAATCCTGTGATTGTCAGAACTATTAAATGGTTTATTTAATAGGGATATTGAATTGGAAGTGATTATGGGGACATAGCCACTTCCAATTTTTTTATATATTAACCGTAAGGATAGTCCCGGTAGAAGCTTTCCGGCTTCATAGCATTATCTACCAGTGTCCAGATCCAGACCCCGAAATAGACAATATATGATATCACCATAAAAGCGATAAAACCTCCCGGGAAAAAATCATCAGGGTAGGGATATCCGGACACGGCATCCCCAATAAACGAGCAAGAATAGGCAAAGTTTATCACAAAAAGTGCAGCAAAAGCCCCAATTGCCGACCAGAATTTAAGGCGGTTCTTCCCGTAAGTATAAAGCCAGGCCCAGTAACCCAGAAACACAGCCAGTATAACGGCCACTGCCTTGCTCTTGACCGGGACCCGGCTTGAAGGTGTGCTGGCAGGCTGGTATCGGTCCTGGTATGCGGAAGTACCGGAGGAAAGTTTGTTCCAGCCTTCATCCAGGGCAAATATCTTCCTGAAATCCGCATAACACAGGGGGCATCCCTGCAGCCCCCTGGGTATGGTCCTGCCGCATTCGGGACAGTATATCTCGTCCTTACCCTTTGTCAGTTCCTCCGCCATGCTATCTCCCTTTATGACCCGGTGACCCTGTCGGTAAAATCATTTATCTTCCCCTCATAATCCTCCAGCGGTCCCTGAAGACCCCTGGCTTCTATCTTCAGGTCTTCGGTGACCTTTAACATACCCTTTTTCTGCAGGTAGTCATCCATTTTCTTAAGGGCTATGGTCCTGGGGTCCATATATGTAGTAGAAAGGGCGTACTTCGTCTTTTCAGCGGGCGGGGTGAACTTCCTTGTGAAACTCCTTACCCCCAGGGGCAGCATGAACTGCCTGGTAGGAGAATGGAAAATATAGAGGTCCGCCCGGGGAAGGCTGCCCGGGTCTGTCTCAGTGAACCTGAATAGCTCCACTTCCTGGTTTTTATCCCTCAACAGCCGGGCAAGCTTTTCCAGCATCTTCTTGCCGTTGCCGAATTTTGATTCATATATTATATTGATCTTCATATCAGGGGCTCCCTCTATAAAAATATAAAATGTTTTAAGGATAATAGGGATTATATCATATAATGATTCATGAGATATTAAATTTATGATAAATATAAAGGGCATCAAGGAGGAAAGATGAAGACAAAAAAATTCACCATACTTCACTCAAATGATATACATGGAGACTTCCTGGCTGAAGTGAAAGACGGAGGGGGAAACCTCATCGGGGGGCTATCACTTCTGTCCGGTTATATAAACAGGGTTAGGGAGGAAGAAGAAAACGTACTTTATATAATCTCGGGGGATATGGTGCAGGGGTCCCTGATAGACCTTGAGTATAGAGGGGTGTCCACTATAGAGATAATGAACTACCTGGCGCCGGATGTGGTCTCCCTGGGCAACCACGAGCTTGATTACGGCCTGCCCCATCTACTTTTTTTGGAAAAGATAGCCAATTTTCCCCTGGTGAATGCAAACCTGTATGTCAAAAAATATAATAAAAGGCTCATGATCCCCTACGTTATCATCAATAAGGCCGGTTTCGACATACTGTTTACCGGTATAATAACTGAAAAAGTACTTGCTTCCATAAAACAGGACGAGCTCATCGGCAGCTTCATATCCCTGGAAGAGGCCAGCAATGAGGTGGGCAAGATATCAAATGCCTATAAGAATGATGATATCGACCTTACCATCCTCCTCACCCATATAGGTTTTGAATCTGATGTGGAACTGGCAAAGATTCTGAAACCGGAGTGGGGCGTTGACCTTATAATAGGGGGCCATTCCCACACAGTCCTGGAGCAGCCGGAAAAAGTGAATAATATACTGATCGCCCAGGCAGGGGTAGGCTCTGACCAGGTAGGGAGATTTGACATAGTGGTAGATGATGATAGCAACAGCATTGTGGAATATAAGTGGCATCTTATACCCATTGACAGCAGGCTGGCTGAACCTGACAGGAAGCTGCAGGAATATATTGATTCATTCAAGGATGCCGTAGACAGGAAATACAGCACCATCATATGCAAGCTGGCCAGGAAGCTGACCCACCCTCTGAGGGAAGAGGAAACTACCCTGGGAAACCTCATAGCCGATGCATTTGCTGAATCGGCCCAGTCGGATATAGCACTTATAGGAAGCGGGTCCATAAGGGTAAAAGAAATGGGCCCGGTGGTCACTTTGAAGGATTTCAGGGCATGTTTTCCCTATGACGATTTCCTGAACCGGTATACCATAACCGGAAAGAGGCTGAAGCAGATATTCAGCCATATAATGAGGCTGGATAACAGGGACGGTGAGGGGGAGTGCTACCAGGTAAACGGGGCACTGAGGGCAGTATATGATGATAAAGCCTCCGGCCTGGAAAGTATCTCTGTCAACGGGGAACCGGCAGGAGATAACAGGCTGTATACGGTTGCCATCCAGGGATATCATTTTAACAATTCCCAGGACTACCTGGGTATAACAAATGAAGAGTTCCTGGAAAGCGGAAAGCACAAAGTGATAACCACATCAGCCCAGGAGGTACTGGAAGAGTTCTTGAGGAACAATCAGAACATATCCAGTGAGATAGAAGGCAGGCTGGTATATAGATGACCCGGACCCTCAAAAATATTGTATTGGTGATTCATATATAATAGAATGATTCTAAATGCCGGCATCATAGAGCTTTTGCTAACCCGGTATGGTTTTTTTCAAAGGAGGAGGTATTCATGAAGATATTTTCAAGACTGGCAGACCTGCTGAAGGCAAACATCAATGATCTTATCGACAGGGCGGAAGACCCCGAAAAGATGGTCAAGCAGATCATAATCGATATGGAAGAACAGCTCCAGAGGGCTGTGCAGGGACTGGGGACAGTCATGGCCAGTGAAAGGCAGATGGAAAAACAGCTGAATGAGTCAAAAGAAGAATCAGAGATGTGGGAAAAGAGGGCTAAGGACGCACTGGAATCAGGGGATGAGGAACTGGCCAAAAAAGCACTGGTAAAGAAGCTGGATGCAGACCAGGATGTCAAACAATATGAAGAGATACACGAAGGTATATCCAAACAGCTGAGCGTACTTAGGGGACAGGTAGATATATTGAAGGAAAAACTGGTAGAAGCGCGCACCAGGCAGTCCATGATCATTGCCAGGGACAAGGTAGCCGAAGCCAGGAAAGAAGTAGCCAGTGCTGTAGGAGACCTTGACAGCTCCGGAGTTTTTGCCAAGATGGATAAAATGGAAAAGAAAGTAGCTGAAAAGGAAGCGCAGGCGGATGCTGCTTATGATATCTCCGGGCTGGAAGAATCACAAGAGGACCCATTCGAGAAAATGGAGAATAAAAAAGCGCTTGAAGATGAGCTGACCCGTTTAAAAAAAGAAATATCCAAATAGCAAGGAAAGTCATATAATATGGTACCTTATATAATCGGAGGGCTGCTTATACTGGGAGGTGCTGCACTTAGTTTTTTTGTCCCCAGAAAGATAAGGGCAAGGAATATAGAGATAAAATACATGCAGACGACCCCCATAAAGGAACTCAGGGGACTGCTCGAGGATAATGAAAAGGAAGGCCTTCACGGTTACAGGCATTATGTGGAAGTCAAGGGAAGTGCCGGGTCAGATAACCCCGAAAAGACACCTTTTTCCAAAAAAGATGTAGCCTACTATGAGTCATATCTTTACCAGGTCTATGAAGAAGTGCATACCCACAGGGACGATAAAGGAAATACCCACAGGCAGCTGGTAAGGAAAGAAGCGCAGATGAACAGCCAGCAGAGTTCCAGTCCCATAACCATAAAAGACAACCAGAGCGGTGATAAGTTATACCTTGATGTGAATCAGGAAGGCCTGAACATGGAGACCCTTAAGACACTTGACAGGTTCGAACCGGTAAATAATATGCGCAATTATGATTTCTTCAGGGATTTCAGTTTTGGGAATATGGGCTCCAGGACCCTGGGCTTCAGGATGCTGGAAAAGACCATACCCCTGGGACAGGCTCTTTATTTTCTGGGTGAAGCCTGGCTGGAGGGCACCAGGATACAGCTGGGTAGACCGGGTGAAAAGGACAAGCCTTTCATAGTATCAGTCAGGAGTGAAGCTGATATTGTCCAGTCTAATATAAGAAATGCCAGGACTGCCCTGATCATCGGCATAATCCTGGCTGTTGCCGGGGTGCTGGTAATGATATTTATGCGCTGACCTTTATGTTCTAAGACTTTATCTCTTTATATAAGTTGGCCATCTCGATGGCTCCCAGTGCAGCTTCCCAGCCCTTATTCCCTTTTCTGGCTCCGGCACGGTCTATGGCCTGCTCCAGGGTATCAGGTGTTATGACCCCGAAGGTGACCGGTATGCTGAAATCAAGGCTTATCTTGGCAGCCCCCTTTATGGCTTCATTGGATATATACTGGTTATGGGATGTCCCTCCCTTTATGACAGCTCCCAGGCAGATTATGGCATCAAACCTTTTAGTCTCTGCCATTGCCTTCAGGGCGGAAGGTATCTCGAATGCACCCGGCACCCAGGCTGCTTCGATATTATCTTCAGGACAGTGGTGCCTCCTGAGGCAGTCAAGCGCTCCCTCCAGAAGTTTGGATGTTATGAAATCATTGAACCTGCTTACCACTATCCCTATCCTGAGGTCACTGGCATCCAGCTTTCCTTCGTATTTCTTCATTTTCTTTCCTTTCTATCTATTCAGATATTATTATTGTCTTTTAATCTAGCATATGATCCAGTTTTTCTTTCTTGGTATGGAGGTACTTCTTATTGTTCTTATTGGGTACTATCTTTACCGGCACCCTTTCGGTTATCTTGAGCCCGTATCCTTCCAGGCCTACTATCTTCTTGGGATTATTGGTTATAAGCCTCAATGTGGAAAGTCCAAGATCTGAAAGTATCTGGGCCCCTATACCATAATCCCTGAGGTCAGCTTCGAACCCCAGGTGTAGGTTGGCCTCTACTGTATCCATGCCTTTTTCCTGCAGCTCATATGCTTTCATCTTATTGCACAGGCCTATCCCCCTGCCTTCCTGGGCCATATAAAGCAGTACGCCCCTGCCTTCCCTGTTGATCATCCTGAAGGCACTGTCCAGCTGGTCGCCGCAGTCGCACCTCAGGGAACCGAAAGTATCCCCGGTAAGGCACTGGGAGTGCACCCTTACCAGGACATCCTTTTTATCTTTTACATCTCCCCTGATAAGAGCTATATGGGTCTCCGGACTTATGGTAGACCTGTAAGTAACAGCCCTGAAATCCCCCCACTTGGTGGGAAGTGTGATCTCTGCCACTTTTTCTATCAGGTTTTCCTTTTTCTTCCTGTACCGTATAAGCTCTTCTATGGTCACTATCCTGAGCCCTTCTTCACCGGAGATCTTCTTGAGGTCAGGGAGCAGCGCCACTTCACCGTCGTCCCTTATGACTGTACTGATGATCCCGGCAGGATAAAGGCCGCTTAAACGGGCCAGGTCTACAGCAGCTTCCGTATGGCCGGCACGTTCCAGAACGCCGCCTTGCAGAGCCCTTAAGGGGAATATATGTCCCGGTATGGTGATATCCTCAGGTCCTGTCCCTGGATCGATAAAAGTCTTGACCGTGTTGGCCCTGTCCCCGGCAGATATCCCGCTCCCCCTCACAGACCGGGCATCGATGGAGACGGCAAGTGCGCTTACGCTTGACATGGTATTACTGCTTTCATTGCTCATCATGGGTATCTTCAACTGGGCCAGCCTGTGCCTGGTCGTGGGAAGGAAGATCATTCCCCTGGCATGT
>Ga0180437_10011893_pt1 | contig 10372 bp, 7 predicted proteins | sample SS_ome_4_FD_132410 | JGI IMG/M metagenome (GOLD analysis project Ga0180437, IMG submission 132410) | Hypersaline lake sediment archaeal communities from the Salton Sea, California, USA - SS_3_D_1 metaG | ecosystem: Environmental > Aquatic > Non-marine Saline and Alkaline > Hypersaline > Sediment... | reverse complement strand
TTGTTTATTTCATTTTGCGTGGTTCCATATTCAACACAATGTCTCGTTGTTGTGCTGCTTGATCCAAATCGTATTTGACTTGTTGATCGTGTTTGTACAATTGTTGCAAACGTCCTCCTTCCGCCGTGGGAATCTCATACTCGTGCTCACGAATCACAATGCCTTCGGACATGACCGTGTTGGGTACTTGTACGTCTACCATGAATCCCCGTTCATTCACATAATGCAACTCTACAAATTGACCGTGCTTCTCTTTGATGTACCCACGCACCTTGGGACCATACTGGGGAAGTTCCACGTACCAATTTTCTTCCAGCTTGTCTTCAATGTTGTTCCAAAACCCGGATCCAAAGTTACGCAACGCACTGGCAAACATGTACGATGCCAACCCAGTGATGATCAATTGATTGATGGGCGAACTCACATAATTGTAGCCCGCAATGTTGAATGCAATCCAAATGGAAAAGATACACCCAATGATCAAAAAGGCACCCAACAACACTCGAATGTATGGACGAAACGGTTTGCGTGTTTCACGACGCCACGATGTCCCTGTGCCTTGTTTTCCTCCTGGTATCCATCGCACACGATACAAGTGTGGGAAACAAATGCGCATAAACAAATAGTAAATCAAATAGACGGCGGCCAACAATCCAATGACCATGCCCAGGGCAATGGCTGCCCATCCCAGTCCATACCATTTGTTTTCATAGTGTTGTTGGACCACCACGCGCATTTCATGCAATGCATCAATAAAACCCAAATTGACCATGATCAACACACACGTTGGACCATTGTACGTTTCTTTTTGAAACACAGTCTGTCTCTTATATACTATAATATATTTATGTTTATTTTTCCATACCAAACATTTCATCGACTTGAAGAGCGTTCCATACTCGAATGATCCCATCGGGGTACAATACAAAGACGCGATCGGCCAACGTGTAAATGGCGTGGTACCAGGGTGTCATCCAAAAGGTGTGACACGTCTTTCGTGTGGCTGGAAAATACATGCCATCTTTGGGTAGAGTGCTTACGGAAGGATCTACGTTTTCCAAAATGACATCCCCACACTTGGACAATGCATAAATGAGTGAACCACACATACCAATGCCAATGGGACGATCCACCAATACGGCACGTCCCACATGCTGAGCCGTGTGCATGTCAATGGCCGGACCATCCAAATACGCCACTTCACCAATGGTCATGGCACACAACTTGCCCTTTTGAGTGGGACAATCGTCTGGTACATACACCACTTGGTGCACCGGCAAAATCATCGAAAAGATGTACTTGGGTCCGCGAGACACTGGAATGGCCTGCGAGTAATCAAACATCCACACATGACCCAAACGGGTGCCCACATACATGGCAAAGTGTTGCTGGACACCAAACGTGGCACACGTCACCATGTGGGCAATCTGTTCGTGTGGTGATTCAAACGTGTGATGAAACACGTGCTTTGGAAAGTGTGTGTGATCCAGTACACATATGCCCGTGCCATAACCAATGACATATTGGTTGCCACGAAAACTACTGTTGCAACACAGCGTGGGAAATTCCGTTTGTGTATCAGAAGACGCAGATGGAAACGCCACTTGTGTGGGAACATACGATGGTTTTGTTTGATCCATGCGATACTCGTAAATGTTGAGAAGCAATGGAGATTCATGCACCACAATCACACATCGGTTACGCACATCATCCAAACACACCGCAGGTATGGCATTGCTCCAACAACAAAACGTAAACGATGTTGGCATCCAACCCACCTTTTTGGTATTGTTGAGATTATAACGCCACAACCGATACCGTTCGGGTTTCTCCTCATTCACGTGCACATCTGATTCTGGAATGCGTTTTTGTTTCAAGAATGACACTTTGGCATGTCCAAACACGCGCTTTTCAATGCCTTCTTCTTTGGGTTTCTCGCTCTCAAGAGGCAAGGTTTGTTTCCATGCAGTGGTTTGACGCATGGCCGTGGCAATGGCTGCGTTCAATCCCTTGTCGTTTCGTGCTTTGACTGGTTTGACAAAACTCTTGAGTACCTCACTGTACATGCGCTGGGAGGTACACCGATACAATTGTTGTTGAATGAGCGCACAATACTCGGAGGATTCCTGAGACAACAACGATTGACGATGCGTTACAATGGACTGGTCGTCCTCTGATTCGTGCACCAAGAGTACAGCCCAATGATCATTGATGGCACCCATGACGCTTTGATCAATCGATCCAAAAGGTTCCTTTCCCACACGGGGATCGTACTGCACACGAGACCACATGTGTGCTTCTTCCACGCGTTGTCGTGCCTCGCGATATTTGGGTGCAACGTCTCCACGGAACATGGTGTGATACAATTCCACTTGTTCTTGAATGGTCAGTTCATTGAAATCAAACAAATCTTCACCATATTCAAACTCGGTTGGGCGACCCTCTGACATGATTGTGTAAATTCGGCCCAGTTAACTCTCCAATCGACTGATGTGGGCTCTTTTACGCTTGCAGGGTCAGACGCTCAAATTTGATAATGGCAAAGATGTTCACATTCAAACGTATGCATTGAATGAAAAAACCATGGAAACACTACGCGTGTATGCCACATATCGGAATGTGGATTGCATCATTGGTCAAAATGTCGTAAACACATTCAAATTGGCACACATTGACGTGTCGTGTGAACACGAAGATGCTGCAATCACCGCAGTGGATGTCATGCGTGCGTTTGGATCACACCAATGGACGCAAGCACAAACATTTGTGCAAGACAAGCACCCAAAGACACATGGCATCATTTGGGATTTTTGTGAGCGTTACAAAGCGTGGCGTGAATCCAAAGCGTTACAAGAGACCTGTGAGCGCTGCATGTTGTTGTGGAATGTATTGCGAATACCAAGTTTTTATTATACACGCGTACAACGGGGGTTTCCTGTGTTTTTGTTGCAATGGAAAAAACTCACCATGGCGGGTATGGCACGCATGTTGGCACTCACTGCATCTCATACACAGTTTAATGAGTGGTACTTGTTGTATTTTGTAAAGTGTTTCATGTACAGAAAGAATGTGTCCAAGCGCACAACCACAATTATGTATAGCAAGGTGTTTGTGTCAAAGCGAGAGTCTATACAAAAAAAAGCACAAGACGAATGGGAGAGTTTACACGCAGGAGTTTGTGCATGGATTAATTTTGCAAAACTCATGCATACACCCGCATATTCGTTGACGTCCATGCGATCACGAGGCAACGACGTGCGATACAGTTACATCGACCAAGATGCCATGCAATGGAATTCAAAAACATTTCAAACACACTGGGAAAACTGGGCTACTCCAAAATACCCGTGGTTCAATCAAATGGCACCCAAAACACTACAATTGTTGAGCAAATCATTGTTTTATTATCTGTATGATCAATTTTGTATACATGCACACGACCTTTCGTGTCGACATGGAAAAACCATTTACGTGTCCCGGGTAAACAAGGATTCGATCAATTGTGCATAATCTGCAATTTGTTGGTTGGCCAAGGACATTACTTGACGTTCCTGCGATTGATCCCCATAGAGTTGAAACAATTGATATTGTCGATCTTCAATGCGTTCAATGGCGGGATGAAGTGATGGCATGTGTGCATCAATTTGTGCGGTGTTGTCACAACACGTTTGACGAAACTCATCATAGGATGCAAAGAGCGCTACGGGAACAGTCATTTCATCTGCACTGGCGTTGCACTTTTCCACCACCTTGTCGCAATAGGCACGAAATTTAATAAAAGGTTTGGTTTGCATCAATCGAAGATAGGCCATTTTATCACCCTTTTGACGCGCAGCAACTGCTTGGCGCACACATTCCTGGAGTAATTCGTCTGCTTTTTTACGACGAAACAACCGATACGTGCGACACCGTTGACCCGTGCGCATGTACCGCTGAGTCTTGGGATTCAATTTCCATTGCCCAGAACTATACCGTACAATGTCACACCACAAGGTGTTGGCACTTTGCATCTCCCAAATGGCTTGTACCACATAATAGGACTTGAATGTACAATCAAAGGACGTGGCTTTGAACTCCACCACACCACGTGTGAGGTCAAAGTGTTCGGGGTTAAAATCACGAAAGATCCAAGGCGCGTCTCGTTTCAGAGCACGCGAGGTGACACCAGAATCGTATACAATACCATCAGGGGAAGCACCCCAAGAACTTGGATTGTCCGGGTGGGGGAAATAACCACACTCGTGGAATGACCGTGACGCATACTGATGCAAGTAACACAACACGATTTTGTCTTCTGCCATGCGTCCTTTTCGAACATTGACGGCACTCCAGCCTGTAAACACTTTGGGACGCTTGATTTCCCAATCCTCAATGGAGTGTTGCCACTTGACCAAATCCTTTTTCCAGGCAGACATGCGTTCACCATCGGCTGTGTCCGCGGGCATTGCGGGTTCTGCGTCAATATTAGGAACGTATATGCCCACCAACTCGGTCAATTGGGAACCCGTGACCGAACCACACACCTTCCACCACAGGGGAATCCGCTGGGGGATTTTACTCGCATCAATGGACAACGTACGGAGGGTTTGGGTGTCAAACTGATTGCCAGGAGGGAAAAAAGGTAGTCCCACGTATCGAGATGTATCAAATTGTGCATGCATAAAATAAACGGGATCAATCACCGGTTCCAATATGGGACAAGGTTCTTCCAAACTGTGTTTTTTGGGCCCACGTGTTTGACGATTCTCCAAACTCAACCACATGCACTTTAATTGACCCGTGTCTTTGTCCAATTCGATGGCATGCGTTTCAAATACAATAAAGCCCATGGTTCCAATGCGTTCGGTACTTTTACGTTCTGTGGACGGCAAGATGACCAAACGCATATATGATTTACGAGCAGGCAAATAGGTCACACGTACACTCGACGCATTGCCCTGTGCTTTGGAGAGCGGTGGCACAAATTCAATGCGCATGTGAAACAAATCGTCTCCATTGGCCACCGTGGCTCCATTGCAATTGTAGAGGTCAAAATTTTGTTGATGCTTTGTACAGGGGTAGGAAATGTCAAATGCAATTTGATCAAGGACCAAACGTTTGCGTTTTGACATGTTTTTCTGTTGAGCGGACAAACATTGAGAAAAAAATTGCCGCTCAAAAAAAATGTCATCCACCATAGAGGTGTGCCTTTACATTTCTTTTGCAGACGCCAATCGATATCAAATTCAACTCACATGGAATCAAGGCTTGGAGCTGCACGTGTCAAATGCCACACAACAGAGCCACTTGGGAACGTGGTCGCTCAGCACACCGTGTGACACGCGCTACGAGTTTGGGTGCAATGTAGACACACACGCGTATGCAGTACCATTGTTGCAACAAATGATCAATCTGGGAATCATCAAATTGAGTGGCATCAACGCGTACGATCAATGCACCTTTGAATTTGTGACAGTAGAGTGGCGGGATGCCATTGACGAGTTGTACACAACATGGAAAAATAAAAAGTAATTGTTATCATGAGTGAATATACAGAGGTACAAAAGTGGTTTACAGCGCTTGTGGTCATTCCGTGCACAGCAGTTTGTGTGTTGTTTTACAAGTATGCCAAACGTCGATTGCCTGGAAAAACAGAGACACAAGCCAGACGAATGGAAAAATGGAACGCCATTCTAGCTGGAGCCACCATGGGACAATTCTTTTGTCACACGTTGCGTAAAGGCTTGATTGACACGGGCATTGTGACTGCATCCCGTGACATATGGGGTTACAACATACTCATTGGGTTTGTGTTGTTGTCGTTTTTTGTTCTTCTGTGCATTGACAAGTACAGTTTGGTGTGGAACGACAACCCATTTCACACCGTCGATGGAATATACATGTCGGGTGCAGAAAATCTATTGGATCGAGACCACGTGGAGGAAACACGCTACCATGAATCCAACGATGTGACCAGTGAAGCGTATGCGGTGGAATCGTTTTCCAGAATGGATAGCAAACGCATTGTGCAAATCAAACGACGACGCGCCATTCTATTGTTTTTTATTATGCTGGTCCTAGTGGTGATTGAGGGAGCCTACTTGGTGTACCGACAGCACGCGGCGTGGGGTGGACCCGCCACACTGGTGGCCATGTATTGGATTGACAAAATCATGGAAACGGTGGTGTTGTGCGCAGCACTCATTGATGGTAATGTGCATGCATGGGAAGACGGAAAACACCGCTACTTTTGGGTCATGGGTTGCATCTGGTGTGTGGCCGTACTTTTGTCAACCATGCCAGTATTGTTGGCCAAAAGCACAGCTCACATAGCAACATGGGTGGAATTTTGGCTCACGGGAATCGTGCATGCCATTGCGGGAGGCATGCTCTTTTATGTGAGTATTTATTTCACCTTTTTGGATCGACCAGGCACCGATAAACGAGACATGTGTGCACGCATTTTTCTGTGGTTGGGGGCATGTGTCATTGCGTATGTGACGGGAATCTTTGTGTAATAATAAAACGTTAATGTTTATTGACTTTGTCTTGTGTGCATTGGTCGAAGAAAACGTTGTACATGGGACACGCGGCAAACATGCCCAGATGAGAAAGCGCGGTGTTGTTCATGGTGTATCCTGGCCGTTGCAATATAGAGTTGATCAAGTGCACCATGGGAGCAGACCATCGATCCAATTCCACGTAAAAATTGCTGCGAGAACACAATATGGGTGCGTCTACCAAAAAGTTGTGACGTTTGGCCCCATGTTGGCGTTTGATGTAAATGCGGCCATGCCGCGTGTGAAACACCATGACAAGAGAGAATGACGGTACGTTTGTTGAACATTGATAATTCAAAACGCTGGTGTGCGCACAAGGAATATTGAGACTCATCATGGCGCACACCAATAAGGACCCGTGTTTGCGACGCAAGAGTTGCGATGGATTCACGCAGTGTGTCAAAGGTGCCAGCACACGCATCATCACAAACCAGTAGCCTTTGGAAGTGCGTTTGGTTAATGTAACGTGTTTTTTGTGACGTTTGCGCATGGGTTGTTGTCTTTCATAGTGATCAAACAATGGTGCAAGAGCGGGACACCAGTGTACCAAGTGGTCACGAATGGGTGCCCAACACGCATTGTGTCGTGAGAGTCCATAAAAGCGTTTATTGACGCGTGATAAGCACAACAAATCGTGAATAGACATGTGGGGTGCAAAGACGCGATAAATCCAAAGATCAGCCAATAGGTCGACTTCCATCAAATGATAGACATTAAATATAAGACCCTATATAAACAATGTTGGAGTGCACACTTGAAACGGAAAAAAACATGAGTGTCACTGACATTTATGATATACGCACAGAATCATACCATTCGGTGGGTGACATAGTGCAATTTCATACTCCACGACCACCCACACGATACAAATTTGAACCACCAGAGGCAAAACCAGAGAATCGCATGCCAAAAGACGCCGACATAGACCCAAACGAGCCTTTGTGGGACCAACTGAATGATGTGGGAAAATCGGTCTTGAACAAATTGGCGTGTATATTGCATCGTTATCGAGTCAATCTACCCATGGGGATTCAAGAATTGTATGCGTGGTTTGCTCGAAACAATCTCGAGACACGTGGACTCACACTGCACGAAATGTACATTCGTATCGCCACGCTCGACGAAGTACGTGAACAATTGTATTATAAGACACTTCGAACATCAGAAACCAAAATTTGTCCCACGGAGCGACGTGTGTACGATTGGTTGCACGGTAAAATACCCAATTACAAGGAGGTGGACACCACCGAAACCGATTGTTATGGACGACGACGCACTCTATGGGAACCGCATCTGTTGTATGGGGGTCAATTGGTCTCGGAACCCTTTACTGGACCCTTTGATCCATCAAGCAACTGGGGTTTGATACATCGATACGATGAGCGCTACGAACGCGTTTTGTATTCGTATTGGGCATGTTGCGGTCAACGTCCAGAGAACAAGGGATGTTGGTTCGATGAACCACGTGAATATGAAGAGGGTTTGGTACCCTATTTAGTGGTGCCCAAGAACTTTAATATATGGATCTATATGCAAAGTGTTCGAGAAGTACTACCCGATTCCACAAGAGGAACGGCTTTCAAAGACAATGAATTGTATGAAACACAATTCAAGAACATTGACACATACAAAAAGAAAGTAGAAGCAATCATTATTTATGATTTAGAGTTTGATTTTAAAAAACCTCCTTTAAACATTGCAAACACGTTGACAGATGAACACATACAACCATTTATTAAGATGTTTGAATTGGAAGCGGAGCTTAATGCACCACAGTGTTGGCGTCGAGCAGGCATGCCACTAAAAGGTGCCTCCATACGCGCTTGGAAGAACTGGTTAAATGAGACCATGTTTGCGGTGACACTTTCACCCGAACAAAGAGAAGCATTGTACGAAGAAGAGCAACAGAGACGTCGACAACGGGAAAAAGAAGAAAAACGGAAGCGACAAGCCGAACGCCTAAAGAGAGAAAAAGAAAGAAAGAGATTAGAAGAGGAAGCACGTAGACTGAGAGCAAAAGACTTAGAAAAACAGAGACGTTTGGGAGCACAACGAAAAAAGAGAGAAGAGGAAATACGAACTGGTCTGACATTCAAAGCAGAAAATGATGACGGATCTCATTCTTGGGCATTGGATCAAACCAATTTAGATATACCTGATCGTGTTAAACTGAATGCCGACATAACAAAACCTATTTTAACAAAAGCCAATTTTGAAAACACACGCCATACATGCCCGGTTGATGCTATTATAACTGCATTATTTAAAACACCGGGCACATGGTTGGAGGAGCACATTCGTGATGCCAAACAATTGACTTCGTATGGTGATTGTGACGCAGACACCTTGTCTTATATCCATATTAATCTATTAAAGGACATTGTGCGTATACAAACAAAAGGTGGACCTGACGATGCACAAGAGTGCAGCATTGTCAATGCCTTTACAAAATGTGTCAAACATCCTTTGAAATTACGAGATGGAACATTTGAGTTTGATGAAGTGCAAAACGCATGGAAAAATTTACAAGTGTTGTACAACATTGCTGAAAAAGATATGCCTATACATTACACAGTGACACAGCAAGTCGAACTCGAACCAGAATACGTCAATGTCAATTTATTAGCGTATGCAAATGAGGCGCGTGAACTCACAGATCAAACTGGCAAAGACATTGTATATTTACGTCATGATAATGGAACCAGTGGCCATGTGCTCATGTCAGTGATATTACACACTTCGGGTCATTTTATCACACTTGTGCATGATATTCGATCCAAGGAATGGTGGTATTATGATGCGCTAAAAAGAGAATCCACAAAAATTGAACCTTTTGCACGCAAATTGAAAGATGAAGAATTGGATGAAAACCAATTGCCTTTGGTATTAACAAAACCGGTAAAAATTGTTGAAGGTATTCGTACGAGAACATTTAGGCCTTATATGTACATTTATATGCGTTATCCGGGTGCGGTACCCAAATTTAGAGTACCACCCATGGAAATCACTGATGAAACCGTGGAAGACATCAAAGCGTGTGGTGAAAAATTGATGAAATTGGTCCAGTTTATCATTGACAGGAACTTAGGAACAGATGATGCAATACACGTTCGTAGGTGGCAAGAACAACTTGTAAAATGTGTCACAACTGCAGCAAAGATTGCCAGTAATCAAAACGTGTTAAAATCATTATTAACCAGTAAGAAATTTAAATGGGGTAAAATTATTAATAATAGCGGAGAAATTTTGGTTGAACCAGACACACCATTTGTGAACACGGGCTATCAATTGGTGGCACAAACCATTATTGCTGTCAAATTCTTGCGAGCCATACTGTTACAATTGGGTAGACAAGGAGAAAATGAAAAAACTACATTGGTTCAATTAAAAAAACAAGTAAATCTATGGAATAGTTTGGAAGGTGGTGATAAGAAGAAGAAGTTTGAGGCCAGAATTAAAAAAGATGATCTGCGATATGAAAAAGAATTCTTTTTGGGCTACACAATGAGTGAGGAAGAGAGTGAGGAAGAGAGTGAGGAAGAATGACTCAAGTTGATTCTTAATAAAAAATAAAGTTTAAAATTTAAAAGTATATATTGTATGATCTATTTTAATTTAATATTTTGGTATCAACCATGGACCATTCCGCCGTTTTGAAAAAAACAATAAAAAACGTGTCATTTGAATATTTATTTGGCGACAATGTTAAAAAAAATGTACAGGACCAAAATTTCATGGAAAATGAGCTTCCTAAAAAGATCAACGAAGATATCATATCTCCCATCAACAGTGTGTTGAGCGACTCGGAATTTGATATTGACGACGAGGAGATT
>Ga0180437_10011892_pt1 | contig 10372 bp, 9 predicted proteins | sample SS_ome_4_FD_132410 | JGI IMG/M metagenome (GOLD analysis project Ga0180437, IMG submission 132410) | Hypersaline lake sediment archaeal communities from the Salton Sea, California, USA - SS_3_D_1 metaG | ecosystem: Environmental > Aquatic > Non-marine Saline and Alkaline > Hypersaline > Sediment... | reverse complement strand
TCGCTCGGCCTCCCGAAACTCAGCGAAACCCGACCCGTTTAACCAGCCGAACCGCCGTGGTACGGACCCGTACGCCCGGTGGTGTGACAGGGACAGCCCGCGAGGGCCTACCTATGTCGATTTCTTGCCCGCGCCAACGACGGTAATCTGTCCCCGGTCGGCGTCCACGCGCACGCGGTCGCCGGTTTGGATCGCCTCGAACGGGTCGCGGTCCGGCTCGGCCACCATGGGGATGCCGTTGACCACGCAGCCCAATACGGCCAGGGCGTCGACGTCGGTATTGACCAGCGCCACCGGTGCGTTGCCCTCGCGGTGCGCGAGCCCCATCACCAGCGGCGTGGCCGAGGAGCCCTTGGTCGAGCGGATCACGAGCACCTTGCCGCGCAGGGTTTGGCCCTCGAGCGGATGACCTTTAGCGATGATCCGGCCGGTCATGGGATCGACCTCGCCCCAGAAGGAGAGGGTCGTCGGGGCCACCAGGGCCTCGCCCTCGGCAGTGCCCTTGACCAGCCCGCGGCAGCGGATCAACAACGGATCGGCCATGATGGTCTAGCCCAACTTTTCAAGAACAGATGCACCACGGAGTCACGGAGGCACACGGAGCATTTTGAGACTCTCTTCCTCTGTGTTCCTCCGTGGCTCCGTGGCAAATAATCCCCCTGTCATCCCGCTTCGTTCCATCGGCCTGCCAATGCAGCCTCCAGGCACTTCTCCAGGCTATCCACGATCACCTCGGCCCCGATCATGCCCCGGGCGTAGTGGGCCTGCTTGAAGCCGCTGGTGACGATTCGGTTGGCCCGCACGCGCATCGAGTTGGTCGGGCACGTATCAACGAACAAGTAGCCGCCGGCGTCGCTGATCCATCGGGCGAAGCCGAGTCGCTCGGCCACGGCCCGGGTGGGATACGCCATGCAGACCCAGAGCGTCACGCCCTCGGCCAGGCGTCTTCCCTTGAGAAACCGCGCGATGTGGGCGACCTCTTGCAGCGAGGCGTGGGGGCAGCCTAGGATTACCGTGTCGATTTCCTCGCCCGTGTGGTTGCGGAGCTTGGCGTAGGTCGCGAGAAGCTCGTCGGGGCCGAAGGTGATCCGGTGTTCGGGCGGGCGCCCGCCCAGGGCCGCCTCGAGCGTGGGTGCCTCGGGCGTGACGCCCGCGATGTGGCACAGGCTCACGCCCCCGCCCGAGGCCAGGGCGGCGCAGAGCTGCTTGGCGTCGTCCTGCGACGGGCGCGGCGTGCCGGCCAGCACGGGCACCTCGAGCCCGGCCGCCTGCCCGGTGAAATACCCCAGCGCCCCCCAGTCGGCCGACGAGCGGAGCGGCGCGCTCACGTCGATCTGGAGCGTTGCCCGGCGGTTCTCGTCCAAGACCACGCCGAACTCGGGCACCCAACCGGTGAGCGCCGCGGCGATCGCGCTTTCCGTGCCGTGGCGCGTGGTCCGGGCACCGAGGATCGAGTTGGCGTAGACCACGGCCGACGACTCGGTCCACGCGCAGACCTCGCCTTTCACGGGCACGTTGCCCACCAGGTACGGGGCGCAGGTGTAGAGCATTAGGAACCCGGCGTCGGCCGCCATGCCCTCGATCTCCTGCTGCGCGGCGACCTGCTCGGGCGGCATCTCGATCTCGTCGTACTGCTCTTCGTGAGCGAACGTGATGTGGCTCGTCGACAGACAGCAGACCGGATGACGGCACGCCTCGCGCAGAAGCTCCATCGTGGCCTCGAGCGACTTCTCGCCGGCGTGGGCCACGAGGTTGCCCGGCACCGTGACCAGGGCGTGCGTATTGGTGACCGGCACCAGGCGTCTCGCCCCCATCGCGTCACCCCACTCGACCAGCCAGCGCAGACACTTGGCCAGGAACGGGCCGCGGGCGCCGTCGAGTATCGCTTGTTGGTCGGGGGTGAGGTGCATAATGACTACAGCGTCCGAATATGAAACCCCCCATCCACGTCGATCCGCGTCCCGGTGGTGAAGGGCAAGAGGTCGGTGACGATGGCGGCCACGGCTTTGCCGACGTCCTCCGGCTGGCCCCAGCGGCGGATGGGCCACAGGCCCTCGGCGATCAGGCGGTCGTACTTGTCCTTAACCGGGGCGGTCATGTCGCTGGCGATCACGCCCGGGCAGACCTCGTAGACGTTGATCCCCTCGTCGGCCAGGCGCACGGCCAGGAGCTTGGTCATCATGCTCATGGCCGCCTTGGTCATGCAGTAGTCGGCCCGGTTGATCGACACGGTGTAGGCCGAGATCGACGAGACGTTGACGATCTTGCCGTCGGGGATCCTCTTTTCGCCGATCAGGCGGATCATCGCGTTGGCCGCGAGCTGGGCGAGGAAAAAAGGGCCCTTCAGGTTAGTGTCGAAGACCACGTTCCAGCTCTCTTCCGTGGCTTCGAGCACGTCCTTGCGCCCCTGCGAGGTGATGCCGGCGTTGTTCACCAACACGTCGAGCCGGCCGAACTCGTCGAGTGCCCGGGCCACGAGCCCGCGGCGGTCCTCGTCCACTCCGACGTTTCCCCGCTGGGCCACGGCCGCCCCGCCGGCATTGAGGACCAGTTCGACCACCTCGTCGGCGGCGTCGGGCCGGGTGGCGTAGTTCACGACCACGCCGTAGCCCAGCTTGGCCAGCTCCAGGCAGATGCCGCGCCCGATGCCGCGCGAGCCGCCGGTGACCAGGGCCACACGTCTGTCTTCTGCCATGTCGTTCTCCGGATTGGTGGTTCCGGGCGAAGCCGCAAGCGGCTGTCAGTATCCCCCAAACTCACGCAGCGTCTCGACCATCGCCATCAGGTTCTCCGGCCGCACCGACGAGTGGATACTGTTCGAGCTGGAAAGACAATAGCCACCGCCGGGCTTGGCGATTTCGATGGTCTCGCGGGTCACCCGGCGGACTTCTTCGGCGGGAGCCTGGCTGAGCAGATAGCCGCAGTCGATGTTGCCCACCAGGGCGATGCGGTCGCCGTAGCGCTCCTTGATGAGCCGGATGTCCATGCCGGCCTGCGGCTCGAGCGGGTTGAGCCCGTCGATTCCTGTCTCGACGATCATATCGACCACGCCCATGATGTTGCCGTCGGTGTGCTTGACGACGTAGGCACCGGCCTCGTGGGCGGCGTCGACGCAGCGTTTCAAGCCGGGCAGGATGAACTCGCGGAAATGCGCCGGCGACATGAGCGTGGCATTCTTGTCGGCGTAATCGTCGCCGAACACGACCACGTCGCAGCCCGCGGCGACCATCCGCTGCATGGCCGGGATGTCGTAACTTGAGCAGACGTCGATCAGCTCGTGGACCAGCCGGGGGTTCTCGACCATGTCCATGAGGAACTGCGACGTGCCGCGGAGGAAGGCGGGATTGAAGAAGGCGTCGCGGCATATCGCCGTGATCGCCCGGCGCCCGCCGAACCGCTCGACCACCCCGGGCAAATGCCCTAGCACGTCGTCGGCGTTGGGGTCGGGCGGCGTGTAGCGCTTCAGGTCCTCGGGCCGCTTGATGGGGCCCTCGACGGGCGCCGGCGTGCTCTCGGGCCCGAACGCCCGGATCACCCCCCACTTGTCGCGGAACAGCCCGCGCTCTTCGTCGATCATGTCGACGTTCTCGCGGCTCCACGAGCTGCGGTTCTGGCTGGCCACGTCGAGCCCGATCCACTCGTTGAACTCGTAGTAGTCGGCCCCGGGCAGCAGGGCCTGCATGACCCGCTCGTCGATCACGCACTCGAAAAACGGCACCCGGTCGGGCACCCGCCGCTCGAGGGCGGCGATCACTCGTTCGCGAGAGTTCATGGGCAAGTGCCTCGCTTATGTCGTTGCGTCGGCCCGGCTCACGGCCGACGAGCCAAGCTCTTCTCGCACCCAGTATAGCTAGCGGCTCCCCGCGTGGAACCGGTCCGCCGGACCAAGAGGCGGCGGGCCGGCATACGAGGTCCCTCCGAGCGGCGATGCTTGGCGCGGCGTCCCGGGAAGCGACCGAGGCAGACGGCGGCACCGGCCGGCAGCCCCCCTTATGGGGCATTCCGCGCGTTGGACTTCGGTTGACGCATGTTCAGAGACCCGCTAAGATTCGCTGTTGTCAGGAGTCGCGTCAATGAACGAAACCGTGAAGGACTACCGCAGGGGGAATGTTCCCCATCCGATACCCTACCAGGGGAGCAAGCGGGGTCTTGCACCGATTATCCTGTCCTACTTTCCTTCTCATTTTGGGCGGCTCGTGGAGCCCTTCGCGGGGTCGGCCGCCATCTCTCTGGCTGCGGCCTACAAGGGCCTCGCGGACCGGTTCCTGATCAACGACGCCCACGCCCCGATCATCGACTTGTGGCGGGAAATCATCGACCGGCCCGAGGAGCTGGCAGCCAAGTACAAGAGACTCTGGCAAGCGCAGCTCGGACGCGAGCGGGAGTACTACGACATCGTCCGGAAGAAGTTCAACCGGACGCACAAGCCGGAGTACTTCTTGTACCTTCTTGCCCGGTGCGTCAAGGCGGTCATCCGTTACAACGGGGAAGGGCAATTCAACAACAGCCCGGACAATCGACGCAGGGGAGCACGGCCGGAGACGATGCGGGCGCGGATCGTCGGGGCGTCGGAAGTGCTGCGAGGCAAGACTGAAGTCACCGCGCTGGATTACGGGGAAGTCCTGGCGGGCTGTGATTCGTCCGACTTGATTTACATGGACCCGCCCTATCAGGGCGTGTGCGGCGCGCGTGATCAGAGGTATTGCCCCAAGGTGGTCCACTCCGAATTCTGCGAAATGCTCACGGCTCTGAACCAGAAGGGCTGCAAGTACCTGCTGAGCTATGACGGACGCATGGGGGACAAGACGTACGGGGAGCCCATGCCCGCCAGCCTAAAGTTAGTTCATGTCGAGATCCACGCAGGGCGTTCCAGTCAGGCGACGCTCTTGGGGCTGAAGAGCGAGACCTACGAATCACTCTACCTGTCGCCCGCCTTGGCCAAGATGGTTTCCGCTTGCAAGAAACGAAAGGCACGCCAACGAGAATTCGGTTGGTAAAGGACTACCCATCGTGCCGCACAACCTGCCCAAGTGGTTCATCAAGAAGGCCAAGGCGGTTACCGCAAAGCGTGCCAAGACGGTCATCGACCACATCTTGGAGCACGGTCACGTCACGACCGAGGAGTTGAAGACCCAATATGGGTACGACCACCCGCCGCGTGCCGCCCGGGACGTGCGGGAGCAAGGGATTCCCCTGGAGACCTTCCGCATCCGTGACAGCCAGGGCAAGAGTATCGGTGCGTACCGCTTTGCTGATCCGTCCAAGATTCGCGGGGGCGCGCTCTCCGGGCGAAAGGTCTTCTCCAAGGAGTTCAAGCGGCTTCTCATTGCACGTTCGGGCTGCAAGTGTGAGGTCTGCTCGACATCCTATGAATCCAGCTACTTGCAGATCGATCATCGCGTGCCTTATCAAGTCGGCGGGGAGGGCGGGGGTGAGAGCGCACCCGACGAGTTTCAGCTCATCTGCGGATCGTGCAACCGGGCAAAGTCCTGGTCGTGCGAGCATTGCACGAATTGGACGGACGATCGCAAGCCGAAGGTTTGCCAGACGTGCTATTGGGCATCGCCCGAGTCCTACAAGCACGTGGCTTTGCTTCCCATCCGGCGCCTCGCCGTGTCTTGGACCGGCGGGCAAACCCGCGAGTTTGACCGGTTGGCGAAGATGGCGCGGCGGGCGGGGAAGCCACTTCAGGATTTCGTCAAGAGCATCCTGCGGGATCGACTGAAGTAGCCGAACACGTGTTGACGCGTGTCAGAACGCCCGCACGCGCAAGAACCGTGCTTTACCCGTCGAGCTAGCGGCGGTCCCGTTGACTTTGAGGATTGGCCATTTCTCGGACGCTCACCAGCAGTTTGGGGACGTCTTCAGCGCTCTTGATTTCTTCCGCGACTCGCCGCAGATCCCAGGTTTCGACGAACGTGTACGATTCGCCCGGCCGCAGCTTGACCTTCGGGCTTAGCGGTTCGATTTCGGTTCGTGTGCCGGCCGCGTCGACCCAGATTTCCACGCTGTTGCCGCCGTCGGCGTAGTCGCCGTCCGCATGAACCGGGAATCGCTTGACGTATAGCCACCCGTCGCGGAATCCCGCTATCCAACCCGCCACGTTGTCGGCGGCGACCTTTTCCATCTTCTTGCCGGGAACGGTAACCAACAGGTTGTCGATGATCTTCACGCGCGGCGAACCGGGAGATTCTCCGTCATAGCGGTATGTCCCGTGCTCGCCGCGTCGCATCGACCAGCGCGCGGGGAACCGGCTCTTCGGGCTCAACTCGAAGAAGCCGTAGGATGCTCCCGTCATCGTCCGGTCCCACAGGCAGTAGGCGATATCTTTCGACGCCACGTTCTTCATCGTCTGGCGGAGCGTCACCCGGGCACCGGTCGGTGCCAGTTCGACGACTTTCACAATCTGCACGCCGGTGGCCTTGTCTTCGGGGCTTGTGAGGCGCACCGACAGCGGTCCGAGCGGCTCGGCCTTGTAGGGCCCCGCCCAGAGGGGCGGATGCCTCGGCGGGTATTCGAGTTCCGGACCGATGTCGATTTGGCAACCGCCCAAGAAGAAATTGGGGCCGCCGTCGCGGCTGTAGTGGACGATGCGTCCCCCGCTCGCAGGCGCAACCACCAGACGCGCCGTCGCGTTGCTCAGTTCCAGGCAGTCGTCCCGGTTTTCGTATCTGACCGTCCGGAGTTCCGCGCGTGCTCCGGCGAACAGAACCGGCCAAACGCAGCAAGCTGCCAGCACAACCGCAATACGATTCATGGCATGTCCTCCTCCAAAGAAGCGGTTCGCTCGATCGGCCCTCGCCGAACTCTGAAACTCGGTTCATACGCTTTCCGGCCGGCACGTGCAACATGCCGACGGGCGAGATGCCGGCACCACGGCCCCGACGGTGAGCCGCACCTGACCGTTGCCGATCATCGGTACGTCGCTAATCGCCGGCCGGTGTGCCGGTGGCGGGCGGCAGTGGTCGGACCCTCATGTCCCTCCGTCGAATCCAGCCGTTGCCGGCGTGCATTTGCAGAGCGATGTTTCCGGACCGTGCCCGGCCCATCTCATGGCTTTCGGCTACCGTGACGCCGTTGACGCGAACGGCACAGTGGTTTTCTTTCAGGAAGACCTGTATCAAGACCCACTCGCCCGGCTGAAACGGCATCCGTTCGGCTCGCACGCGTCCGTAGATGCTGCCGGTAGGGTCGTTGCTGTCCGGAATGTCTTCGATCTGGACCTCGAATCCGGCCTTCCCCTCCTTGACCCAGCCGGTGAGGTCCTTGCCGTTGAAGAGCGGCAGGAATCCCTTTTCGCTGTCCTTTGCCTCGCCGTCTTCCTGAGGCACTGCCGCCGCATGTTTGTCGCGGAGCCGCTGCCAGTAGTCTTTCCAGTATTCGTCGTAATAGTCGTTGGCCGCTTCCTTGATATGCTCGGGGTCCTCCGCCGTGGGCGCGGCGGCCGGGTCGTAGCCCTTCAGATGTCCCTTGCCGGCCCGGTCGCGGGGCGAGACGAACCGCCACGGCGAGTCCCCCAGCACGTCTTCGCAGAGCTTCGCCAGGCCCGGGTCGTACTCCTTGAGCTGCTCGCGCGTGTGGATGTGGTTGTGGTCGTGGTCCATCGTGCGATTGGTGTCGTACCAGTCTTGCACGCCCTCGGCCCAGTATTCCGACCGGTTCTTCCCGGCGTAGCACTCCTTGGGTCCGCCGAAGACGATCAGCACCTTGTCGTCCTTGGTGACCTTGACCTTCGAGTCGGTCGGCTTGCCGCCGACGAGGATATCGCCGCCGTTGAGGCACGCTTTGAGCAGTCCGGGCGACTCATCCGGAAACGCCGCGACCAGCGCATCGAGCAGGCTGACCGGTGTGTCGCTCTTTACGCGGCGGAAACGCTGGGCAGCGCGGCCGTCGTTCCATAGCCCCTTCTCCTTGGCCCGCCGGTAGGCGTCGGTCAGGCGGTCCTGCAACGCCTTATCGAAACCCGCGCCGTGGATGACGTGGCCGAACTCGTGGATGAGAATGCTCTCAAGCTGCATCCCGTCTTCGTACTCGAGTACGTCTTCCTCGGCGAAGACAACGGTGGGCCGGCCATCCTTCCAGCTTAGGAACCCACGCTGCCGCCAGTTGTAGAAATCGAGCTCCTCGCCGGTCTTGTCCGTGGTGAACTGCGGCAAATTGGAAGTCAACTCCTCGTGACCGATGAGGATGCACAATACCTTGCGATCGCGGATGCGCTGGGCAACCTGGGGGTCGATGCTCTTCATGATCATGTCGAACTGGTACGCCGCTTCCAGGTGGGCGTAGTCCGATACGCGCTGCGAGGTGGCGATCAGGATGTCCTGAACCACCGTACACTTCTTGTAGAAAGACGCGTCCAGTCCGTACTCCTTGGCTTCCGCCTCAGTGAGCGGCTTAACCTCGTGAGCAGCGGCGGAGAGACTGTAGCCTGAGACGATGAAGGCCGCCAGGACGAACAGCCGGGCAACGGATTGGCGGGCAAGACCCGGGCGTCGCATTTGACTTTCTCCAACTTCTTCGTCGGGGATTTCGCGTTTCGATCGTGCGTGACGATCGAAGGCGCCTGTTCACGGCCGACGCGTCACCCGACACGGCACACTGTTCAGGGTTTGGTCCCCTACCGCTCGTTCAGACGTCACAGATTTCGATGGCCCGGGCAAGCGACGTCAGCGGGTCGCCCGTCGGCACGAACTCGTGGGCCACGTAGCCCGTGAAGCCCGTCTCCGCGATGGCCCGCATGATCGCGGGATAGTACAGCTCTTGGGTCTCGTCGATTTCATGCCGGCCCGGGTTGCCGCCGGTGTGGTAGTGGCCGATCAGGTCCTTGTGGGTCTGGATGGTTCGGATGATGTCGCCTTCCATGATCTGGGCATGGTAAATGTCGTAGAGGATCTTCACGTTGGGAGAGCCGACACGCTTGCAGACCTCGACGCCCCAGGCCATGTGGTCGAACATGTAGCCCGGGTGGTCGACCTTGCTGTTGAGGTACTCGATACAGACGTTGACCTTCTTCTGCTCGGCGAAGCCCGCGACCTGTTTCAGCGCCGCGACGGCGTTCTCGATTCCCACGTCGTCGGGGATCCCGTTTCGGTTGCCCGACATGGCGATGACGTTGGGAAAGCCGTATTCGGCGTTGGCCTCGATCGCGGCGCGGATGCGGGCAACGGCCTGCTCGTGCTTGGCCTTGTCGTTCACGGCGCCTCCGCCGGAGGTCATCGTGCAAACCAAGCCGTGCTTCTTGAGCGTGGGAAAGTCGTCGGGCTTGAGCAGATCGATACCCTTCAGGCCCATCTTGGCGCCGGCTTCACAGAGCTGGTCGAGCGAGAGCTTGCGATAGCACCACCGGCTGGCCGACTGGTTGATCCGGCCCTTCTTGACGACCCGCCCGATTTCCGCGGCCGTTTCTTGGGCCAGGGCGGGGGCTGCGACGGCTCCGGCGGCGAAAACCGAGGCCCCTTGGATGAGGGTCCGACGCGAAAGCTTGCCTGTATTCATCGGTGGTCTCCTGACGAGGGCGGGTTCGACTTGTGGGGCCGCTGCGGCCCTTCGGTTGTTACCACAATCGAGGCGCCTCCGCAAGCGCTCAAGCAGCGGCACGGCTTCCCGGCAACCGGCAAGAGGTGCCGGAAAACGGGTGCCCGATTGCCGCCCTGGAAGGCGACCGAAGACACGCACCCCACCCTGCGGAGGGGTGCATCTCGCGGGATGATTCCCGACACGTCTCGTCTCGCCCAGACGTTTGCCGAGATCAGGCCGTGATGTACGACGTCGATGCCCACGAAGCAGTTTGAGAACTCGCGCTTCGTCATGTTTCAATGCGTCAAATATCATTTCCGGCGAGCAGGTGCTGCAGGTGAATCTCTCCAGCAGCGACGTGGAGACCCGGGCGGCGCTGGGTCGATGAGTGGCGCGACTTGCACGGCCCGACGGCGGCGTTATGCTGAAAAGGTCCAGGAAAATCACCATCCTCCCGGAGCCCTCCCATGAAAAAGCCCACCTCGCGCGTTTCCCGCCGCCGTTTCGTCCGGACCGCGGCGGCGGCCGTTGCCGCTCCCGCGATCGTCCCCCGCTCGGTCTTCGGCCAGGGCGACAACTCGGCCCCCAACGACCGCATCGGCGTCGGCATCATCGGGCCCGGCAAGATGGGTTCCGGTTGGCACGTCTCGACGCTCCTGGGCTTCTCCGACGTGCAAATCCTCGCCATGTGCGACGTGGACACCACGCGCCGCGAGTTCAACAAGAAGCGGGTCGACGACAAATACGGCAACTCGGACTGCACCCCCTACAACCACTTCCGCGACGTGCTGGCCCGAAAGGACGTCCAGGCCGTGCTGATCGCCACGCCCGACCACTGGCACGCCATCCCCATCAT
>Ga0180437_10011891_pt1 | contig 10372 bp, 6 predicted proteins | sample SS_ome_4_FD_132410 | JGI IMG/M metagenome (GOLD analysis project Ga0180437, IMG submission 132410) | Hypersaline lake sediment archaeal communities from the Salton Sea, California, USA - SS_3_D_1 metaG | ecosystem: Environmental > Aquatic > Non-marine Saline and Alkaline > Hypersaline > Sediment... | reverse complement strand
CTTGAGGAATGAGCCATGGCCAAGAACTTCGTCCTTCAGCCGGCCCCCGGCGACGCCCCCGATCCCGGCAGCCTTATGGACTTGCAGGTCCTGGCATTGGACGCCCAGGCGACCTCAGGCCGGCCGGAAACCGGCCATCTGCTGGAGCTGGGCTGGGTGCAGACCAAGGCCGCCGACCTCATCCCGCTTCCGGATCTTGAGCGGAAGGCCCAAGCTCATCTCATTCGGCCGCCAGAAGATGTCCATCTCCCCTCCCGTACTCTCGAGATCACGGGGATAAGCGCGGAAGAACTGAAGCATGCACCCGGTGTCGAATGCGTCTGGGAGAGGCTCAGCGAAGCCGCAGAGATGACGGCTCGAAACGGATCCCTGGCCACCTGCCCGACCGTAATCCACTTCGGCCGGTATGAGGAACGCTTCTTACGCCGGCTACATGGGGATTGGGGAGGCGGGAATCCCTTCCCTTTCAAAATCGTGTGCACCCACCGCATCATTCAGCGGCTGTATCCGGGGCTTCCCCGCAAGGGGCTGCGCACCGTGAGCGGATTCTTCGGATTCTCCCTTCCGGCGCTCCGGCGCAGCCGGCACCATGCGGCTGCCACAGCCTTGATATGGCGCCACCTGGTCCATATCCTCCTTAAAAAACATGGACCGGCCGATCTTCCTGAACTGCTGTCATGGCTTGCCCAAACCGCGTCCGAGGGGGGCCTAAAGAAAGCGCAGCGCTTTTATCCGATGGAAAAAAGGCTTCGGGAAGGACTTCCCGACCGGCCCGGCCTGTACCGCATGTACCGTCTAAACGGAGACATCCTCTACGTGGGCAAGGCCAAATCTATCAGGCAGCGGGTCAATTCCTATTTCCGTCCGCAGGGCCGGCACTCCGAACACATGCTCGATATGTTGAGCCAGGCTAAAGATTTGACCGTCACTCCCACTCGGACGGCCCTGGAGGCCGCAATCCGGGAAAGCGATGAGATCAAGCGTCTTGCGCCGCCTTTCAACCGGGCCCTGCAGATCCACGGCCGCCGGATCATGTTTGCATCCCTCGATCTGGACTCGAGGATCCATCCCAAGCCTGATCGGGAGCATCCCCTGGGGCCGCTCGCTTCTCCCCGATCCATCGCCTCCCTGGGAAGTCTGCTCGATATCCTGTCCGGCGGCGCCCGGAAAATCAATCGGCGCTGCATTGCGCAGGCCCTGGATATCTCTCCCCCCACCCTTCCCGATCGGGCCATATTTATGGAGGGCGTGCGCAACTTTCAAGCGGAACATCAGACGGACTTCACGCAGGGCGGGCGCTACGCTTACGTGATGCGGATGGGGGCCCGGTTCTGGCGGCAAAAACTGGAAGAAAAGTCGATCCGGGCCGCAGCCGAGACGGAGAACCACGAGGAGCGGAATGCATCCGCGAATGGAGAAGAAACGGCGGCCGCGGAATACGCACCAGGGACCTGGGACGCCGATCGAGTCGGCAGAGTGATCAAAAGCATCATCCGGATCGGTGCATGGCTCCTGAGGCGGGCGACCTGGTACGTTCGCCTCAGTGAGGCCGTTGCAGCCTGGTCCGATCGGGATAATCCCCAGATCAGGCACGTGATCGAAATCACCGAAGGCAAGGTGCTCTTCGCCGAAACGATCTCCGTCCATGAAAAGATGCCGGAGCCGGACGGCCACCGCAGGCCCGTATCGGAAAGACAGGCCCATTTCGACATTTATGCCTATGACCGCATGCGCATTCTCACGACCGAGCTCCGGCGGATCATTGAAGACGGCCGTCCGGTGGATCTCTGCCTGAAGCCCGGATGCTGTTTGACCCAGGATCAACTCCGCATAATGCTTCCATGGGTGTGATACGGCTTCTCTTCCTGGCTGACTCCCATCTCGGATTTGATTTGCCCTCCCGGCCGCGCATCTCACGGCGGCGGCGCGGGCATGATTTCTGGGAGAATTACCGGCGGGTTCTGGGAACCGCGCTGGAAGGGAATGCGGACGCGGTCATCCACGGCGGGGATCTGTTTTATCGCTCCCGCGTTTCCGGCCATTTGGTGGATGCGGCGTTCGATCCCTTGAAGAAAATCGCCGATTTGGGGATTCCGGTCTACGTCGTGCCGGGAAACCATGAACGCTCCCGCATTCCCTGCGCTCTGTTGGCCCTGCACCCGAAAATTCACATCTTCGATCGGCCCCGGACCTTTGTCGTGGATAAAAACGGCCTGCGGCTGGCCCTGGCCGGATTTCCCTACTGGAAAGCAGGCATACGCCGGGATTTTCGCGATGTGCTCCACACGACCCGGTGGCGGGATTCTTCCGGAATATGCGATGCGTTGGTGTTGTGCGTGCATCACTGCTTCGAGGGAGCCACGGTCGGTCCGGGGTCTTTCACATTCCGTACGGCCCCCGACGTCATACGACTCAGGGAAGTGCCGCGTGAGTTCTGCGCCGTCCTATCCGGACACATCCATCGACACCAGGTGCTCAGGCGGGATCTCGCGGGCCGTCCTCTGCACACTCCAGTGCTTTACGCGGGCTCCATCGAGCGCACCTCTTGGGCCGAGGCCGATGAGAAAAAAGGCTGTCTGTGGGTGAAGATAGAAAAAATCCGGTCCCGTGACAGACCGGCGGTCAATTGGCGGTTTCAGGAACTTCCTTCCCGACCCATGATCAGTCTCCGCTTTCACATCGGGACGCATGACCGCCATACCCTGAAGAAATCCTTGCAGCGAAGCCTCTGCCGGCTGGATCCGGACAGTGTGGTAAAGATTCAGATCGAAGGGAGGGATCATTCGGGGTGTTTCCCGGCTTTGCGGGCGGCTTCCCTGCGCGAGATATCTCCCCCCGGGATGAACATCACCCTGCGCTTTGCCGCATCAAAATATGACGCCCGGCACCGTGAAGTGTCTTAAAGCCTGGGGCGGAATGTGATCGATGTCCACGCTTCATGGGGCAAGGCCGGAGTGAGAGGCGGGATCGGAAGGCCTTGAAAACCGAGGCGGGTTGTGTTATTTTCCCTGAAAAGTTCTTCACGGGAAACATTCGCATCATGAGCCACTCACGCCGAGACTTTTTACGGATTCTATCTTGGGGCACGGCAGCCTGCACTGCGCCGGGCCTCCTGGGGACATGGGGATGTCGCAGTCTTGACACACCTCCTCCCAACGTCATCATCATCTTCTGCGATGACCTGGGTTACGGGGACATCGGATGCTTCGGGCACCCTTCGATCCGCACGCCTCATATCGACCGGATGGCGGCGGAGGGCCAAAAATGGACCAGCTTCTACGTGGCGGCCTGCGTGTGCACACCCAGCCGGGCGGCTCTCCTGACGGGACGGCTCCCCATCCGGAGCGGCATGACCAGCCCGGTGCGGAGGGTACTTTTCCCGGACTCCGCCGGCGGCCTTCCGCAATCGGAATTCACCATCGCCGAGGCGCTCAAAGCTCAAGGTTATGCCACCGTCTGTATCGGCAAATGGCACTTGGGCCATCTCCCGCCTCACCTGCCCACACGTCACGGATTCGACACCTACTTCGGCATCCCCTACTCCAATGACATGGATCCGGTGAGCGGGAAAGGACTCGAGGCCTTCGATGATCCCCGCTACGAGTACTGGAACGTCCCGCTCATGCGAGATGAGGCCGTCATCGAGCGCCCGGCGGATCAGAATACCCTCACACGGCGATACACCGAAGAAGCCGTTCGCTTCATCCAGGATAACCGCGCAGCGCCTTTCTTTCTCTACCTGGCACACACCTTCCCTCACGTGCCGTTGTTCCGCTCGCAGGAGTTCAGCGGGGCAAGCCTCCGCGGCCTCTACGGCGATGTGATCGAGGAAATCGACTGGAGCACCGGCCGGATCCTGGATACCCTGCGCCGATTGAACCTGGCCGAGAACACCCTGGTGGTCTTCACGTCCGATAACGGGCCGTGGCTCTCGTACGAACAACAGGGCGGGACGGCAGGGCTGCTCCGCGGCGGAAAAGGCACCACATGGGAGGGCGGCATGCGGGTTTCAGCGCTGTTCTGGTGGCCGGGTCGAATTCCTCCCGGTGTGAAGATGGACATGGGTTCCACGTTGGATCTGCTTCCCACCATATGCCGTGCCGCGGGGGCGTATCTTCCGCCCGATCTCGTTCTCGACGGATTCGACCTCGGTCCGACGCTGAGAGGCGAGGCCCCGGGTCCCCACCGGCTTATGTTTTTCTACCGCGAAGCCGAGCTCTTCGCAGTGCGCAAAGGTCCCTATAAAGCCCATTTCGTCACCAAAGAGTCCTACGTTCCGGATCTCCAGGAAAGGCGGTATGACACACCGCTGCTCTTCCAACTCGAGCATGATCCCTCGGAACGGTTCGACCTCGCCGCTCAATACCCCGAGGTCATCGCGGACATCCAGGCTGAGGTGGCACGCCACCGGGCCGGCTTAGAGCCGGTGGAAGATCAATTGGCCAAGCTTATTCCGGATGATTCCCCCGATTTGAAGTAAGGTGATGGGACAGGCTCCCGGCTTATCCGGAGGGAGTTTTCCAGGGTCCGGTGACGGCCAAGGTAAGGCCTGCATCCTGCAGGTTCAGAAACATGGTGCTCCGGTCCGGGGAAAAGCACACACCGGCCAGTTCGGAATCGTCCTTGACATTGCGGGCCAGGAGGTAGCTTTTCCCCTGAGGCGTGATCCCCAGCAGGTGAAACCGCTGGGAATTGTCCTCACAGATGAGGAGATCTCCCCACGGACTCAATGCCATCTGGTCGGGATTGAAGAGAACCCGGGCGTCATCCGGCTGCAGAAATAGTTCCAGGCGGCCGGGCTCCGACGGCTCCTGAGGTGTTCCTTCAGCTGGGCTGGGGAAATAACGCCAGATTTGGCCGGTCTTGGTGCGCCCGCCGAAGGTGCTGTCAAAGTGCACCGCACCGGCTCCGAAGGCGATCCCTTCTCCGTGGGCAAAACGGGCGCCTCCCTTTTCAAAACCCCGTACGCGCAGGTCGTCGTTTTTCCCGTCCACATCGTCGAGATCGATCCATTCCACCTGGGCTGATGACCCCGCGGGGAAGAGGTTGGCCTGCCAATTTCTGGTATCGAGACCGGGCCGATCCCGTACGGCCAGGCACTGCAGTCGGCCTCCCTCCGCCGGCTTTTGGGGCCGGACGGGAAGAAACCGATAAAAAAGTGCGTCATTCTGGTCCTCGGTCATATAGCAAATTCCCGTTGCCGGATCCACCGCCACTCCTTCGTGCACAAAACGGCCCATGCCTTTAAGAGGCACAGGCTTCTGGATTCCGGGCTCGCTGGCAGCCTTCACTTCGAAGACGTAGCCGTGGCGCTTGGAATACTGCAGGCCCGGATTCTGGAACCACTCTTCGCAGGACAGCCAGGTCCCCCACGGAGTGGCCCCTCCGGAGCAGTTGGCCAAGGTGCCGCACAGAGTGAGGAACTGTGATTCAAGCTTCTGGGTTCGGGTGCCGAACACCAGCGTCGTTACAGCGCCCAGACAATTCGTTCCGCCGCGCATCCAGTCGTAAAGGAGCGATCGCCTGACGCGCCGCAGCAGGACATTTCCTGCTCCGAATGCACCGTATTCCGGGGGGAAATCCGGCCAGATCTCATGATTGCGGAGGACGATGGTCTTGCCGCCGGGGCCGGGGAAAGCCGCCATGCCGTCGGCATGGCCGGGCACTTTGAACCCATCGCTCATAGTATGCCCGGCGCGGGAAATGATGCGATAGGAGAATCCTCGCGGAAGATCCAGAATCCCGCCGGGATCTTTGATCAACGGCCCGAATCCCGCCGGCTCGGCCTCCTGTCGACTCGAGGCATCCTTCGAACCGGTCGATCCCGGTATGCGACCGGCGGCGATCCCGAGAGCCGCCAGCCCCGACAGGCCTAGGAAACGGCGGCGTGAGACACCCGGGCATGGCTTAATCAACCTCGCGTATTCTTCTTCCCGGCAGGACATCAAACCCAAATCCCACCCCCACCACAAACCTGTAGCCGGAGAGATCGACCGGAATGCCGTGCGGGGCGACCTCTAAGGGGACGTACTTGAATTCACCGGTTAGATAAAGGCCCCCCGCCAAGATGACATCCAATCCACCTCCCACCAGTACACTCTGCTGTTTTTGGTCCACCGGAAGGCGGATGAACCCGCTTTCTATCTCCTGAGAATAGGCGTAATATCCGATACCCAGCTTGACATAGGGAACCACCGGTCCGAAGCGACGGGTGAGAAAGGCGGCGGCCTCCACACCCCAAAGACGCAGGATCCCGACCTCGTCAAATAGGCCGATGTCCGCGCTCTTCTTATAACCTCCCTCATAGGCAACCTCCAGTCCCAAAGGCGATCTGCGGGATGTCAAGCGCACAAAAGGCTGATACACAAAGCCCGAGCCGTAAGCGTCGCGCACCGCCTCATCGAACACGGAGCGCTGGCCGAATCGCATCCCTATATGGATCTCCGCCCTCCCGGTCTGGGCCGCTGCCGAGATCAAGATGATCATCACGACGGTTATTTTCACGCGTCTCATTGGCTTCATCTGCTGACCGTATAAGCTCCGGGACTTTCATGCCCCTCGGCATCGACCGCCGTGATCTTATAGGTGAAGGCTTCATCATCCAACAGGCCGCGGTTATCATAAGTAAAGGTGGTCGAATCGAGTTCGACCAGCATTTTGTACTCCTGCAGCCGCTCGACGGCCGGGCGGGTGTAGATACGATACTTAACGGCCTGGCCATGGTTGAGGGGATTCTTTTGCCAGTGGAGACGGTCGACATACTGAATAAAAAAGATGTAGTTGTTTTCCAAACGACGCACCCCGAATTCGGCCGGCGGATAAAAGGCGGTCGGAGAATAAGCCACGGCTCGTACGGCATCCACCACTCCCCAGCCCATACGATTGTCGGGTTGATCCGCTTGGCTGGCGGTCGATTTCAACGCCTGCATGATCTCGAGATTGGTCCAGGCGGGATGGGCCTCAAGGACCAGGGCCGCTACTCCTGCAGTCAGGGGACAGGCGAAAGAGGTGCCCTGCACCCAGCCGTAGGCATCGCGCGCGCTGGGGACAGCCGAGCGGACCGCAGTCCCCTGGGCCATAACGTCGGGTTTGATGCGCCCGTCCGCGGTCGGGCCCACCGAGCTGAAATTCACCCGGCGGCCGGCGGAATCGACGGCTCCCGCAGCCAGGACCATAGGGCTGTCTGCCGGCGCGATCAAGGTGCTGAGCGGAAATTCGATTTCTCCCTCGTTGCCGGCGGAGTTTACGATCAGGATCCCGCGCCCCGCCGCTATGTTGGCGCCCCGGGTCACGACGGCGGTATCTCCGTCCATGTCTTCCCAGGAATAACCCGATTCGCCGTGCGAAAAATCATATCGGTATCCCAAAGAACTGCTGATGATGTCCGCCCCCCACTCGTCGGCCCACTCGGCGCCCGCCACCCAGTGGTCCTCCTCGATATGACGCTCCCAATCGGTGTTTTCGGTCTTTCCCAGCAGGAAGCTGGCATTGTATGCCGGGCCTATAAGCTCACCCGGATAGAATCCCGCCAGGGCACCTAATGTGGAGGTCCCGTGACTGCCGGTGCCCATTTGACCGGTTTCATCGCCGACTATCGGATCGTTGTTTACAAAATCCCAGGTAGCCACGATATCCAGATGGTCCAAGGCTTGATGGTCGAGCGCATTGAATCCAGAATCCAGCATGCAGATCAGGATCCCTTTGCCGCTGAAACCCTGCTCGTGCAGGTCCGGAACCCGCATGAGCTCCAGTTGGGCCCGCGAATCGCCATAATCCAGCCTATACTCATCCAATGGCCGGATCGGCTTCCGGGCTTGGATTTTCGGCTCGCTGACCGGATCGTGCCAGGTGGAGGTGCCGACCGGCTGCAATCTGAGGACAAAGGGCAGGTCAGCCAGCTCGATCAGGTCCCGCCCCCGGGCCTCCAGGGACACGGCGTTCAGCCATCGTGAACGGTGACGGATCCGGTGGACACGCGCCTTGAGCCGTTCGACATAGGGGGCATAAACCGGTACATCATAGGCATCCACCAGATTTTCAGGGCCCCGATGGCGCAGCCTCCGGATCAGGGCCCGAGCCTTGAGCGAGGCTTCAACCGCTTCCAGCCGCTGTGCCGGATTCGGGCCTTTATCGACAAAAAAGACCCATGCCGTAAACAGGGACTCTTCGCCCGACTCGGCGATCGAATCCCGCAACCGGCGGGAGATCTTATCCCCGCTCCGGTCCTGAGCGGAAAAGGCGATCAGCCCAATCAAGAAGGCCAAGAAGAAGGCTCCGGCTAACCGCTTAAGCGCGTTCAAATGTTCCACCTCTTAAAATCAGCAGCATATAAAAGATAGCAGACAAACCGAAACCTGGCAATGCCCGAATTCGATGAGAAGGCGCATTCGCACTCAGCCGCAGGGAAGTTCTTGAGGGCTGGAGAGAGGAAGATCACACCGAGCTGGGATCTGTCCTCTTCACCTCATCCAGGGCAGAATCGAATTTGTTTCCGTCTCGCTTGATCGTTATAAGTTTGGTCGTTTTAGGCAGGATTAAGGGGAAGTCGAATCATCATCGCACACACGCCGTATCGAACTTTCGATAGGCCAATCACGTAGAATATATTGAATCAAAGGCCCCCGGAGGTTGGAATGATCAAGAATTATTTACTGACCGCACTGCGTAACATCCAGCGCCACAAAGGATACTCATTCATCAACATTGCAGGCCTGGCCATCGGGATGGCCTGCTGCCTACTTATCCTTATATTCATCTTGACCGAATTGAGTTACGATCGCTTCCACGCCCGCGCCGATCGGATATACCGGCTGGGCCTTAACGGCGTGATGGGTGAACGGATCATCCACATGCCGATCAGCAACAATCCCACCGCCAAGGTCCTGCTCAAGGACTATCCGGAAGTGGAAAACGCGGTCCGGATCCGGCCTTGGCGCAGGCGTGTCTCCGTGACGCATGAGGCGCTGCAATTCTATGAGGGCGGCATCTTCTGGGCCGACCGACCGTTTTTCGAGATCTTCAGCTTCCGGCTGATTTCCGGGGATACCGAAACCGCGCTTCAAAACGCCAATTCTATCGTGCTCACCCACAGCATGGCACAAAAATATTTCGGGCGCGAAGATCCGATGGGAAAGGTCCTGAGGATTAACAAGCAAACCGACTTCACGGTCACCGGAGTGTGCCGAGACGTGCCGCCTCACTCCCATTTCAGTTTCGACATGCTCGCCTCCTTCGAAACCGTCTGGGCTCAAAACCGCCCCAGCGAAGAGATCTGGCTCAACTTCAACAACTACACCTATCTTCTGCTTGAAGCCGATGCCGATCCGGCCGATCTGCAGGCAAAGTTTCCCGCACTGATCGAACGCTACATTGGACAGCAGATAAGATCGTTGGGGGGTACCATCGAATACTTTCTTCAACCGCTGACTTCCATTCATCTGCACTCCCATCTGGAAGGAGAACTGCAGGGCAACGGCAACATCCACCTTGTCTATATCTTCACCGCCATCGCACTTTTTATTCTGGCCATCGCCTGCATCAATTTCATGAACCTGGCCACCGCACGCTCGACCACCCGCGCCCGGGAAGTCAGCATGCGCAAAGTGGCCGGAGCCCACCGGGGGGCGCTGATCCGTCAGTTTCTGGGCGAGACCGTCATCTACAGCCTGATCGCACTGGTCATCGCCTGGGCCTTGACCATCCTGACCCTTCCCTATTTCAGCGCCATTTCCGGGATAGAAATGATCCTTCGGTCCGACCACATCCCCTGGTTGATCCCTGCCTTTTTCGCGCTGATCGTCTTCGTGGGACTGGCGGGCGGAAGCTATCCCGCGCTTTATCTCTCATCGTTCGAACCGGCCGCCGTTCTCAAAGGCAGCTTGAAGGCCGGTAAGGCCGGCAGCCGGTTCCGCAGCATCCTCGTGGTCGGCCAATTCATCTTATCCATCGCCCTGATTATCGGAACCTCCGTCATCCTCAAACAGATCCGTTTCATGAAAACCAAAGATCTGGGATTCGACAAATCCAATCTGATCGTAACTCAGATCAGGGACCCACAAATGCTCCAGGCCCTGGATTCCATCAAGGCCGTGTTAAAGCAGATTCCCGGAGTAGTGAGTGTGGCCTCATCCTCCGTGGTCCCGGGAGGAAATCCTAATGTCAGCGTGTTCATCCCGGAGGGTTTTTCCTCCGAAGAGACCCAGATCATGGAGCAATACCGGGCGGATGAGGATTACTTTCCCACCCTCGGCATCGAGATCCTGCAGGGGCGTAATTTTTCCCGTGAATTCGGGACCGACCGGGAACAGGCAGCCGTCATCAACCAAACCGCCGTCAGAAAGTTCGGTTGGGAGGATCCGATCGGGAAGACGAT
>Ga0180437_10011889_pt1 | contig 10374 bp, 9 predicted proteins | sample SS_ome_4_FD_132410 | JGI IMG/M metagenome (GOLD analysis project Ga0180437, IMG submission 132410) | Hypersaline lake sediment archaeal communities from the Salton Sea, California, USA - SS_3_D_1 metaG | ecosystem: Environmental > Aquatic > Non-marine Saline and Alkaline > Hypersaline > Sediment... | reverse complement strand
TGCTGTTCGCTCCTTCCTCGCCAAGGAGATCATGGCCGCCACCACAGGGCGCAACCTGGGGTATGTCAAAGAGACAGACACCTACTTTCTGCAATACGGGGTCAACTTCCTCAACCATGCCTGTACCACCCTGCTCATCGGCGGTACCATCTATCACAAGTGCCAGGCGGCAGCCAAAGGCGGCGATTTCGGGCGTGAACTGAAGCTCATCGCTGCTGGCACCCAGTACAACACAGACGAGAGCTGGATCCTGCGCCCCCAGGGCCCGACACTCCTGGACGCAGCCTACATGGTCTCCATCGTCGGTGGCCTGTACGGCCGCATCGATCCCCAGCGCGCGCTGCGGATGCTGAAACGCAACCTGGTTCCATTGGAGTAGATCGGCAGTAGATCGAGTACCGCAAGACATCGCCCAATAGCGCGGGTCCTGAAGTGTTGCAGATACCGCTTCTTGCCTGGCCCCCTAGCCCCTGCAACATCTCTGCAGGCGCCGCGCCCCTAACCCCACGTCCCATGGCGAACAACGCATGACGGACAATGCAGGTGCCCATAGGAAGTGAACCCACCCCATCGGGCGGGTTCTTTCGCTTCTTCACGTCGCAGAGCCAGCATGTCATCGTGAGTACATCCACGGCGCTGGGCGCCACTCCGGGCGGAATGGCACCCCCGACATGTCATCGCGAGTATGTCCATGTCGGCAGCCGCCACTCTGCACGGAATGACACAGGTGTGGTGTCACGTCCAGGGAGCGGCACTGGTGGTTCCCCTCTCCCTGGGAGGGAGCCACGTCCTGAGCGGCTCGCCTCGAGATGTCGAAGGGAGGGGTTAGGGGAGAGGGTCGAAGCCACGGCCCATAGACCGTTGCCGGGTGATCCTGATCCCATTCCCGTATAGCAGACCCACCCTCCCCCGCCCCCCCCTCGAAGGGCGATATCCGCGCTCGAATGGCGAGACTCCTTCGTCGTTCCTTCTGGGAGTGACAGGAGTCGTGTCATTAGTAGTTCATCGAACGGCTTGCCGGCGGGTCTCTCTTCCAACACTCTCTCTAGAGATAGCGCTTGGCGATGCTGGCACCCATGGTGTAGTTCGGGTCCACCATGTTGCCCAAGCGCACCTTGCCCACCTGGCTGAGCAGCATGTAGGCATCCCATTTGTGAAAGCCGTAACTATCTACCAGCCATTGGACCAGGTCACCGTAGGCAATGCGGGCGGCATCTTCCAACGGGCGGGCGCTGCCGATGCTCATGATGAAGTCGGCGGTCTCCAGGCGCGGCCAGTTCAGCGTCCATCCCTTGACCAGGTCCAGCGTCATCTCCGTCGTGGTGGCGAACTCGATGGCCACCCCACAGACCTCGCCATCACCCTGGACGGCGTGCCCGTCGCCCAGGTGGAGCAGGGCTCCCGGCGCCCGCACCGGCAGGTAGAGCGTGCTGCCGGGGCCGACATCGGGCAGATCCATGTTGCCCCCGTGATTGCCCGGCGTGAGGGAGTTGATGGACTCCAGTTCCGGCGAGGTGCCGATGGTGCCGATGAAAGGCTCGTAGGGCAGCGTGATGCGCTCGTTCCAGGGGATGCCCTCTTCTGTGACATGCACCTTCTTGACGATCTCCGGCAGGGGCTCCTGGAGCGTGACTGTGGTGTTTGTGCTGGTCAGCCCGCCGAAATGGGGGACCAGGCAGGTGGTGCCCCGGGGCTGCGGCCCGCGGGGCTTGATGGAGCGCATGGTCACGGCCAAGGCGTCGCCCTTCTCCGCCCCCGCCACGTAGATGGGCCCCGACTGGGGATTGACGAAGGGGTAGTTCAGGATAGAGGAGGGCATGGTCCGCTCGTCAACCATCTTCCCCGCAAAGGCATCCAGCGTTTCCACGATCACCGTGTCTCCCGGCTGAACACGCAGCACGGGATCGTGATAGGGACCGATGGTGTAAGGGTAGTGGCGTTGGTCCGTCTCACGGAGGAAGTGTGTGGTCATGGGGTTTCTCCCTAGATAGACTGAGGTTGGACGGCAACCCGATCTCGCCACATGTTGTGCGAGACAGCCGGCTACCGGACAAACGTGCCCGCCCGAAGATCAGCCAGCGCTTGCTCGATCTCCTCTCGTGTGTTCATGACGAAGGGACCATAGCGTGCGATCGGTTCGTTCAGCGGTTTCCCTGAGACAAGCAGGAAGCGGATGGCCACACCACCGGCGCGGGCTTCGACAAAGTCGCCGTCGTCGAATACGATCAGCTTGGGCTGTTGGAGGGTCTCTCCAGGTCCATCTGGGATCACGTCAAAGACCCCCTGGCCTTCAAAGAGGTAGGCAAAGGCGGAGTGACCCCGCTCAATTGGATGTGTGAAGATTCCACGGGCAGGGATGGATACGTCGAGGTAGGTCGGATCGGCCGCGATCTCGGTTATGGGCCCGCGCGCGCCATCGACCATTCCTGCGATGACCCGGATGGTCACCCCATCAGAGCGTTGAACTAGGGGGATCTGAGAGGAAGGTACTTCCTGATAGCGCGGCGGCATCATCTTGAGCCTCGCTGGCAGGTTGACCCACAACTGGAATCCTCCCATCCTGCCCTGCCGCGGATGGGGCATCTCCTCGTGCATGATCCCCCCTCCGGCTGTCATCCATTGCAGATCACCAGCCCCAATGCTGCCCGAATTCCCCAGCGTGTCCCGGTGATGAACCTCACCATCGAGCATGTAGGTTACCGTCTCGATGCCCCGGTGGGGGTGCATAGGGAATCCGGGGAGATAGTCATCAAGCCGTTCCGACCTGAAACCATCCAGCAGCAGAAACGGATCCAGGTAGTTCAATGCCTGTGAGGCGATACTGCGCCGGAGACGTACACCGGCACCTTCGTTGACCCATTGCGGCTCTACTATGCGCAGGATCTCTCGGGGCTGGGAAGCCGCACTGGACCGGGAGGATTGAGGGGACATGTCAGCACTCCTGAAGTCAGGGGCCTCAGCGGCGCGCGAATAAGCGGCGCTTCCACCGTCTTGAATCCTCAGGATCCTCCGCCCAGGGGTAGACCTCCGTGCCCTGAGCGGCGGCGCGGATGGCTGGGTCATCGGAGTAGTGCCCGCGCCGCTCCGGAGGAATCAGCGCGGCGATGCGCCGCATGATCTCGTGGCCTATTTCGTCTATCTGCCGCCGGCGGGCGCGCCCTCGGGCCGTCACCCGGAAGGGACCGAATATCTTGCCGATCCGTATGACGGTCCGGGCGCGGCGTCCCCTGCGCAGGTTGGCGAAAACATCCTCCAGGCCGGCGAAGCCCATGGGCAGGATAGGCGCTCCGGTCTCCACGGCCAGAAAGGCTGCGCCGGGACGCGCTGGGCGCAACACGGTGGCCCAGTTGCCCGCCTCGGGGAAGATCCCCATCACACCGTCCTGGGCCAGCACACCCTGGGCGGCGCGCAGTGCATAGCGGGAGGCGGTGCCCCGGTGGACGGGGTAGTATCCCCAAAGAGCGGGGATCCAGGTGAGCACGGCCGGTGCGTTGGGCATGCGGAAGCCCCCCACGAACTCCGGCGGCCAGGGAGCGGCCCGTATCATGGCCACGGGGTCCACGGGGCTGAAGTGATTGGCTACCAGCAGCAGTGGGCCCTTCTCTGGCAGGTTCTCCCGACCGCTGATCTCCAGGTTGGTCATCACCTCTATGGCCATGGTGGCCAGGCGCTTCAGCACAGCCCGTATGACGCGGCGGCGCGGGTAGGGGAACTCGGATTGAGCCGTCTCCACGTCCATGGTTAGGATCTCTTGCCTTGAGGCACCGCCTCGGCGCGACCGCGCGCCTCGTTGACCCACAGCAACAGCAGCAGCCCGGCGACCAGGAATGCGGCGATGGAGAAGAGAGCCACACGGTGACCGGCCTGCTCGGCAGCCAGCCCCGTGAGACCCCGTGCCTTCTCGTACCACTGTGTGGCCTCGGCGGCCAGTATGCCGAAGATGGTGGGGCCGATGAAGGATGAGGTCCGCCCGGCCACGGCGAAGAAGCCGTAGAACTCCGCACTCTGGCCTGGCGGGGCGAAGGTCCCCACCATGGTACGGCTGACGGATTGCACCCCGGTCAGCGCGAAGCCTGCTATTCCGCCGATGAAGTAGAAGGCCAGTTTGGAGTGGCTGAAATAGAGCCAGATCACGGGAACGAGCGTCAGCAGGAGCGCGACGATCACAGACCGCTTGCTGCCGAAGTCGCTGGCCAACAGCCCGAAGAGATAGGCCCCAGCGACGCTGGCCACTTGCACCAGGATCATGAAGATGATCAGCTCCTGCTGGCCCAGCCCGAACAGGATGCCGCCCAGGATGGCGCCGAAATCGAGGATCATGAGGATGCCATCGTTGTAGACTAGGAAAGCGAGGATGAACTTGACGAACTCGCGGAAGCTGCGGACGGCCCTGAAGGTATATGCGATGCGCTTGAAGGCCAGGGACAGGTAATTCTCTCCCGCTGGCAGCGGTTGCGCTTCGGCGCGCTCGCGCAGCCAGAAGAAGATCGGCAAAGCTGAGACGGCAAAGAACAACCCCGTGAAGACCAACGACAAGCGCAGGACCAGGTCGTTGCTGTCCGTCAGCACGATGGGGACCAGCACAATGATCAGGCAGAGGATGCCTCCCACCGAGCCGATAGCCCAGCCATTGCCGGAGATCTTGGCCATGTCATCAGCGCTGGCGATCTCAGGCAGCAGCGAGTTGTAGAAGACCTGTGCGCTGCGGTAGCCGATCTCTGCGAGAATGAAGAACAGCATGCCCATGACGACATCGCCTTTGCGGACGAAGAAGAGCAGGCCGCAGAAGAGCACGGCCATAGCTGTGTAGAAGAGCAGGAAGCGTTTCTTGGAACCGGAGAAATCGGCGATGGCGCCCAAGATGGGAGCTGTGACGGCCACGGTGAGCATGGCGATGCCCACGGCGATCCCCCACAGCCGCGATCCCTGCTCCCCGCCCACGACGCCCTCCTGGAAGTAGCGCGAGAAGATGGCCAGCAAGACGACGGCGGCATAGGCTGAGTTGCCGAAATCGTAGAGATACCAGGCCCAGCGCTCGCGCCGGGTGGATGTTACGGCTGATGCAGTTGCTGACATGTCCTCTCTCCTCTCGCCCTTGGGGAATGCGGCGCCGGACGTCACGCCATTGGGCAGAAATCTGGGGGATGAGTCTGGGACAGGTGGTTGACTGGCATTATACCATTGCTCCCGCCTATCCTCAAATCATCGTTGGTCCACTCTCCACTGCCTCCTGACCTGTGGGGAACTGGCTCGTCGGGGCATGGCCGGAGATGATCCAGCCCCTCCCGGAGTGCTGCACAAAGCACATCATAGCGTCCTAGAGCACTGCTGGCCAGCGAGGCCGGCCACCTGATATAACCTGCGAGACACGCTTTCGTTACGACCCAAGCTGAGAGCAGAGGAGCTCCTGGTGGGGTCAGTGGGAGATGTCATGCCCACGGGCCTCTTCCCATCAGGAGAACGACCGGACGCAAGCTGGCAAGCCCACCCTGGCGCCCGAGGCCGCCCAGGCGCTGCGACTTGGGTTGGTAAGCTGACGGTGGCTAGTCCTCCGGCGATGAGACTTCTGTCACAGATATCTGGTCCGTGCCGAGCCATGCTCGGGGCCAAGAAGAGAGCTTGATCTGGTGAACGCTTCGACCCGCCGCTACGGTATGGTGTAGGGTTCCCCCCTTCAGCGCCAACCTGCCAGCGGATGTCAAGCAGCTTCATTCCAGCGAGTACCGCAATCCAGCGGCACTGCTGCCCGGCGCAGTGCTTGTCGTCGGCTCGGCCCAGTCTGGTGCCCAGATCGCCGAGGAGCTCTATCAGAGTGGGCGCCAGGTATACCTATCCGTGAGCAGCGCGGGTCGCGGCCCGCGCCGTTACCGTGGCAAAGACATCACCTGGTGGTTGAACGAGACCGGGTTCGGTGATGTAACCGTGGACAAGCTTCCCTCTCCGCGGGCCAAATTCGCCTCTAGCCTACAGGCGACTGGCAAGGATGGCGGCCACACGATCAACTTGCACCAGTTCGCCCAATGTGGGGTGGTGCTGTTGGGCCGAGTGCAGGGTGCTCAAGGCGGCAAGATCATACTGGCGCCGGACCTCAAGGAGAACCTGGCCAAGGCGGATAGGTCTGAGGCCGATATGGTGAAGATGATCGACGACCACATCGAGCAGACGGGGCTGGAGGTGCCCCAAGAGACGCTGCCTGAGCTTCGAGATGGCTATGATGCGGAAGTGATACTGGAACTGGATCTGAAGTCCGCTGCTGTCACCAGCATCGTCTGGGCCACGGGCTACAAGTTCGACTTCAGCCTGGTCAAGCTGCCTGTCCGTGACGAAGACGGCTATCCGATCCAGAAACGCGGCGTCACGCGCTATCCGGGTCTCTACTTCGTGGGGAGGCCCTGGCTGCACAAAGGGAAGTCGGGACTCCTCTTCGGCGTTGGGGACGATGCAGCCCATATCGCTTCGGATATCGCGGCCAGAGCGTCGGATCACTGAGGGGCGCTAGCTGGTCACGTGATACTGGACGAAGCCTGTTCGACAGACGACGCTGTCGAACGCCGCTGATGAGACTCCTGTCACAGACTTCTGGGCCTGGTTGTGTCAAGCTACACAACAACAGCATACTTCAAGTTGGCGAGCATTCCCTGGTCCAAATACGAGGAGACAAAGCGATGACCAATTTCGTGTTGATCTACAGTGGTGGTGGCATGCCTGAGACTGAAGCCGAACAGGCAGCGGTCATGAAGGCCTGGGAAGAGTGGTACGGTGCGCTCGGTGAGGCTATAGTGGACGTGGGCAACCCCTTTACGCCGCTGGCCAAGAGCATAGCCAGCGATGGCTCGGTGAGTGACGGCGGCGCGGGGACGCTGGCTAGCGGGTACTCAATCATCAAGGCGGGCTCGCTGGACGAGGCCGCTGAGATGGCCAAGGGATGCCCTATCCTGCAGAGCGGCGGGAACGTCTCGGTTTACGAGACCTTTCAGGTGATGTAGGTGGCATCTCTCTGCTGTCTGGCAGGATAGGGACGAGATAGTCCACAGGGAGGTCTGTTGGCCATGTCTTCGAGAGCCTGGAAAAAGGGTCGCGGCAGGCTGGGGGTGTTGGATCCCCTCCTGGGCACCTGGGTAGCTGAACAGGACTCGCCCAAGGGCCCGGTGCGTTGTACGCGCACCTTTCGCCGGATTCTCGCTGGGAAGTACGTGCAGCTATCGGCCCTGTGGGAGTTCGAGGATGGCGAGTACGAGGAAGTTGCCCTGTATGGGGTTGGCCCGGAGCGCCGCTTGTGCTTCTGGTCTTTCACATCTGACGGCAAGCAGTCCCAGGGTACTATTGCAGATGTGAGCGATGTGCACCCCGAAGCCATAGGTTTCGAGGCCCAGATGCCGGGGGGCCTTGCCCGCATGGCCTATTGGCCAGGCGAAGAAGGGGAAGATGGTGATGAGACCATCCATTGGGTTGTCGAGTCCAGAACCAAGCAGGGCTGGAATCGCTTCACCCATCATCACTATCGCCGGTCAGACTGATTGATCTTTCAGGGGCAGCCCGAGGCTTCACTCGAGCAGGACCCAGCGGATGATGCCCTTTGCTGACCAGGGTGCTTCGGCAGGGGCGAGCCTGAGCGATGCCCGCATCAGGTTGGGCCGCGCGGCTGCTCTGGCGCGGCGCCAACCGGGACAACCGGAGGTGAACAGAGAATGTCCGAGCTGAAAACACAGAAGAACGAGGCCAGTGTGGAGGAGTTCCTCAACTCCGTGCAGCACGACAAGAGGCGCGAAGACGGTCTTACCATCCTGCAGCTCATGCGCGAGGTGACGGGAGAAGAGCCATCGATGTGGGGCACGAGCATCGTGGGCTTTGGGACCTATCGCTACAAGTACGCGTCGGGCCGCGAAGCGGAATGGATGCTGGTGGGCTTCTCGCCCCGCAAGCGCAACATGACGCTGTACATCATGGACGGCTTCGATCAGTATGACGAGTTGCTGTCCCGCCTGGGCAGGTACAGAACCGGCAAGGCCTGCTTGTACATCAACAAACTGGAAGACGTGGACGCCCAGGTCTTGAGAGAACTGGTCCGGCAGTCTGTGGCGCATATGAAGAAGACGAACGCACGCGCACAGGGCTAATCACCAGTCCGTCGCAGCTTTCGACTTGACAGTGGGCAGAAGTCGACTACAATGATGCAGAGAGGCGCAACCGTGCCCACCAGGCAGTAACCTGCAGCGCCGGGCCTCCGATACCACTCCACTCACATGGATGGACTGCGTCCCCGCCGAGGAAGCTGCCTCACCGGTCTGGCCTTGATCTCTTGTGCCTGTGATTTCCCGCACATTCTGGCAGGAGGTGACCCATGCTACCGTTGAGAGATCTTAATCCCACCCGTCGCGTCCCCGTGGTCACCTACCTGCTGATCGCGGCCAATGTCCTGGTGTTCATCTGGCTGTTCCTGCAGCCCGAGGCTGCGCTGCGGGGACTGTTCTCCCGTCTAGCTGTCGTCCCGGCCAACATCACTCAGAGCCCGCTGGCCGTGGACAACATGCTGGATCTCTTCCGCAGCATGTTCTTTCATGGTGGCTGGGCCCACCTGCTCAGCAACATGCTATATCTGTGGCTCTTCGGGGACAATATCGAGGACCGGATGGGCGTGGTCCTCTATCTGGTTCTCTACTTCTTCAGCGGAATTGCCGCTACACTTGCCCAGCTAGTCATCGACCCCGGCTCAACGATTCCCATGATTGGGGCCAGCGGCGCCATAGCCGGCGTTCTCGGCGGCTACCTGGTCATGTTCCCTGGCGTGAGAGTGCAGGGCATCATTCCCCTGGGCTGGTTCGCGCGCCGGGTGACTTGGCCGGCCTGGATCGTGCTGGGCATGTGGTTCGTGATGCAGTTACTCAACGGCTTCATCTCCCTGGGCGTGCAGACCGCCGCGACCGGTGGGGTGGCCTTCTTTGCGCACATTGGCGGTTTCGTCGCCGGGCTCGTTCTAAGCTGGATCTTCATGAAGCTTGTACCCCAGCCGCCGCCCGATCACCGCCGGGAGGTCCTCTACAAGCGTGCTCGGCGCTACCGCTACTAGACGCGAATCCCTGTTGTTCGTGCCTCTATGTGGGTGTTCGCGACGGTCTCCTGACCGGAGCATCTGTGTAGCATAGGCCCTTGTGGCCGTCCGTCGCTAGCGCTAGCCCCCCAGTTATTCGCGCTGGTATCCTGACAGGTGCGATGGGGAAGCAGCTAGTGGGCAGGCGATGGTCGGGAGACCATCGCGAACACACTCGAGCCGCTCCACTCGAGCCGCTCCCGCCTCTCCTATTGCTGTTCGCACCGGTCTCCTGACCGGTGCGGTGTGTGGCCGACCCCTTATGGCTGGCCGCCCTCTGCGCGATACCGGAGGCTTGTCTGGCCATCGATATGTGCCATTTCGTGATAGCATCGCCTCGCCGCCTCATAGTCTCCAGCCAATCCCCTGTCACCTGGCCGCCCCGGCCTGCACAACCGAGTGCGTTGAACACAATGTATGCGCTGGGGTCAGTCGCCAAGACCTTCGTCGCCACCGCCGCGTTGCAGCTAGCCGAGCGAGGCACGATCGGCCTGGATGACGATGTGAACGGCTACCTGGACTTCGCCGTGCGCAATCCCGCCTACCCGGACACGCCTGTCACCATTCGCCTGCTGCTGGCCCACAGGGCGGGCATGGCCCACGATCTGCCGCCGTCTCGGGTCTGGGACAACGACCGCAAGATGCTCTGGTGGCTGTTCTGGAACCGCGGCTTCAATGTGCAGAACCTGACCGCTGCGCTGGGCCGCCGCCCCGGGCTGGAAGAGTTCCTGAAGGAGTCCTTCACGCCTGGCGGCAAGTACTACGGGCCTAACTTCTGGATCGCCGAGCCTGGAACCAAGTACCAGTATTCCAGCGCCGGGCTTCAGCTCCTGCTGCCCTACCTGGTCGAACAGGTCACAGGACAGTCCTTTGCGGACTACGTCCAGGAGAACATCCTGGATCCGCTGGGCATGACCAGCACGGGGTACGAGGCGTCGCATTTCGCCGGCCGGCTGGAGCGGCCACACGAGCAGATCGACGGAAAGCTGCGGGCATTGCCTGCCAGCGGTTGGAATGCATCGGGCAAGTTGCGCAGCACTGCAGGCGATCTGTCCCAGTTCCTGATAGCACATCTGAACGACGGGAGGCATGGCGACGTCCAATTGCTCCAGCCGGCGACCGTCGAACTCATGCATGACCTCATATCGCCGCTCGACTGGCCTGCCTTCTTTGGCCTCCACTTGCGGGGGTACGGGCTCGGCTGGGAGCTGTACAGGGACGGGTACAGGGGCATCCCGGCGCCTGTCCGGGCAACCTGGCCAACCTGGTTCTCCATGATGACGGGC
>Ga0180437_10011887_pt1 | contig 10374 bp, 7 predicted proteins | sample SS_ome_4_FD_132410 | JGI IMG/M metagenome (GOLD analysis project Ga0180437, IMG submission 132410) | Hypersaline lake sediment archaeal communities from the Salton Sea, California, USA - SS_3_D_1 metaG | ecosystem: Environmental > Aquatic > Non-marine Saline and Alkaline > Hypersaline > Sediment... | reverse complement strand
TTGCTCCAGTGGGGCGCTCTGGGCGCCCTGTCGGCGACCGTCCCGGTTCGAGGATTCGCAGCGGTTCGAAATTCCTTGACACCCGAAAGGACCCTCGCCCTTCACAATACGCACACCGACGAGGATCTCCGGGTGGTCTACTGGGCCGATGGAAGATACCTCCCAGGGGCCCTGGCCGACATCAACCATATTCTAAGGGATCACAGGGCGGGTGAGATCAAGCCCATCGACACCCGACTCCTGGATCTGATGGTCGCTCTCGGGGCGAACCTCGATAATCGAGGCCCCTTCCACGTGATCTCTGGATACCGTTCTCCGGAGACGAACGCCCTCTTGCGCACCCGAGGTCAGGGCGTGGCCAAGAACAGCCTCCACCTCCAGGGAAAGGCTGTGGACATCCGCCTTCCGGGTTGCGACCTTTCCGTGTTGCGCCGTGCGGCCATGAGACTCAAGGGTGGGGGCGTGGGCTATTACCCTGGCCCGAACTTCGTCCACATTGATGTGGGGCGGGTCCGCCACTGGTAGCCCACCGCTTCGCGAACCCTAGGTCGCATATTGCACGAAACTTCGCAGCGAGAGCGGTGGAAGTGCGGAAGGTTCTGGCCCGGAGGGCGAAGTGGATTCTTGAGGTTTGGGGTCGGATCGTACTGAAGTACACCGGGTCCGAACCTCAAGAATCGACCCGAAGATTCCGTGCTTGACACCGCTCGCTGTAGAAGGCTTCGTGCAATATGCGGGCTAAGAGTGCGGTGGCCCTTCCCTCAGGGCCCGATCCAGCGGCCCGTCGCGATCGTACACATCATGGCGGAAGTGGGTGGTGCCCTCTCCCTCGACCCAAGCCGTCCAGTAAAGGACATGCACGGGGATCGGTTCCGGGAGCCACACGATCCGGTTCTCTCCGCTTTCAATCGCCTGAAGGATCTTTTCGCGCGTCCATTCCGGATCGTCCTCTAATACGTACGCTGCCAAATCGACCGGCTTCTCGATACGGATACAGCCCGAGCTGAAATCGCGCTGGTTCCTGGCAAACATGTGCCGCGCCGGCGTGTCGTGGAGGTAGACGGCAAACTTGTTCGGAAACATCAGCTTCACCCGGCCCAGAGCATTCGACGGGCCTGAATCCTGGCGAAGCTTGAAAGAGAAGTTCTCCGCCGTGATGCCCGACCAGTCGATCGTCTCGGGTTGGATTTCCGGCGCCAGGCCCTCCCAGCTCTCGAAGACGCGGATCTTCTGCCGAGTCAGATATTCCGGATCCCTCTTGATCTTGGGCAGGATGTCCTCCACAGCGAGTTTGTGCGGGATGTTCCAGTACGGATTCAGGACCATGTAGGTCATCTTGCCGGTGAATACCGGCGTACTCCTAACCTTCCTCCCAGCGACAACCCGCATGGCCTGGACCCTCTCACCGTCTTCAATGACTTCCAACGAAAAGTTGGCGGAATTGACAAGGATGTATCGTCGGCCAAGGTCATCAGGGAGCCAGCGCCATCTCTCCATGTTCAGTTCGATCTGGCGAACCCGCTCGTCCACGGGTACGTTGAGCGCAGCCAGTGTAGCCGAGCCTACCACGCCATCCACCGTCAAACCGTGTCTCCCCTGAAACCCGCGAACCGCTCGCACCAGTCGGTGGTCGAATCGCTCGGGGTCTCCCCCTCCGTTCCCGTCCAGATCTCCGGAAACGATCAGCCTGGCACGCAAAACGGGAACGCGTCCGTCCCGTTCGTTCTCGTGGAGGGTTGGCCCTTCCGGGACGGGTGGCCAGCCCCCTTCTTCCTTGATCCCTCTGTACTTCAGCAGCGCCTGCCGCAGACCGGCGTACCCTGGGTACTGTGGTAGTAGCCCCTCCAGAGCCCTTTCCACCCGGTTCTTCTCCAAGGCGGCTTGAAGAACCCCTGCCAGATCCTCCTCCCGGCTCTCGACCAGCCATTTTGAATGGATGGTCTCAGGATCCACGCGTCCGGACAGCAAATGGGATCCATAGATCAGGAAGGCATCCGTGAGCAGCAGATCGAGATCGGACAGAACCTCCGGATCGACCGGTCTGTCCGCGGATCCCGCTTCCTCGATTTCCGTGAGCAGGGCCTCAATCGCCGTCAGGTGGTAAATATCCGGTTTCAGGCCCTCGAGGACACCCTCGCGAATCGAACCCACGAGATCCTCTGCCTGCGTGAACCGGCCCTCCCCGTCGACCCAGGCGGGCAGGAAGCCTCGCCGCTCGTAGAAACGGGTAAGCACGACCTCCCCGCAGAGTGCCTCCTTCCGGCAAAACGACGGTGCCTGTCTCCCGGAGTGAGACAACTTCCTTCTTAGCTCTTCGCCCACCCTTTCCGTCATGCTCTTCGCAGAGGCGATCCCCCCATCGGCAGAGAGAGCCAACCACACGAACTGGATCGCCACGAGCGCGATCCGGTTCCTCACAAATCTGTCGGAAAGGTACCCCATCACACCTCCTTCTTAAATTCTATCAGATGCAGTACCTTTCCCGAAAATAGTCATACACCCACGATCGGGGACAGCCACCGACCCTTGGGGTCAGGACACTAGGAGTTCGAGAGAATTTGTGGTAGTACAACCGTAACCCGAACGAGAGGTACACCCATTGGCAAATGAAGGGACCAAGGCTAACTTGAAGGAGTGCTTTCGCGGCGCCCTGCTCGGCACCATGGTCGGGGATGCCCTGGGAATGCCCGTGGAGGGTATGTCCGGCTCCGTGATCCGGGCCCGATTTGATCTCGTGACGGAAATGCTCCCGGCCCGTCTGGGGCGAGGGACCTACACGGACGACACACAAATGATGATCGCCCTCGCCGAGGCGCTGTTGGACACCCCCGGCCGGCTGGACGTCGATCGAGCAGCCGCCCGTTTCGGTGAGAACTACGACCCGGACCGGGGCTACGGAGGGAACGCACAGAAGATCCTGTCGGCCATTCGAGAAGGGGTTTCCTGGAAAGATGCCGTGGAGGCGCACTCCCTTCCCGGCGGCTCGTATGCAAACGGGGCGGCCATGCGCGTAGCACCGGTGTCCCTTGCCTTCTACCGAGATGCCAAGGCCACGGTCCAGGCCGCTGCCAAGCAGGCAGAGATCACCGGCCACACCCACCCGATCGGGCGAATCGGTGCTTGTCTGCAGGCGATCGCGATCCGCTGGGCGATCATGCGCGGCTCCCAAGGGGCAGACTTCGACGCCCAATCCTTCCTGAAGAACCTCAAGCTGTCCGGTCCAAGGGAGTTTGTGGACGCCCTGGCATGGATCGCCGAGAACCTTGCCGCATCCCCGGATGAGGCCGAACACCATCTGGGAACCGGGGGACAGGCCTCCTGTTCCGTTCCCGCTGCTCTCTGGTCGGTCCTGTCCAGTCCCCAAGATCCCGAAGCGGCAATCCTTCGTGCCGTCAACCTCGGAGGCGACACGGATACCATCGGGGCCATGGCAGGCGCCGTGGCCGGAGCGTATCATGGAGCCGAGGCCCTTCCCCAACGTTGGACACGAGCACTCGAGGAGGGCGAAAAGGGAAAGGCCTATGTCATCGAACTAGCGGACCGACTCCTCGCACTCGCGACAGCCGAGTAACGAGACACTTGCGTCTATCGGGCTTCTGTTTCCATCTAATATTTGGTATTTTCTTCACATGAGACGCACCGACCCGATCGAACGAGGTCGCCATGGCTGAAAGAGCACCCCCAAGAGCCGAGCCGCCCAGCGCGTCCACCTCCACCCCAATCAGTCCCGCGCAGGGACAGCCTGACCGCGTCCAGCAAACGATCTACCTGATTCGAAAGCTGATGCAGGCAGGGGCATACTACACAAAGGAACTGAACAAGAAGTACAACGTCAGCGCCCCGCAAATCGCCTGCCTGCTGGCCCTACTGGAAGACGGCCCGATGGCCCTTTCCCAGGTCGCAAGGAAGATCATGGTGAACTCGAGCACCCTGACCGGCATCATCGACCGCCTCGAACAGAAGGGTCTCGTGACACGGACCCGAACCTCCCTGGACCGACGGGTAATCACCATCGAGCTGACCGAGGAAGGCCGAAGGGTCGCTGAAAACGCCCCACCTCCCGTACAGATGAAGATCGTAGAGGGCCTGAAACAGCTCAGCGAACAAGAAAGGGAGCAGATCATCCAGGCCCTCTCGAAGCTCGCCGAGATGATCGATTCGAAAGATCTCGGCCCGGCCCCGGAGCAGGAAATCCGCTAGCCTGAACGTCCCTTGAACAATCCTGAAAAGTCCTTGACAGAAGAAACAAATTCAGCTAACTTATTTTGAGCTGAAAATAGATTAGTACTGATTGTTTCAAAACAAACATGATTTTGTTCGTTTTGGGCTGGAGGGGCTTCAGGAAAAAAACAAAACATTTACAAGGGCTTCCGCGGCTGGCAACGCACCTTCGCCGCCATTTTCGACACTCCGCCTGACATTTTCGTTGCCCTGCCCTGATACGAGAAAGAATCCGGGGCTTTGCAGGCCACAAAACGGGACGACCGTGCATAAGGGGAACAACGCAGACCGAATCAGAGAAGTGATCCACCTGATGCGCAGACTCATGCAGGCAGAGGAGAGGTATACCAAGGAGTTGAACAAGAAGTTCAGCGTTAGCGCGCCCCAGGTCGCGACCCTCCTGGCCTTGCTGGATGATGGTTCCATGTCCCCATCGCAGATAGCCAAGAAGATCATGGTGGAATCCAGCACGGTCACGGGCATCATCGACCGCCTGGAGCAGAAGGGGCTCGTAGCCCGGACCCGAATCTCCCAGGATCGAAGGGTGATCACCGTAGAGCTGACCGAGGAGGGCCGAAGGCTTGCCGAAAACGCTCCGCCTCCGATCCAGCAGAAGATCGTCAAGGGCCTGAGGGAGATCGACGAGTCGGAACGGGCGCAGATCATCCAAACATTGAACAGACTAACAAACATGATCGATGCAGATGACGTGGACGAAGAGGATGAGGCCGTCATTGTTTGAGCATTGTCCTTTGGGCTTGGGAGTCTTCGAGGAGATTTGCTGGTGAAAAAGGAACAGGTGGAGAGATCCAAGGCCCTTCTGGGCGAAGAAACCGTCAGTATGCTCCACCAGGTTCATCAGGACGCAATGTGGATACTCGAGAACCTTGGGGTCGGCTGCAAGGAGCCCACGATCCTCGCGGCCTTTAGGAAGGTTGAGGAAGAAGGGCTGGCCGTGATTTACGAAGACCGGATCTACTTGATGGCCGATCTGGTTCACAAATGCCTGGCAACGGTCCCGGGCGTGGACGCGTTTTTCGTGCCCATGAACAGCTTCTTCATCGGGGGAACGGCGCCCTACGTGTACGACGACGAGGCCGGAAAGGGCGGCTTGTTGCCCTCACCCGAGTACGCGACCCGGATTGCCCGGATCGCGGAGAAGAGCAAGGTTGTGGCCGGCATGGGGAGAGGCATCAAACTCAAGGACGAAGTCCAGCAGATGAACATCATGACGGAAAACTGCAGCAAGCCCCTCTACTTTGCGGTGACCTCGGATCACGCCCTGGCAAGGGCAAGAGAGATCCACGAGCAAAGAAAGAACATCATGATCGTCTTCTGCGTCACCCGCCCCCCCCTCGAGGTCAACGAGAATTTCTCGGAACACTTCGTCAAGGTCGTTCAAGCAGGGTTGCCGGTCTTCATTTCGGCCATGCCCATGGCCGGGATCAGTGCGCCATACTGTTACAACGGCGTGTTGGCCATGACCCATGCAGAGGTGCTCTTCGGCATCTGCGCAGCCCAGTTGATCCGCCCGGGTACCACCTGCATTCATGCTGGCTTTCCGACCGTTGCCGACCCGCGGATCGAATACAACCCGAACTATGGCCTGATCAGCCACAATTACTTGAACATCCTGATGAGCCACCTGAACCTGATGCTCGATCTGCCCACCTTCCAGAGTGCAGGGGCAACCCACGAGGAACACCTCACGGAAAAGGCCTATGAGGATGCTCGGATCGGACAGGCCCTTTGCAGGAAATACGGGTTCCATATGATCCGACACCCTTTTGCCTTTCTTCGCTATCTCATCGATTTCTCTTTCGAGAAACTCGAGAAGGCGACCCGGATCGCAGAGGAGGTCACTCCGGAGGACGCCCCCGAGGTGGAACCCGCTGTTTACGACGAGAGAGGGATGGAATCCATCCGCAATTTCGGCCTCCGGATGTACATGGAAGACCCGTTGACGACAGCCAACCTGGGAAAGATTTTCGTAAGATAGATCATTGAAGCATAATCCTGAAGAAAGGGGAGGAACAAGAATGGCAGCCATTGCGGGGATCGTTTCACGGAACGGAAACGACCTGAACGGATGCTCCAAGGAAATGGGAAAAATTCTGGACCAGATGCGTCATCGGGGTCCGGACAACTCCATCGTACGGTCTCTTCCGGGAGGTCGAGGGGCCCTCGGTGCGAACGAGATCAATCTTATCCCTCAAAAGACAAGTTGCACCGCAGTCACCAAGCCCCCCTTCATCCTGTTCGATGGGGAACTGTTCAACGAAAGGCCCAACGGCCAAACGGATGTGGAGTTCTTCGAGGCGTGCTACCTGCGATACGGGCAGGACTGCTTCAAGCACCTCGATGGGGGGTTCTCCTGCGCCATCGTCGAAGAAGACAAAACCATCCTGGCCCGCGATCCGGTCGGGGCAAGGCCCCTGTTCTACGGTGCAGAGAACGGATCCTTTTGCTTCAGCACCGAGATGAAAGGCTTGCGAGACTATGTCCGGTTCGATGTCAATGAGCTCCCTCCAGGACATTTGTACACCCCCCAGGAAGGAATCCAGCCCTTCGAGCCGTACGCGCCGGAAATCCCCGAAGTCGGAACCCTGAAGGAGACCGCCCAGGCACTCAGGGAACTCGTCATCGAGGCAGTACGGAAGAGGGTAGAGGGTGTCAACGGAATCGCTCTGAGTGGAGGGTTGGACAGCTCGATCGTTGCGGCCATTGCCAAGGAATTCAATCCTGACCTGAAGCTGTTTACCGGTGCGATCAAGAAGGCTCCGGGGCCTGACCTGGAGAACGCCAAGCTGATGGCCGATTTCCTCGGCCTCGAACACTTCATCTACTTCATCTCGGACGAAGACATCATGAACTTCATACCGGATGCGGTGTGGTATCTGGAGAGCTTCGACGAGGACTGCGTCTCCGGGATCATCTCCAACTATTTTGTTTCAAAACTGGCGAAGGAGCACACCGATTCCATCATGGTCGGAGAAGGAGCAGACGAGCTTTTCGGGGGCTATCGTCTCGTACTCAAGCATCCCAACGTGACGAACAACGAACAGAGGGAGCAGTTGGCGCAGAAGTTACTGGACATTTCGTACAACACCGCCCTCAGGCGTCTCGACCGGGGATGGATGGCGAATGCAGTGGACTACCAGACCCCGTATCTGGATCAGAAGGTGGTGGCCTTCAGCCAGGAGATACCCATGGAGTGGAAGATCTACGGGGAGAAACAGGTGGAGAAGTTCATCCTGAGGGAGGCCTTCCGGGATATGCTCCCTCACAAGATCGCCAACCGAGAGAAACTGAGGTTTGCGATGGGCGTCGGGACCGATGACGTGATGGACGATCTCGTCTCCAGCGTCATCGACCCGAAGGAAATCGAGGAGAGGCCCCGTGCAGCCTACGGGTTGCCCTACGCCTCTTTCAAAGAACTCTATTACTACGACGAGTTTCTGCGACTCTTCCCCCCTGCCTACGAAAAACAGACCATACGGTGGGACCCATTCAAGTAACAGGGACAACCGGCAGCGAGAACTCACGTCTGACGTTCCGCGCAGGTTGCCCTTCTTCTGTCTCGAAACGAGGAGGGCAAGAAGATGCAATTTCCGACACACTACAAACACATCGTCATAGGCGCCGGCATACATGGGCTCAGTACTGCCTATCACCTGGCCAAGGAACTCAGGTCCCGTGGAAAGGGATCCGGAGAAGACGTCCTGGTGATCGACAAGACAGGGATCGGGGCCGGGGCCTCCGGGATTGCCTGTGGGGTGATCCGAAACAACTACTACCAACCGGCGATGCAGGAACTCATCGCCCACAGCGTGGCGTTGTGGGAGGAGGACGCAGAAGGGTATGGCTACCTGCCCGTCGGGTACATGCAGATATCCCCGGAGTTGATGCACGAGGATGTGGCGGACATCCAACAGCGCCAGCAAGAAATCGGATATGATTCCGTCCTGATCGAAGGGAAAAAGGACTGCCTCCGTTACATGCGGACGAAAGTGTTCGAAGACTGGCAGGCCGAGAACGTGACCTCCGTCCTGCACGAAAAGAAGGGGGGTTACGCTCACAATACACGCACTCTGTATCGACTCGCCGACAAGGCAGAGGCCGAGGGGGTGCGCATCCTGACAGGGGTCAGCGTGGAGGGCTTACAGACCGACAACGGTTCCGTCACGGCCGTCGAGACGACCCGGGGGAAGATCCTGTGCGACTACGTGGTAATCGGCGCAGGGCCCTGGGTCAACGACTTCTGGAGCATGCTGGGATTGCCTGAGCGGGTTGAAATAAACAAGCGGAACGGCGGACCTCACCGGGAACTCAAGATGTGGACTTACTGGTGTCTACAGGAAGGCACGTTGGGGATAAGGCCATCCGTTGGGATGGACAACAAGGGGAAGATGCCTCCTGTGATCCACGTGGACAGCGACGCGCCTCTGTATTCGAGCGAAGACGGATCGTTGATTACGGACAAGATGTGGGGAGTCTACTACAAACCCGATTTCAACTTTAAGGGTATCCAGGGTGGAAGCACACCCTATCGCGTGGAGAAGGACGAAGTGGCGGTCGACCCCTACGGTATCGACTCACCCGAGTTCGTCTCGGGCCCGGAGTTTGCCCATGAGTGGACCTCGGCGCTGGCACATTGTCAGAAGCGGTATGAGGACAAGTATCGCCACTACAAGGATGAACCCTCTGGCGGCCTGGGCGCCTTCAGCCCCGACAGCTTCCCCGTCTTCGACGCGATGAAGCAAAACTGCTATTTCATTGCCGATTCGAGCCACGGATACAAGATGATCGGCCTGGGGCAACTCGTGGCCAAAGAGGTGCTCGGAGAAGAGCAGCCGCTGCTCAAGCCCTTTCGATTCGACCGATACGAAACAGGAAAGCTGCTTCCCGAGTCCCGCAGCCCCTTCCCCTGGAGCTAAGTGGTCAAAACCATAAAGAGGATGGCATTCGGCTGCCCGATTCGTGGACTCGTTGGCGGTTCCAGCATTCTCCCGAAATCGGAACCTTCCAGCGGCGCAAGGCCCTGGAATGGGAGCTTCGACGATCTCGGGATTGTCGCCGGTCCCTGCCCCTTGAAATCCCGTTCCTCGCAACGTTCACCCCGACCCCTGGATGCAACGATCGCTGGACGAAAAAGGAGAGAAGATGGATTTGGACAACAGCGACCTCCTTGAAAAGATCCACCAGGATGCCTTGAGGGTGCTCGAAGAGGTGGGTGTCCGGTGCGAGTCTCCTCGAATCCGCCAGATCTTCGAAGACACGGAGTTGGCCGCTTTCGACGAATCGACAGGGCACATTCACGTCCTGACCCCACTCGTCGAGCAGGCCCTGACCACTGCACCCAAGAGGGATCAGTACTGGATTCCGGAGAACTCCTTCGGGGTTGGAGGAACGGCCCCGTTTGTCTATGACGACCAGACCGGGGAGTTCGAACAGCCCACATTCGAGCATCTTATCAGGATCGCGAGGATCGTGGACGTGGCAGACGTGGTCAACTTCATGGCCCGGGGGGTTCTGATCCGAAAACAGGAAGTGAAGGTGATGGACACCCTCGCCGAGAACTGTCGGAAACCGCTCTACGTGGCTGCTCTGACCGATGAGGGGATCGCCCGGGCCGAGGAAATCCACAAGGACCGAGGAAATCTCACGATCCAATTCTCGATCATCAACAGCCCGCTGAAGATCATCGAAAGTATGGTCGATCCCTTCCTCTCCTGTGTGGAAAAAGGTCTCCCTATTTACGTATCCACCATGCCCATGGCAGGGCTCTCCGCGCCGAACAGCATGTCCGGCCTCCTCACCTTGAGCCATGCCGAAGGCCTGTTTGGCATCACCCTGGCCCAGCTCCTCAACCCGGGAATCACGGTCGTCCATGCTGGCCTCCCGTCGATTGCGAATATCCAGCGGAACTACGCAGTGGACCTGGGCCTCGTCTCCCACAACGTGGCCAATCTTCTCCAAGAAAAACTAAACAAGAGGCTGGGCATCCCCTCGATCCAGACTGCGTGCACGACCAACGAAGGGAAACCGGGCAAGCGGGCTGAAGAGGACGGTGTCAGGGGCTTTGCCATGATGAAGAAGCACGGGTTTCATCAGATGAGACACGCCTTCGGTTTCTTGGGGGAGCTCCTTTCC
>Ga0180437_10011886_pt1 | contig 10374 bp, 9 predicted proteins | sample SS_ome_4_FD_132410 | JGI IMG/M metagenome (GOLD analysis project Ga0180437, IMG submission 132410) | Hypersaline lake sediment archaeal communities from the Salton Sea, California, USA - SS_3_D_1 metaG | ecosystem: Environmental > Aquatic > Non-marine Saline and Alkaline > Hypersaline > Sediment... | reverse complement strand
ATCGAATAGGGACCGAATTTAGCATATTCATTAGTTCCAGTAATCATTGGGATAAACATATTTAAAGGTAAGGCTATGAGGGCAGCAAGAAATAATCCCAAAAAGATATATTTTATCTGAGCTTTTTCAAGGCCTGAAGTATTTCGATATTTTAAAAATAAAATTATAACACAACCAACCACTGTAACAACCATGAAGGCAATAAAAATCGGATATATTATTCCTGGATTTACATTTGTTCCCCAATCGAGAAATTCTATATTTTTAATTATTAAATCAGTGCAAGCTGCTACTACAGCTAATATAAAAGAAACTGGATATATTAACCATTTAGTCAAGTTTTTTAACTTTTTAACTTCTTTAGGAAATACTAATGAAAAATAAAGCAAAGTTCCACCCTGCAAAAAAGCAACCGCAAAAACAAGCCTATTCCATACTAACGCATATTGATCATTTATTGGATTATCTGCTAGATAATTAAAAATTGACCATAGGCCAATTCCTAATGTTAAAAATCCAAAAGATCTATTTATTTTATCTTTTGGATTACGAATAAAAATCAATAAACCCAAAAATAGATTCGCCGAAACGACTATAGACAATAATGAGAGTCCCAGATTCAATTTATACCCCTCCAAAAATTATTTATTCTTATAGATATAATTTCTCTTAATCTTCTTCTTGTCTTCAGCAAATGGCCCTTGGCCATAAATAAAAATTTTTACTTTAGGATCACAACCTGCTGGATCTGCCCTATAAGCATCGCGAAAATCTTCATTTACCTTTTTAATATTTTCTAGAAATAAATCATGTAATTCAATCTGCAATTCTGCCATCTGGCTCTCTGTCAAAGATCCAGAATCTTCGGTTAATTCAACTAAAATAGTTGGCCTTGTATCCATATTTTCGTCAATTTCAAGAGTTAATTTATGAGCATTGATTGATCTCGCAACGGGCTGAAACAAAGCATTTTCAATATTTTCCGGATAAATATTTGCTCCACCTATTGATATCGTACCATCACTTCGACCAAAAACATAAAAAAATGGCATTGTCCAAATATCGCCTTTTTCATAACCATAATTTTTGAGCATTTTATAAACATCATAACCATGACGCTTTAAAATTCCCATCATTACATCAAATCTAATCACCCCACCTTTATCGTGAATGTTGTATCGAACAATAGGAATACCGGCATTAGCCGTAAAGACCAATTCATCATCTTTATTGGATTCAATATACATTGAACTTGGACTGTATTGTAAAAGTGATGGTAAATATGTATGAACGCCAAATATTTCTTGAGCTAATTTTTTATCTTTCTGAGCTAATTTACGAATTAAAACAGTCAAAGGATACTCTCTACCAATGCTCATGCCAACATCAGCCGCCCCATATCCTCCAGATATTCCGAGTAGATCTTTTTTGGAAAGACCAATTTTTTCTGCCATGTATTCTCGCCATTGCTCAGAATAACCCTCACCGCCTAAACCCAATTTTGTATTTAATTTTTTCCAATTTATTCTTCGTTTTATACCTTCATCAATAACCGATTTTACAAAGGGGGGATAACCAACAATAACAGTTTGATCATACATTGGAGATCCTTTTTTAACAATTTCTAATACTTCTTCTTTATTAACGCCTGGGGTTACAACTGTCATCTTATTTTTTTGATTTTTAGCAGCAATTCTTAAAGCCTCTGCCATCTTTTCACCCGATGTCCAGGTGCCGAGAGCCAAAGTCAAAATAACCAATGTTTTAATCTTATCAACATTATAAAATTGAATAAATGAATATTCGATATACTTCGGGAAGATGGCATCTTCTTCTGGTGTCCTTGGCCAGAAGAATGACCCACCGGAATGACCAGAACTTTTCTCTACTGTATATTTTGTGCTTAAACCCCCCGCAACCAACTCGTTAAGTGGGTATTTATTGATGTAATTCTTTTTATTTATTATAGGCAATTTTTCAAAATCTTTGATAGTTTTAATGTCATTTGGATTAATCTTTTTTTTCTTTAAAAATTTCTTATACGCTTTAGAATTTTCAGCCGCATTACGAAAAACCTTTAAAGCATATCTTTCGCCTTGTTTCTTCCAAAATTTAGCCGATCTTGTCGACATAAATAATTTAGCTAATTTTGGATGTGAAATTATAAATGATTGCATAGACATAAAAACTCCTATTTAGTCGCAATAAGTAAAGTATCCTGATTGGCCAAAGTTGAAGTTGTTTTAATAACTTTTAATCCTGCTCTTTCAACTGCTGCCTTTAGTTCTTTTTCTTCTAAATATTTATACTTACCTTCTTTAGCCCATTTATCCATAATTTTATTTAGTATTATAATAAACAATATTAGCGGCAAGCGATATAAAAGCGTCAGGTACGATTTTATTTTATCAGATATTTCGAACTTGGAAACTTGGTTAAAATAATTTTTCATAATCTCGCTCATATTAAATGTCGGCTTCGGCTCAATTAACACCACCCTGCCTCCATTTTTAATAACTCTATTAAATTCTTTCAAAGTAAAATCAACTCTTGGAACTGAGAACAGAACCGAAATACATACAATTCCATCGAAAACATCATTTTTAAAAGATAATTTTTTATCAAGATCTGCTTGTTTAAAACAAATGTTATTATATTCTTTAAATCTTTTCTTGGCTTGATCAATCATCTTAGAAGAAAAGTCGATTCCCTTAACTTTTATATCCAAATTATCTTTGACAATAAATTCTTCTAAATCACCTGCGCCACAACCTGCATCTAATAAATAGTCTTCTTTCTTAAGATTTAATGCTTTAATAGCGCCTTTAAACATATTTTGATGAGGAATTGAATCGCGAGTTGCCCGACCGTAAAAAATTGCGTAAACATCCCATAACATTTGACTTTTAGCACTTTGATCCGAGCCTAACATTTTTGATATTCTTTTAATCACAGAAAAAAATGCGATGATTATAAGTAAAGCCAAAATAATATACACCCAGAACGGAATGTTTCTCCCCCATATTAAAACATACAAATATGGTAAGGCTAAAAGAAATAATTCAATAAAAAAATACCATAATAATTTATTAACCTCTCGATTTTTAAGAGCCCAAATGATTCTAAAAACAAAATACCAACAAGGGATAAAAGTTCCAAAATAAAGAACAGCAAAAATAATTGGATTAACTGAATAGCCTTGTTCAATCGAATTAAGCCAATCTACCAACATGATACCTTTCAATAAATTCAAAAATTCACTTTTATCTTATCACGCTAATGATTTCAAAAAAAGGTGCGAAGGGGGAATTGGGGAGCGGCACAGGGTGCCGTATGGAACCTTGTGGTCCCCCTTCGCGGATACTTCTTGTGTTGGTTGCGATCCAATTCAGCGCACACGCTTGACGGTAAGACCACCTTGCTTGTTGCCGGTGGCAACCCAGGTATCGCCAGCAGGAAAGCTCATTACGATCTCCGAGGCTTCGACTGCAACGTCGAACTCAGCTCCAACAGGAAGCATCTCGAGATCTTCGGGCTGAAGAAGCTCCAACTTGGCTTGACCTGTTCCCGTGAGCTTTGCCGAAGCCTTCCCTAGCTCGTCTGGCAGATCGCCGCGAGCAGTGAGGCAAATGGACATCAAAGCAACGTCAACAACTCTCTTGCTCGTCTTACTCACCTCCTTCATGCATCAGTAGTCACCAACACATTGTACTTATCTTATATCATATTCCGCACTCAAAGTCAATAGAAATGACGAGTTTTTTGAGATCAAATTATATTAAATTTTTTCTTGTACTAAAACTTTATAATTCGAGCCAACAAATTGCTCGAGAGCAACATCCACTCCTTCTTTAATATCAATATCTCTATTAAGCCATTTCTTAAAAAAGTTATATTCATTCATAAATATGACATCTTTTAATCCCAATTCTCTCCCTTGCTTAATGATAGAACTAAAATCAACGTCTGAAGTAATATCCGACTCGGCCACATTTCGATATGGATAAGTACCCACCTTCAAATCTTTCGCTACGCGCAAATGGGACAAATTTTCTCCGTATAAGACCTCAGCTAAATAACCGTAATCAATCGTAATTACAAATCCCTTTTTTAAACATTCTGATAGTCTTCTAATATATTTAAGGGCATCTAGACTTACGCAAACATGCTGGCCTTCAAATAGTTTTAATCCCAACCCGAGAATAAATTCAGATAATTCCTTTTTTGATACCTCAAATAACTCTTCTTTGTACTCCCCATCCACATATTTAACATAAACTTCATATAGCTTGCCATTCTTAAATAATATCCTATGGACCGGCAAGGAATCTATTAATTCATTAGATATGACTACACCTTCAATATCTTTATTAAAATTAAGTACCGACCCCGTCCAATAATCAACCTTATCCTTAAAATGAGCTAGAACTTTCTTTTGTTTCTTAATCAAGCTCGGGCTAATCTCAACAACCGTATATTGAATAGCTCTGTACAGCCTTGGATAGTGTTTTTTAGCCTCACTTAAAATATCTCTAGCCAATACCCCGTAGCCTCCACCGATTTCCACAATTTCGATTTTTTTGGGCTTTCTCATCAATTGCCACATATCTTCAATTTGTCTCACTAGCCCTCTGCCAAAAAAAGGGGAAGTTGACATCGGATGGGTAATAAAGTCCATATTAACTCCCCCTATCTTAACTTTGCCAGCTCCATAATAACCATCTTCTGTACAATAAAGAGTGTGTTCCATAAAATCACGAAAAGAGATTCGCCCAAATTTTTTTATATATTTACTGATATCCATCTGTCTTAATTTTACCACAAAGCTAACGATTTTGTTTGAGATTTTATAATAACCACAATATAATATATTCAGATCGCCGGTGGCGATCTTCGTACCACAAATCCCCCACGAAGGGATAAACCCCGTGACCCGAAGATGGTTGATCGTCGGTATCGCCGGTTTGCTCTTCTTTTGGCCCCTGTTGTCCTGCCTGTGGGCAGCCTCAATCCAACTTCCGAGCGGTTTTTTCAGCCCAACCGACAAGCTAGATACCACCTCATATGCTGGCTGGTTAGCAAAGTGGCCTAGCTACAAACCAAAAGGTTATTACCATCTTGGCCAGGACATCAAAACACCTCTTGGGGCAAATGCTTACGCCATTGCTGATGGCACAGTTGTCCGCATCTCGCGCAATGGCTGGGGACCCAACAACGTAGCAGTTATTGGACGCCACAAGCTCGAGGATGGATCAGAATTCCTAGCAATCTATGGCCATATCCGCACTCACCTCAAGGAAGGTAACCGGCTATATGCTGGGAAGCCATTAGGCACTATTGGTCCTTGGGATGAACAGCGATACCATCTCCACTTTGGCATTCACCCTGGGCTCGATATTCCTTCAACAGGCCTGGGTTTCATTCCCGAACCAATCAAACCACCCCATAATGGCTTCACTGATCCCATCAAATGGATCACCAGCAAACATCCGTTCGGTTGGAAACCCATTCCCATCCCCACCGACCTCAAGAGCGGCGCCGTTGATCTGGCAATCGTCTTTGACTGCTCGAACTCGATGGTCGATCCGCCAGATAAAATGGAGCGAGCCAAGCAAGCCACCTACTCAATAATTGACGCCACACGTAGTCATGATCAGATCTCTCTTGTGAGCTTTGCCTATCGCAGTTGGATTCTGGCATCGCTAACTTCGCCTGGCAATCCCGGCGCCCGCAGTACTCTCAAGGCCAAAACAGTCGCCATTACCGCGGAAGACTATACAGACATCGATGCTGGCCTAGAAGAAGCCTTCGGTCTTCTTTCGCAAAGCGGTTCAGACCGTTTCAAGGCAGTGTTGCTACTGACTGACGGCGGTCACAACGCCCAAAACCAAAGCCCATTCTTCTGGCCAATAGTGGCAAAATATGCCCAGGCCAGAATTCCCATCTACACTGTTGCTTATGGCGCCGACGCCGACCGCCGAATCCTTGCCGAGATTGCCAAACGGACCGGTGGCGTTGCCTATCTTGCCGGCTCCTCTAACCTAACTCAGGTGTATCATTGGATTGCAGCTATGTCCAAGAAAGCCTCGGTTCTAACTTCGTATCAAGGCCGGATCAATCAGGGCGATCAACACGTCTATCCGGTCCTGATCCCAGATGATATCCGCCGAGCCTGGTTCGGGACCGATTGGGAAGGCAGTCGAGTTGAAACCACCCTGGTACCCCCTTCTGGCGCTGAGATTACTTCCAAAACCTCCAATCCCCAAATTCGCTACGCTCAAGGCGACAGCTACTGCCTCTATATTGTCGATCAACCAGAGGCTGGCAACTGGCAAGTAAAGCTCCATGGGGCCAAGATCCCGCGGACAGAGCAGGTCAACCTAACCATCTCAGGCGAATCTCCTTTGTGGGCTAACAGCTTGTTAGCGACTCCTTACTGGAATCAAAGAAATCGAGTCCCGATCACAACCCATGTTGCCGAGGTTGGCAAAAGTAGCCTCAAACCGGTTGCCAACGCCCAGGTGACTGCCACCATCCGCAAGCCCAAGATCACACCCGCAAGACTAATTGGAGTTGATCGTCGCGGCAAGATCAGAATCAACATCGGCGCAACTCTTGAGATGGTTCTTGACAAACCTCAAGAAATCCAACTCTACGACAACGGTAGCCACGGCGACCAAACCGCTCACGACGGCATCTATACTGGCACTTATAGCGATACTGATCGCGACGGTCCTTACGAGGTCGAGATTCGCTGCCAAGCACGACTCTCAAATGGAAAGCTCATCAACCGAACTCTTCACGAGTCTTTCCATGTGGGAGATCCCAGAACCAACAAAGCCAGTCTTCTTGATCTCCTGGCAGTGATCGCTGCGAGCCAAGACTAACTAACCGGCAGGGCCGGACTACGGGCACAACATCCCGTATTTCGGTCCTCGCCGGTTTTTTTGAGCCTACAAATTGATATTATAGGGGCGAAACCCAGAGCGTAGTCGAGGAGTAATAATTAATATGGTATATTAGTTTCTGATTTTTGTCATATTAAAAAAAGCTCTCAGCCGCCCGAGATTGATGATACGCATTTAGCGCATCTCTCGTTTGGCCAAAAGCCTTGATTCCTTGTTCGAAGAGCGAGAATCAGCCTCCGATTGTCTCGGGAACCCTTGAGTAGATGACAGAATCGACCTGCTTAGTCGTTACCTTGGCTCCTTTTTCGTTCGACCATCCCTCTATCAAGGTTTCATGATGGATAATCAAGTTCTTGTCGGACCATTCGTAGCGGCCGGAGAGCCCCAAACCATCAGGGTTGAATTCGATCCGATCACCGGCAATCTTATAGCTGAAAGATGTGGTGTCGCCTCCTGCCCAGCTAGTAGTACTCACAAAGCCGGTACCGTTGGGCCGGAACAAAAACCGGAGGGTGAAGCCGGTCCTCTCGCCCTGCCAAGCACCGACAATCGACCTGCTCGGCTGTTCCCGATCAGCTTCTACTGGCTCGCCTGTCTTTGCATCAACAACGAGACCGCCAGGAAGCACCGTAGTCTCTCGGTTTCGCTCTCCGCATCCCGCGAAGACCAGTCCGCACAGCAACGCCAGAACTACTATCGCAACCATCATTCGTTGCATCTCCTTCGCCTCCTTAGTGGCGTTCAGATTCGCTATTATTATATCCCAAACCTCGAACCAAATCAAATTTTTTTGAGATCAATTATCAAATATTCATATTATTATTTTATCATATTTTAATAGATTCCTTATTTTTTCTTATCTAACTCAAAAAAAGAAGAGTCTTAAAATCAAGAACTCTTCTTTTATCTTGCTTATTTTTCTCCCAAGATCAGATCTTACTCAGCTTTACCAATCTTGAACATCTTGGTTCCACAGTCAGGGCATTTACCAGTTGTTGCTGGCTTACCATTTTTCATGGTAATTGCTTGCGCATCTTGCATCTCTTTTTTAGCTCGACATTTGACACAGTAACCTTCTGCCATTAAATCTCCTTTCGCAATTTTATTAGTGCTTATTTTTTACTATTTGCCAATTGCGATTTGCTAATTGCTAATTTACTTATCCACAAGCAAAATTACTTACAAGTTCATTATAGGCTTGGGCCAATCTCGTGTCAAGGCTAAATAGCTTCAAAATGTAAAATCCGAGGCTAATTACATTTGTTTTGCACTTTTTTCCAAAGCCAATTTCTCCTTTTTTGCCTCTGCCGATAAACTATAAAATGAATACATTCCTATTGGAATTGGCAGCCAAAAAGAAAGCAATCTAAAAACCAAAACACTCATCCAAGTTATCTCAGCCGGCGCTCCAAAACCAATTATTATCAACCCCAAAGAAGCTTCAACAACACCCAATCCTCCCGGAATAAAGGAAGCAATCGCCAAGATCTGAGAAATTAAATATCCAAAGATTAAAACCCCAATATGAATCTCGTAGCCAAAAGCCAAAAATACCAAACCTAAGCAAATTATGTCACCTAACCAATTAAGTAAACCGCCAAAGATTGCATAAGGGATAGAAGCTCGTTTTTGATCTAAAAGCTGAAACCCTTGATAGATCTCATCAACAATCTTTCTGGTTTTCTGGTGACTTACAAATGATTTTTTTCTTATTTTTTCAGAGATCCAATTAAGAAATCCGACAAATTGATGAGCTTTTATGTAAAACTTATCTTTGTGATAATAAAGATAGAACATATAAAATAAAAGACCAATGGCAAACAAAGTCAGACTCACTACTATATATGCTTGCAAGCGCGAAAGTTCAGCATGAGTGGGGAGATAAATAATCGAGATTACCAACAAAATTGCCATCGCCATATAGGTAAAAACATTCCGAAGCACAATAGTAATAATCGTCTGTCCTGAAGTAAGGCCCTTTAACCTCAAAAAATAATAATTAATGATTCCCGCACCCACAAAAGCCAAAGGCAAAAGATGCATGGCAAAATTGGCTAAGTAACTAAGTCTAAGCAAATCCCAAAATTTTAACTTTTTATTGATCACATCTAATATTACATATAAAAGAACCGCCATCCCAAAATAAAAAAGAAACTCTAAAATTGCCGCTGCTATCAACCAGAAAATATTGATATTCTTGAGAAGACCTATTGCCTCGCGAACTCCCAAAAGTTTAGGGACTAGGGTATAAATAACGATCCCGGCAATTAAAATAAAGACGAAAGATCGCCAGTTAAAGGTAAAAACAGTTTTTTGGTTGTTATTCCCGATAGACAAATAATTCCTATCACATTTAATTTCAATAATTGGCTCAAAACAAAATATGTCTATATTATATGCTAATTTTAATATAAAAAAAATGGGGGAACCGGCTTTGCGTCTTTGGATTGCTCTTTCGAGCAGACGAAAAACTGATTCACCCCACGGGTGCTACAAACGAGAAATGACTAACGACTGGTTGTTGCCTTAATAGACTGTTTGTACTTCTTTTGCTTCGCGAGCTTCACGATCAGCGATCATCTGTCGCAAATCGGCCATATGGTCCCTCACTGACTGAAGAGAATTTATGGCCGCAGAAGCGCGCAGCCCGAAAGCGTACATTTCGCCCAGAGCAGCGCATGAATTAGCGAATCGACGCGATGCTGCAAGCGCCCGGCTTACCTGATCCTGCGGTGTAGGCTCTGGTAGTTCTGAAGACCGATTGGTAGCCTCTATCCTTCCTTGACCTAATACTACTGTCAACTTCTTGGCCTCCTCGCTTATAGTGTGGTTTTCCCTCTATATTTCAGAGAGAAAGAAAAAATAGCACCATTATGATGTTATCTTTTCTCCCTTCCTCAAATTTTTTGAGAAAACGAGCAGACTTCCCTAATATATCAAATAAAAATTTAGTTGTCAATACTTTCGACTCTGCTCCCTCGGTAATACTCGGGATAAATCAGTATTGATCCTGAGTTTATCGAAAGATCAGGCATTGGCAGCGCCAAGGGAAGTCGAAGCGCGGGAGCCAGCCCGCTAGTTACTATTTAGCCTCAACGGGAGTTGAACCCGTGTCTTCAGCTTGAGAAGCTGATATCCTAGACCGCTAGACGATGAGGCCAAACATAAATATTTTAACCTAAAATTAAGGCTAATTCAAGCTTAATATCGCTTCACAAGATATGGCTTGATTAGTTCGATAATAATAAAGCCAATCAAACTGATGCCGAGAATAACTAGCCAGTCGACTACTCCAAGCGGAACTGCTGAAACAATCTTAGATAACGGTGTGTAAATAGCTGCCAGCTGTAAGCCTATTGAAGCTAAAATTGCCAAAATCAGCCAGCGATTGCCAAAGAAATCTCCATTTTTCCAAAATGGTTTTTCTGAACGGACAGAAAAAATGATAAATAATTCAAAAAATACT
>Ga0180437_10011885_pt1 | contig 10375 bp, 9 predicted proteins | sample SS_ome_4_FD_132410 | JGI IMG/M metagenome (GOLD analysis project Ga0180437, IMG submission 132410) | Hypersaline lake sediment archaeal communities from the Salton Sea, California, USA - SS_3_D_1 metaG | ecosystem: Environmental > Aquatic > Non-marine Saline and Alkaline > Hypersaline > Sediment... | reverse complement strand
AGACTGAGCTGCCTACAGATGGTTCTTGAGCACGAGTCGATGCACATGTTGATGCAGCTGTACAACTACGAAGGGAGAATCCGCTCCGGTCCAGGAAAGACAATCTATGACCCACACGGCGGTCTTTTTAGGTGCATGGTTAGAGCGTACTTTGGCCACAAAGATACCAAACACGGCCTTCTCTCCGGCGAGGCCAGTGAGTCACTCACCCGAGAGGACGTCACCAAAGGCATGCGGATACAATTCCACGACCGGAAGAAGAACGTAACGTATATCGCTATCATCGACCGTGTTAATCCGAAGACTCTCACCGTTACGGTGAGAGAACCGGCAATGTACTACGGTTCAAAGTTCAAAGTTCCCTATAGCCTTGTGCAGCCGGTGGGAGGAGCAAAAACAACCCCAACCACCCCTCCAGAGGCGAAAATCGCGGTGGAGGTCACACCGTTGGGGAAGCCGAAGGCTAAGGCGAAGCCCAAGCCGAAGGCTAAGGCGAAGACGGTGGTGGAGAAGAGCCCGAAGCCGAAGGCTAAACAAAAAGCCCCGAAGAAGTCACGGCCGAAGGCTTCAGCGGTGAAGCTGTGTTTCCTTCTTCATACTTCGGATGACGGAAAGTACAATATCTACCAGTACACTGCGAAGTCCATAGTAGTCACCGGTTCCAAGGAAGACGTCTGGGATCTGAAGAGGAAGATTGACTCCCAACCGGGGAGAATGTTCGCGAGGGTATCCTACAGACTGAAGCAGTGCTCTGAACTGACCCCACCGGGTATCATTCAGCCGGCCTCAAGACTCGACCTCATTAAGAGTCTGGTGTAGCGCCTTGGCGCGTGCGTCTCTTGTCTCATCTACGACAAGAGACCGTCTGTAGTTGATGTTTCAAGCGTCAACTGTGACTTTCGACAGAATCTGCTGTCCGCGGGTGACCTCGCCGGTGGGAATGTGGATTGAGTCGTACCATACCACATTCCCGGCTCGGATTGAGAAGAACCAATCGTTGATCGGATCACTGATGTCCGGGGACAATCTAAACCGGTAGATATCCCCGCCTGACGGGTGTTCGAGAGCCTTCGAGGTAATACACCCGACAATGCTTCTCGTTGAGCCGAAGGAGATTCCTTCGGGTGGAAACCGGATCGCTTCCGGTGTTTCAAATGTTGCCAGTACCTTCTCAGCGCCGTTGAAGGTGTAGAGTAAGCGGTACTGGTATGCTGCTGCCTGTTCGTTCTGATGATTGGATTGTGGTTCCATCTTTGAAGCATGTATATATGTTCCCCTGCTTTTAGTTGGGATGACCACAATCGAACATCCCTTTTTTTACGATTCACCTCGTCTCTTTCGGAGGAACATCCCGATCACCAGAACCACGACCACCAAAACAGCCGCAATAATAAACGGAGTAAGGTAATCTGAGGAGCACTCTTTCCCCGAAGACGGTGGAGGTGGTTGTTCGATATCGGAAAGTGGTACCCAGCTCTCCGCCAAAAACCCGTCGAGCGTGGCGAACAGCTTATCGTCGGCCAACCACAGATACCTCTCGCCTCCCTCGGGGTTGGGTTGGTAGATCTCTCCGTGCTTTCCGAGCTTCCATACACAATCATTAGTGTCTTCGGAGAGAGGCTTGGAAACGATAGAACCTCCATCAGGCATGTGATGACAGACCATGTCTCCATTCCTCGAGGAGGCGAACAGAAATCCGTCGTCTGTAGGGATCAGTCTCCAGTACTGATCATACCCGGTCTCTGGAAGCTCAAGTGTGACTTTGCCCCGGGGACTGATGGTGAGTAGCTTTCCATCTGCATACGGAGATGACAGTCTAATGGGTCGACCGTCGAGCTGTGCGACTCTGTCGGGTGTTAGGTGTTTGTTCTTCATACCGGACGTTCTTGTCATACGCAATGATTCTTTCGTCGTAGTATTTTGACGGGTCTGTATAAGGTATCCACGATGAAGATTGACAGTGTTAGCCTAATACTCATCCTCGTTCTTGTCGGGGTGCTGCTGTTTGCATTTAGTTCATGTCAGATGACCTGCGGGTCTTCGAGTGAAGGTTACTGGTCGCTACCGTTCGCCGGTGGGGATATTCGTACCTACGCTCCTGATCCGAAGAAGATTGAGGGGAAGCTCGGTGAGGCCGTGGATGAAGCCGACATGAGCGGAGGATATCCTCTGTAAGCGTGTAAGCGCATCGATACCTGTGATGGTCACAGGTATCATCTGGTTTTGGTGGGCACGAACGCGTCGAAACCGTTGAGCAAAAGATCCTCTTACTACATTGTAAGTCGAAGAACTACCACACGCCAGTATGTTCTACCATCCTGACGATGACCCGCAAAAGTCCTCACAGCAGATTGCTTGGGGAGCGTTGATTCTGTTTATGATCGCCATTGCCATTCTTATCGCAATGGTAGTGTATCTGCTGATGCAGAACAGAAAGTACATCGAGCTGATGTCACAAGGAAGGGTTCTGGAGGCATCACAACACCTGCACTGAGCTTAAGCTCTAACCGCAGAGCTTAAACCCTCACCTTCACCGGTAATCCCCTGAGCTGGATGTAACAGATGCCCAACACCAGCAAAACAAAGATCACTAGCACCAGAAAGAATGTGTACCGAGTGTAGCGCGCCGTCTGGTCGATAGATGATTCACTATCATCGATCACTGTGTACATCTCCGCTTGGGGATTAGCGACAGGGATCGGAGGTGGCTGCCTCTTTCTCGGGCGTTGGAATGTGTACGTCGGAGGTCTCTTACCCATAACGAAAGCACTCTCTTGATATAGCTCAAGAGAGTGAAATCACCGGAAATCTAGGGGCGTTTATACGCTCAAGGGTGATCGTAGTCGACGTACCCGTAAGAGGAATTGGACGGATCGTAGATACCCTTACCGACGAGTTTACTGTCACTTCCGTCGGATTTGAACGCTCGATAGACGTTGATATCCCACGTGGATGCATCGGCATAGACACCGGCATTCCAACTCACACCGGGAAGGGTCTGAGTGCCGGAGGCCTGTACTGTTCCCCAAGAACTTAGGGGCCCGTAGCTTCCATCCTTCTTATTGACGTATTTGGCCGCATAGTAGGTTGTTTTGGTCCATGCAAGCGCCTGGGTCGGGACGGCGTTCGCCTCCCACTGCGAAGCAAAACCAACAGGGGCTATGACGCTCGTATCGGAGGTCTTTTCAGGTAGAGGGGGCTGTTGTAGGGCGCAGGCCTTAGCGATGGCGTTCTTACTGAATGTAGGCGCGTTCTGGTAAAAAACAGAGTCCTTACAAACTCCCGGAAGATCCGTCGGAGGCTTGAAGACAAACCACCACACAGCAACTCCGACAGAGGCAAGAAGAACAAAGACACCGATAACAATGGCGATAGCAGCGGCTCCCATATTTACTTACCACCTGGTTCTGTTATTCGCCACAAAATTTCTGTTCAGGTATAGTAACTGTGTCACATAAGTATGGCTTCGCTCAACCCCGACAACAAACAACAACCTTCGATCTACACACCATCTCCGATCGATCTTGCTATTCCTCGATGCGAGAACGACTTCATCTCTGCCGAACAGGAGGATGTTTCTCTCACTGCCATCCCTAACTCTGGATCCTGGTTCCAAGTGGGTGCCGCTGTCGGCGACGTACCTCAGGTCCTTAATCTTCGGGCGAACAAAAGGTGTTTCCTTCAGAACTCTCTCGCTCCTGCCGGTGGTTCTGTCAATGAGATCAAAGTCACCCGTGGCGGCGTCTACCGCTTGACGATGAGCGGTAACACCAATAACCCATTCTCTGATGCCCAAGGTTTCGATCTTGGAGTCGGTGTGAACGGCGCTCTTCCCTCGGAGAGGCTTCTCAACGTGCTCAATGACAGTCCAGCGACTACTGTTCTGGTTAACACTGCCGTGATTCCCACCGATACCGCTATCGGTAACGAGACTTTCTGTGGCTCTGTGGTTCTTCGCCTTGCCGCTGGAAGTGTCCTCCGATCCTATGTGAGGCTCAACCAGTCTGCTACCGGTGTTCCCGGAGAGACTGTTCAGCTCACCAACGTCGACATCGTTCTCGCCCGTCTTGGTCGTGACGGTCAGTGAGCTTCGCTCGCGCACCCGCGCTTCGTGTTCTCATCTCTATCAAGAGATGAGAGTTTCCAGTCTGATGGATATCGACTACCCAAAGCTGTCGTAGCCGCCGGCTTCATCATCTGAGGAGATGACGATTGTGGCCGACCCAGATTCGCTCTGTGAAGATTCTAAGCAAAAGTCACACAGGTCCCTCGTGTGCAGACACCCGCCAGGGCACTCCATGTGATCTCTCTGACCTGGAGCGTCATAGACGCAACCTTGACATCCCGAGGTCTCTTCAATACCGATGATGGCATACCTGTTGGCGACGGTGTATTCTGGTACGACCACCTCCCGAATCTCGTCTCGAGTTTTTGCATCGAGGAGTTTTTGAAGGGTGACCCCTGTGGTTCCCGGAAGAAGAACCCTCTTCAGTTCCGTAAAGTCAAAGGAAGACCCTTCGTAGTCTTCGGCTAGTCTCTCTTCAAACATAGACTCTTGTAGGTACGACCATCCTTCATCGAGAAGATTGCTCCCAGAAGAGACAAGTATCTTGAATCTCTCTGCAGTCAACACTCCGACCTCCTCAACTGTGTACTGATACCAACCTCTACTCATGCTCAATTCTGTTCTCTGCGGCACTATACAAACAACTCCAGAATCTCAAAGTGAGTTGCGATGTACACCTCAAAACTCACCCTACCGCCCCCACTTTTATTCACCTAAAGATTCTGGGAGGTAGTGTCAGGATGAGCGAAAGCGAAAAGAAACGCAGAAGACGCTCCTCCGGTCCGGAAACTCGATCAAAGCGTCGAAGGATCGTATCGGAGGATGCCGAGGACTCTGAGAGTCCCCAAGAATCGGAGCAAGGGAACAGTTCCCAAACTCCACGTACACTCCCGGCAAGGGAGCTCTCAGAGATCTCTGCGCCAGAGGACGCTGACTGGGACGGAGTATGGATCTCGGCCACAGCGACTCGGAATCACCTGTTAAGGGATCCGGTAGTTGATTGGTTCAAGTACAACTACTCTGGCTTCGTCACTCGAAATCCGACCTATACCAAAGACATTCTCGGTGCTGTAAATGATCGACGCAACCCCAATTCGTTCACCGAGTATATCATGGAACAGGGTTGCACCTTTGAGAGTCATGTCATGAGGCTGCTAACGGAAAGGTTCGGAAAGGACCTCGTCCTGAGCATCGGAGGCGAGCTCAATCCTCGATCGCCAGAGAAGGTATTAGAGACTATTCAAGCGATGAATCTTGGGATTCCCATCATCCATAGCGGTCTTCTTCACAATCCAGAGAACTGTACGTACGGTATTCCGGATCTGATGGTGAGGAGTGACTGGATCAACAACATCTTCAAGATCGAAGCTATCGAAAAGACTCAAACCCGCATCCCGGCGCCCCGACTCCGCGATGTTCATGACCCCGAGTCCTCTCCGAGGTACCACTACATCATTGTCGACATCAAGTTCTCGACACTGCTTTTACGCGCCGACGGCGTGCACATACTTAACGCTGGATCGTTTCCGGCGTACAAATCGCAATTACACATCTACAACGAGGCCCTCGCCCGCATCCAAGGCTACAATCCCCAGAAGGCGTTCATTCTCGGGAGGAAGTGGCGTTTCTCCTCCAAGGGAGAGACCTACAAAGGGAAGTCTTGTTTCGACCGCGCCGGCACCATCGACTACACCGGTGTCGACAAGGACTACGTTGCAAAGACGGAATCGGCGTTGAAGTGGCTCAGGGACTGCCGAACTCCGGAGGCCAGGGGGTGGAATGTCACCGATGTTCCTCTCGAGCGACCGGAGCTGTATCCCAACATGTCCAACACGCACGACTATCCGTGGCACAACGCCAAGTCCCGCCTCGCCGATCAGATCAAAGAGCTGACGAGCCTGTGGATGGTCGGAACCAAACACCGGGAGAAAGCTCACTCATCAGAGGTTTATCAGTGGACCGACGAGAAGTGCACTCCCGACGCTCTCGGTGTAACCGGCAAGTACACCAGTCGAATCCTCGACAAGGTCCTCGAGATCAATCAGCCTCACCGAAACCCAGAAGGTACACCGGTCCTCCCAAAGATCATTACCAACAACTTCAAGGGTTGGCAAAACAAGAAAGAACTCGAGTTCTACGTTGACTTTGAGACGGTAAACGATGTCCTCACCGACTTCGAGGCTCTACCGAACGTGGAGAACACATCATTGATCTTCATGATCGGAGTCGGCTTCAACGAGCCGATCAGCGGAAGGTGGACGTATCGCGAGTTCACCGTTGATAAGCTGACATTCAAAGAGGAAGGAAGAATCTGCCAAGAGTTCGCCGAGTATATCCGCTCTGAAGCGACGTTCTATGAGGTCGATACTCCGATGTGTGTTCATTGGGCACCGGCGGAGGATAACTTTTGGAACGACGCTGTTGAGAGGCATAACCCCGAGTCTGATGAGTGGCGAACTGACGAGTGGGAGTGGTTGGATCTGTTGAAAGTGTTCAAGGAGGAACCTATCACCGTCAAGGGAGCTCTGGGCTTCAGCCTCAAGCAGATCGCCAAGGCGATGTGTGAGAACGGTCTCATCACTTCGGGGTGGGACACCGGAAGTAGCTGTCTTGACGGACAGGGAGCGATGGTTGGGGCCTGGCGGGCCTATAAAGAATCGAACCTGCTGAAGAAGTCAATGAGAGAGGTACCGCTGATGAGAGAGATCATCAAGTACAACGAAGTCGACGTCAAGGTCCTGCAAGAGATCATCGGGTATCTACGAACGTATCACACCGACGGCGAAGCCGACTCCGAAGGCTCCGACACCGACCATGACAGCGAAGACTTTGAGGTAGCGATCGATGACGGTGACGAAGATGTGGCTATCATCGAGATCTCGGACTCTGAAGGTGAGAATCTCGAAGAAGGAGTGTGTGTTGATTGTCCTGGTTGCTCGAAAAGACTCCGCCTGAAACGAAAAGCCTCGGAGATCTCATCGTCCTCCGACGACGAGGATGAAGACGAGTACGAAGCTATGAAAGACCTCGTCGAAGAGATCCGGACGAAAGGCTCTCAAAGGACACCTCTCGATGAAGTGGTGGAGAGAGCGATGCTAGCGCCTGTTGCAAAGAGCCGAAGGTCCCGCGATGACTCATCCACCCGACCTGTCAAGACCTACGCCCGAAAGCGTCGGAGGGTGTTCGTCGACTCTTCGGACGAGGAGCTGGAAGAATCAGAGCCTGTGGCTCCAAGCGGGTACGCTCGTCGGAGTAAGAGACAGCGTCGGAGTGTTGTCTCTTACCCTGACTTTCGCGAAGGTATGTAGATCGAAGATCTACCCTTGATCTAAGGTCATCTCATGTTCCGAATAGAACATGAGAGTTGTGGTGGTTTTACACTAAATGTAAACCCTGGTATTTTCCCGCCATTCCCGCCATTCTCTTTCCGACCCCGCGTTTCTCCGGGGAGGTGCGAAGATCTACCACCGCAGATGGCGAAGAGCTTCCAAGCTCTTCGCCGCGACCGCGCGTCCTTCCTTTCGTGGCTATCTGCAAAGATCCTGGCACGTAGATGCATCTAGCCCTGGCGTAGTAAGTATACGTTGCCTCTCTGGTCCCCTTGGGATTGTCGATACCGATCAAACTCCTATACACAGACTGTCCTTTGAATCTGAGGAAGAGTCTATCGAATATTTTATCAAGCGCGGCATTCCTCTGGGTATGGTGCAAAGGTCCCTTGGTGATGAATACGTATTCTACAGTAGCCTTTGTTTCTTTCCTGTCCAAAGCATTGTAGAAATCGTCCCAAGTGCTGTAATAACCGTAGCTGACCCGCGAAAAGGTAGGCCTCGAACCCGTTCTTGCGCCCGACTGCGACGACCAAAAAACCCGCGTCTTATCCAGGTTGTCTACGACATCTTCGAGGTTGACCGCCGCAGCGTCAGATACTCTCTTCTTGGTAAGAGTCTCACACCCCTCTCCCCAATCCAAATTAATCTTGATTTTTGTCGTGAACTCCTCCGCCCGGGCATCGCTCTCTTCGCATTTGACTACGAGGTCGTACTGACGTAATCTTGTTTCTGCATCGGGGTATTCCTGTACTTGGACGGATGTCTGCGTGTTTTCGATTACAGTGCGGTCGTTCCCGACACAGAAGGTACTCATAATCAATTCACCGATCTCAGCCTCTTCGCTGGCTGTCAAAGATCGTACTGTGTTTTTCACCGTTACTCCTATCAGTTTTGGATTTGCGTCAGGAGCGAAGTAGTGGACTCTGAAGAGCCACATCGGTCCATGTTTTGCGGCTTTATCACTTCCTAGAACCCGTTCAATCGATTTACGGTTGACCTTGCATTCACAGCCTCTTTCAGACTTTACGTTGAAGTTAAAGATAGTCCGGTACGTTTTACTCCTCGTCTCTCCCCCGAGAGTACCCTGGGGAACGATGATTATAACGGCGTCGTTTTTAACCTGTACATTAACCTTGTCCACGCCGGGGAAGATGCCATCGGCGATGATTTTGCCGTAAGAGGACTGGACCGGTCGACGAGATTTCTCAGGAGCTTCTCCTCGGAAACAGATCTTCAACTCTCCGCTATCTTCAAGATCGAGAGCTGTGACGTTATCTTCCGCTTCCATAAGACGCTCTTCTATTTCTTCGATGATCTCTCGTTGTTTGGCTTTCCTATGTCCTTTCAGAGCGCCGAGGTCAGAGACGGTACTTCTAACACCGAACACGAAGTCTCTGTACTCACCAGAACCTTCATAGCCGAATTTAACAGTGTAACATCTCTCTTTTCGGGATGGAAGTTTCGCCCCGCATTTCTCCAGCCTCTCGATCGAGAGCGCTCGAAGTCGATCTCCGAAGGCGTCGTTCGCTTTGACCTTCTCAGCAACTTTCTGCTTCAGAAGTTCGTCAGCCGAGCCAATCTCCTCCGGATCGTCGGCATCACGACCGGCTCCTACGGGCTTGACAATAATCAAGTGATACACCGTGACATTCCTCTCTGACTTTGGAAGATCGATGTGGGACTTGTATCTCGCTGCGCGACCGATGACCTGTTCCTCATTAGGACGGTTCCAGCCACTCTCCAGAAGAATAACGTACCGGACGTTCTTGAGATCCAATCCCTCTCCGCCGGCTTTGGTGATGAAGAGCACATTCGGCTCGCCGGGGCCGTTGAACGCGTCGACTGCTCTCTGCCTCGCGGAGATGTTCATATCTCCGGTCACCTCGACGAACTTGATACCCGAACCGCGGAGCATGCTTTGGATCTTCTTCACACCGTAGGTCTTGAAAGCGGAGTACAACACGGTTTTCTTCCCCTCTTTGATCTTGTCCACCGCCCACTCGCACTTCTGACAAGGATCAAGAGCGTTGGTCGCCTGTCGAACGCCGGTGAGGAATTTCCACGGGTCTTTGACGCTGAACAGACGAGAGTTCTTCTGTTCGACAGCTCGGTACTTCTTGTAGTACTCCGGGGTCATGATGATCCGGATGTCCTTCTCTTCAACATCGGGGTAATCAGCAGATTTCGGTTTGTCGTAGAATGAGAACACACACTCAAAGTACCTGGCGAAACCACCGGGATCTTCGTCGGCCATCTTCTCGAAGCGGTATTTACTCAGCGGATCCTCGCCTTTGACCATCGCTGCAAGGTTCACCACATCCAACGGTTTGTTGTACAACGGTGTAGCCGTAAGAAGAAGAACTTTGTCGACCTTCTTCGCGCATTCCACCGCTACCTGGGCGCGAGGTTTCCCAGGCCTCTTTCCCTTCTTCTTCGCTCTCTTAGCCGCGTCTCGCGCTGCGCGTTTGATATCGGTTTTAAGGTTATGGGCTTCGTCGATGATCAGTAGCGTCTTTGGGGAACATTGCTTCCTTGCATAGGTGTTTGCGAATTTGGTGAGAGTCAAGAAGGTGTACCTCGGATCGTCCGAATCGGCGCCGTACGCTCGAAGTTCCTTCTTGAAGTTCTCTTGGAGAGAGGTCGGTGTAACAACGATAACATCCCATTCCGGATGTTCATCGAGGAAACACTGACTCACAGCGACAGCGGTGAGAGTCTTTCCGCTTCCAACACTGTGGGCAGCAATAGCTCCTCGGTGATCCTGAAGGTACCTCACAAGAAGTTCTTGGTGTGGGTTCAGTTTCAGATTTGAGCGAGAGATACAGTCCTTTGGACTCGGAGTTCGCGGTTTAGGAGGGGTCGGCGTCTTAGGCTTCGGGGGAGTCTTGCGCGGCGGAGCGGGTTTGACCTTCGGTTTCGCCTTTGGTTTCGGAGCGGGCTTCGGAGCGGGCTTGGCCCTCGGCCTTGGCTTTGGCTT
>Ga0180437_10011884_pt1 | contig 10376 bp, 6 predicted proteins | sample SS_ome_4_FD_132410 | JGI IMG/M metagenome (GOLD analysis project Ga0180437, IMG submission 132410) | Hypersaline lake sediment archaeal communities from the Salton Sea, California, USA - SS_3_D_1 metaG | ecosystem: Environmental > Aquatic > Non-marine Saline and Alkaline > Hypersaline > Sediment... | reverse complement strand
CTTGAGGCAGCGGGTTTCTAATATCAGCCTGGGCGGGGTGCGCATTTACAGCGATCAGAGACTGGACAAAGGCGAAGAGATCGAGCTCGAATTGCATTTCCCCAGCGGATATGAGGGGAAGGGGACGGCCCGTGTGGTCTGGATCAAAGAACTTCCTCCGGGCTCTGGGTCCAGTTATGATGTCGGCCTCGAATTCCTCTTTCTGCCGGACGAAGCCATCAAAGAGCTGATGAAATCGATCAGGGAAAAATCCTGACCGGCGCTATTCTTTTATCTCGAAAACGGCTACCTCGATCGGATGCTTTTATGACCGGATTTTTTTATTTCAGCCCCCTGAATTATTCTGCGATCAAGCGGCACCGTATGAGCCGTGGATAAGGCTCGTTCTCGATAAAATAAAGCCTTCCCTTACCGTCGGCACCCGCCAGCCGCCTTTCCGAGGGGATCTTCACGCTGGCGAGAAACCGGAAATCCTCGTCAAAGAAATCCAACTGACAGCCGGCCTCTTTGACATTATCCACAAAATTCACGAGGTCCATTTTTTCCTGGAAGAGCGGGATTTCATCGGCGTTCGTGTAGGAAACGCCGGCAATATAATATCCATTCACTTTGGCTATGTTTTCGATGTTATTGAAGTCCACGTAAAATCCTCTCACGTATTGAGGCGCGAACATCCTGGGATGGGATTTTTTGATGACCTTGCTTTTATTCAGGTTTTTGTCGAGCAGTACGATCTTGTATTCGGAGGGGGATGTGTAATAAAGCTGAATCCCGGAGAGAATGCGCACATCGGAAAAATTGGGGAACATATCCATCCCGACACTGTGGACCGGGAAGTCTTCTCCGCATTCGGCGATGACATTTTCGAACGCATGATCGACCAGGATTATCCGGTAGTCAGCGAAATTTCCTCCGAAACGCATCCCGGAGAGCGCGAACGTTCCGTCCTCATAGCTGTCTATTTTCTGGACGCGGATCTTGAATTTTGACGTTTTGAAGGCTTTGTGAAATTTCCCATCCGGAGAAAATTGGGCGATACGGTTGTTCCTCCGGTCCACGATGTAGATAAGATTGTCGAACCGGCACCAGTGGATGTCATCTATCGTTTGGAATTCGCCCGGTCCAGCGCCTTCTCTGCCAAAACGTTGAAGGAAGTTCCCTTGGTCGTCGAAAACCTTGACTTCGAGCTCATAGCTATCCCCAACGAACAGGTTATCCTCTCCATCGAAGGCCACCCCCCGGATATAGCCGAACATCTCGGAGTCGTCCCCGTATTCCTTTCCGGCGACCGACTCTTCCTCCAGACGAATCGTCTTGTCTTTTCCCCAAAGTCCTTCTGAGGCGTTGGATATGACTTCCACGTTCTCATCGGACGGTTTTCCGGGGCCTGTCGTGTGGGAGGTGCCTTTTTTTTCGGTGCAACAGGAAACGAACATCATCAGCAAAAGAATCGCTGAAAAAGATCCGGATACGAATAGAAGTCTTTTCATTTCAAGCGCCACCCATCCTGCTGAATTTTCTATTCCCAGACAACTTTGAAAACGGCAAGCTCCTTGTAGCCGCTCTCTTTCTCGTTCAGGCCGTAGAAGCGACCGTTCTTCATTTTGGCGTATATGCCGCTTTCGTCGTGAAGGACTTCCAGGCTTTTGCGGCCCACGCATACGCCTTCCGGATTGAAGATGTCGTACAGGTACTCGCCGGGATTGTCGCCCGTTTCATAGGTCATGACGAAGAGCCGTCCCTCATCGTCCGAAAAAAAAGCATGAAACGGCGGCATGGCGTCGGGAAAATAGAAATTGTCACGGATGTCATCGAAAATAGGAGCGCTGAACTGTTCCATGAATTCTTTCTTGTGCTCTTCGGGGACCGGCACAGGCTGCGATTCCTTTTTTATTTTCCGCACGAGATTCCCCTCGAAGTCGTACACGAAAATCTCGTAACCCCGCTCCTGGAATCCAGTGAAGATTTTTCCGTTGGCGACGCTCCAGGAAAGAACGTGGTAAGTTCCTTTAAGTCTTTTCCCGATTATCGGGTTTGGGACCATTTGCTTGTCCAGTTCTTTGATTTTTTCGAATCGGCCGTCGAGAAGGATCAACGGATTTTGATTGAGAAAATCGCTGCGTGCATCCATTACGATTAAGTACGACAGATAATTTCCGTTTGCCAGGGGAGCCATGGATATCGTCCTCGAATCGATGTGGTTTTCCATTAGCAGTTTTCCTTCAGCCCCAAAAACGGCGAGTTTGTTCCCGTAATCCGATACGGCGATGTTGTCGTTCCGGTCGACCGTGAGATACAGCGATAGATAATTGCGACCTAGAAGTTCTCCAGGACCCTGGCCTTTGCGGCCGAAGGAACGGACAAAATTGCCATCCCCATCGAACTGGAAGATCATGCCCTCGGCATTTTTGCAGCTCGAGAGATAGATATTCCCGATGGAGTCGACATCGAAGTATATGCCGATATCGGTCAATCCCAGTTCGGCGACAGCATCGTCTTCGGTATCGATCGAAAATTCCTTTGCGAGTGTGAAGGTTGCCGGCTCGCCGTCGATCGCGTACGGTTCGACACGGTTGAAAACCACCTCCACGCCGTCTTCCATGACCCTCTCCGGCAACTCGGATTTGGGTGCACATGAACAAAACACGGCCAAGACCAGGAGCAAGCAAGCCGATTTTCTCATTCGCCGATCCTCCAGTTAGCCGCGTAGCGCTTGACGATGTGAAATCCATCGTCATCTTCTATGACCGTGTAGAATTTGTTCTTTTTGATCACGGCCGGCCGGAATTCCAATGGGATTTTGGCAAGATACCGGCCTTCGGCATCGAAGAGATCGTAGTAGTACCCCTCGCCCTCCGGAATGCGCTCCCATGTCATGACATAGATCCGGCCTACATCGTCGGCGGAAATCCATCTGAAGGCATTGTGGAACTTGGGGATTGCCACTTTTATTTCCGGAGGCATCTCTCCCTCGACCTCCTTTTTTTCGTTTTCCGTGATTTCCACCGGATCGTAATCCCGTATGATTTTTTTGACAAGTTTTCCTGTCGTATCGAAAATTTTGATTTCGTAGCGATCGGGGGCGCCGCAAACGACCCGGTCATCTTTGTCGAATGTGTAGTATATCGATCCTCCGAAAGGATTGAAGCCCTCGTTGTCGGCGCTCGGTGTGGGGATGGAATCCAGTGCGTGAATCAAGTTCATCTCCGGATCGAATTTTTGTATTTCATACCGCGGACTGTCCTTGTCCCTCATGATCACGATCCCCATGATATTGCCGCTGGAGTCGAGGCTGACTCTCATGACGGCTGCTTTTGTCGTGGGGAGATCCCGTATGTATTCCCCTTGGGTCGAAAAATAGGTGAGATGGCTTCGTGTATCTTCTATGACGATCTCATCGCGATTCGTCAGTCCCAGAGTCAGGGGGGAGCGGAATTCGCCGGGACCTTGTCCTGCTCGGCCGAATGTTCTGAGTTGTGTGCCGGTGTTATCGAAGACCAGGACATGTTTTTCCTTGGAGTCCAGAACATAGATATTTCCGGCATCATCCACCGCGATCGATCTTATCTGGGAGAACAGGTAATCTCCCTCTCCGGTGGACTCACCGATAGACAGGTCTTCCCCCAGGTCCAGAACGGGAACATCCACCCCGTACATCGGCTCTTTGGGATTTTGGACCACCGTGACACCTTCCTCGATCATGACAGTTCCTTTCCACTCGGTCGTTCGCTTTTGACAGGCAAAGATAAAAAGGAATGAGACAAGGCTGATAATGGCTGAAAAAGATTTTAATCGGATATTCATGTTTCCCTTCCCAAATGGATATTTATTATCGTATTCCGTCTATCAATGCAATACTCCATCATTATAAATACCGATTGAGGGGATAAAAAGGTTCCATTTAATTTGGTGACAGGATACCCAATCACTCATTTGTGGGTTTGATGAATTTTTGCTGAATTAGGTGAAAGAGTATCCTGTCACCAATTTTCACCAATTTTGTGTCGCCAATTAACATCCCCAATTAGCTCTAATAAGTCGAACAGGTAAATATCGGTGCTGCTCCAGAGGAAAAAAAGGGATTTAAAGATAAATTTGACTTATAATACCACTCATGAATAAATTTATTGGCCTCGTCCTGATACTGCTATCAGCATGTTCTTTTTTATTTGCATATAACGGCCAAGATCCATGGAGCGATACTTGTGAGAGTCTTCGAAACCGCATAGAGGAAGCAGGCGTTCCCCCTTTGATAAAGATCGGGAACGAGAGGATTTATGCTTCTGCGGCCGTGCCGGTCTTTTATCAACAGCGGGGATTCTTGCCTGCTTGGTGCGAAGGGAAGAAGCTCTCGTCGTCTGCCTATCGACTGAGAGATTCCCTGAAAGAGGCCTATCTCGAGGGGCTGAACCCTGAGGATTATCATCTTCTGCGAATAGAAAGGATGATCGAAGAGTTGGAACAGGTACAGGATGAACGGAAGCAGAACCCAGATTTTATGGCCGACATAGATTTGCTCCTCACGGATGCGTTTTTGATTTACGGATCACATCTGGTGTCAGGTAAGGTCGATCCCGTGAGCCTGGACTCCCAGTGGATCGCCTCGAGAAGGGAAGTGAACCTTGTCCAGGTACTCGATAATGCAGTCCGATCGCATACGATAGCGGCATCATTGAAGGATTTGCTCCCCGACAAGCCCGGCTACTTCAGGCTCCGCGATGCCCTTTCCCGTTTCAGGGGAATCGCCGCAGCAGGAGGATGGGATGCCATTCCTGAGGGACCGAAGATGCAGAAAGGAGATAAAAATGAGCGGGTCATGTTGCTCAAGCATAGACTGCATCTCTCAGGCGATCTCGAAATGTCTTCCAATGGCGAGGCGGATGTGTTCGATGATGAGCTTCTTGGTGGCGTTATCCGGTTTCAGCTTAGACATGGGCTCGATGCCGATGGCGTCGTAGGGAAAGAAACACTCGCTGCCCTGAATGTTCCGGTCGAGGATCGTATCCGACAGATCAGATTGAATATGGAGAGATGGCGCTGGCTGCCCCAGGATCTGGGCAACCGATACATCCTTGTCAATGTCGCCAAATTCGAGCTGGATGTCGTGGAAAATTCGCATGTCCATATGAGTATGAGAGTTGTCGTAGGAAAAGACTATCAGAAGACACCTGTGTTCAGCGCAAAAATGACCTATCTGGTTATAAATCCTTATTGGAATATCCCCGATAGCATTGCAAAGAAAGAGGTAATCCCTTCTATCAGGAAGGATCCCGAGTACCTGACAAAAGAAAACATCCGGGTGCTCGAAGGATGGGGAGCAGAGGCCGAGACGGTCGATCCCGGAACGATAGATTGGGAATCGGTCATCCCGAAAGAGTTCTCCTATCGTTTCAGACAGGATCCCGGCCCTAAAAATGCACTCGGAAGGGTAAAATTCATGTTCCCCAATAAATTCGATGTTTACCTGCATGACACTCCCGCGGTAGGGGTATTCGCGAGATCGATGCGGGCTGCAAGCCATGGATGCATCCGGATCGAAAGACCCGTCGAATTGGCTGAATACCTCCTGCAAAGCGATCCGGAATGGTCAAAGGAGATTATCAATCAAGCGATCGAGGCAAAGGCAGAACGGACTGTCAGACTCTCGAATCCCATTTCCGTTCACCTCCTGTACTGGACGGCATGGGCGGATGAGAATAGTGCTATTGGATTTCGCAAAGACATTTACAAACGGGATGAAACGCTCTACAGGGCTCTGGAAGAAAAGGCTGTAGTCACCCTTGCTGCAGGTGAAGAGCTGAGATGAAAAAACCCGGGATTTTTTTCTGTATTTTCTTGAGTGTGATGACTTGCTTGGGAGGGTCTTCGTCGGAATTCGATTCGGAAAAAGCCGGTTTTGCGATAAAATTCAAAGAAGAGGTGTCCCCTTACAGAATGATGAGTACCTTTGTCCTTCCGGGTCAAAGGCTGATCCTGGAGGCTGTCTCAAAAAATCCGGGGAAAATTTACCATCTGTTACACGATCAGGGGCGTGTGGTCAGTCAGAAAAAAAACAGTTGGGAATGGGTGGCTCCTGAATTGCCTGGACTGTGCATGCTTCGGATTATGGAGGAAGATGCGGCCGACGAAATCAGATTGAACGTTTTTGTGATGGTCCCTTTCAGCCAGCTCGAAGGGGAGTACCTCGAAGGCTATAGAATCGGAAAATATCCTGCTATACCTCTTAATATGATTTCACGCTATAAAATGCCTCAAGGTTTTGTCAGGGTGACAGAGGAGAATGAAGGAACCTTTCTCTCTCCCCATTTCAAGCTCAGGCAGTTTCTCTGCAAGCAGTCTGGGTCCTATCCCAAATTTATCGTGCTTAAGGAGCGTTTGCTTCTGAAACTGGAACTGATCCTCGAGAAGGTGAATGAGGCCGGATACAGGGCCCGGACTTTCAACATCCTCAGTGGATATCGCACGCCGTTCTACAACCATGCCATTGGAAATGTCAAATTCAGCCGCCATCTTTATGGAGGGGCCGCAGATATTTTTATAGATGACGATCCTGCCGATGACATGATGGATGACCTGAACGGGGACGGCCGGACGGATTACAAGGATGCGATGGTTTTTCATCGGTTGATCGAAGATATGTATGGGAAATCCTGGTATTCTCTGTTCATTGGTGGTCTTGCGTACTACAAGAGAACAAGTGCGCACGGACCGTTTGTGCATGTGGACACAAGGGGATATCGGGCAAGATGGAACAATTAATTTGGTGACAGGATACTCAATCACTTATTTATGGTGTTGCTGAATTATCGCGGAATTAGGTGATAGAGTATCCTGTCACCAATTTTGACCAATTTTGATCGATTTTCCCCAATTTTAAACAAGTTTATGACCGATCAGGTCGGCAGTATCACCGATCCGGTTGGTCGTCAGCGAAGATAACGCTGGATGATAGGGACATCCTTGCATTCGAGATTCCGCTCGCACTGCTGGCGGAAGAGGTCGCTATAAGGTAACACGGCTACGGATCGTGAGCCATCCGCCGTTGTTTTAGCCGGTATTATTTTTTTATTTGAAACACAGCCTGGTATTTGTACACGAGAGATTTCCGGTTGTCTATGGGTTTGTTCTCCTTTTGGGGATCGATGGGAGTCACTTCGAGATAAAGGGTGTAAGTGCCGCTTTTTCTATCCTGGAGCGTGATCTCCAGAGTATGCGAAAAAGTTTTTCCTGGCAGGAGGGTTTTTTTGAAAGTTTTTTTGAAGGAAACCCTTCCCCTTTCCTGCGGGCGGATCGGCGTCAATCCGGTGGTTTTTTGCGGTTCTCCAACCACATTCCAGGCAGTGATCTGGTACTCTCTCTGCGTGACATTCCCGTTATTCTTCACGGCAACATAGATCTCTGCCTTGTCACCCCCTTGGAATTCGCTCTTGCGGATAAACCTGCATCGTCCCAGGGTTAGGTCCGAACGCTGCAGATCGTATGAATCCAGAAGGGGAAGGACTTCGATCTTGGCCCCCCTGCGGATTTCGTATGCCCCGGATGAGAAGATGGCATCGGATGAGAAAAATTCCCCTTTCAGCTTCAGCTCGTATTTCCCCTCCATGTCGGCGATATCTTTTACCGGGAGGGAGCCGGTGATCTGTTTTCGCTGCCCCTGTTCCAGTCGTATTCCCTTTGCCGTGTGGAGCCGGGCATCCTTGAACCCGGAGCTTCCGGTCACCGTCACATCTCCGTTGAAAGGATGCTCACTCCGGTTGTAGAGAGTGAAGGAATATTCCAGGGTTTCGTTTTCGTAGTACCTGGTCTTATCGACTGAAAAATCTATGAGTTGGATTCCGCAGGGGATTTGTCGCGTGGCATCGATGACGAACGATTTGCCGATACAATCGCAGGTAAGAAATGCCAGGTTTTTCGGGATGATCTTTGGCTGGAATTGGCGCGAATATTTGCCCGGACTGTTGAAAAGCATATCGGCCCTGAAGGTGATCGGGGGGAGTTCGACCCGCTCTTCCGGGCCCATCGTGATCTCCGTCTCTCCGAGGTACTGGCCCAGCTCTTTCGCATCTTTTTTGACATAAAGCCGCAATGTTCCTGAGACCGCATCCTGCGATGGATTAGCCAGTTCTACGCGCATGACGATGTCCTCATCGAAAAGATATTCTTTTTTGTCCAGCGTGATGGAATGGACACTCACTTTTTCGCTGGTGCAATAATCCCCAAGGATAATGAAATATTTAGAAAAATTGGAAATACCGAAGCGGGGAAGTTCCGTCTTGATGCGGTAGCGGCTTCCTTCGGCCAGTCCGTGGGGGATTGTCCAGGAGAGGGAGCGTTCTGAGAGAGGGATTGTCGCGATGGTCGTGAGCGGTGTTTCATCCCGGCAGAGGGAGATGGCCATCTCTTCGTCTGCAAACCTGTCGTCTCTGATGTGCCAATCGATGGTTTTTGCGTTTCCCATGATCCATGTGTCGCCCTGGCCCGGTCGGTAAAGTTCCACAATGTCATCGATCAGGGGCGGCTGGATGGTGAATCCTGCGCTTCGGGCATACAGGTCGGGAACATTCAAGGCCGCCACTTTTATTGTCAGGTGGGCGGCCAAAAGCGTCTCACAGTCCATTGATTTTCCCTCCGGGGTAAGGGGATTCCATGAGAGAAATTCAGCATCGGTTTTGTCTGTGATGGTCCCTATTAAGCGCTCTTCAATAGAGTCCCAGAGTTCAACGCGAACGAGCTTGTCGAAATTTTTGGTTTCCCAGCTGATGCCGATCGTCTGCCCGAGGAAGTAGGATGATGCGGCGGTCGGGGCCTTAACGACCAAAGAGGGTTGGCGGATCAGGATCGTTTCTGAATAGTCGCAATGGGTGAAAATGTTGCCGTTCGCGATTTTGAATCTCATGGCCCCACGCATGATATTGTCGATCACAAAATCGTAATGATGGAGGTTTTCGATGACATCCGAGCCGATTTCTTGGCTGTTGTAGATTTTAGTGATCCGGACTGTTTTCATTTCTTCGCTCGAATCCCACGTTATGCGGACCGTTTGCGGGCCTGTCACCGTGGTCATCTCTGTGGGATAGGTCACACGGATAAAAGATTCTTTGATTTCGAACGGGCCGCTCTCGGCAGATTCGTTGCCGATCCTGATGCGGATTTTGAAGCTGCCGGGGTGGAAGGAGCGGAGAAGATTCCAGCGGAATGAGCCCGTGTCCTCGGCCAAATCCCAGGTCTCGACAGTTTCGTTTGGTTCAGCGGATAGGAGATATATCTTGACCCTGTCAAAGGAATTCCGTGGTGAATCCCATGCGATGGTCTGATAATAGCCCGTATGCCAGGTATCCCCGGCCTTTGGAGAAGTGACGGTCACAGAATAGAGAGGGCCGCTCAAGATAAAGAACGCTATCGCCATGATCCAGAATAATCTCCCCATTATTATTCTCCTTTAATTTCGTGACGGAATACGGGATTACCGAACTATCGAATTAAGGGGTTAGGTATTCCGTCACCGAATTAGGCGTCATCGAAGCCAGATTATCCCTTCCTCCTACCAGAGTCTTTTCTATCTTACTCGTTCCCTTTCCGTAATACAACCTGGTCGTTTTTAAAATAGTTCGGGGACAAAAGTTCGGGGACAGGTACCGAATTATTTATTTTTTACCTGTCCCGAAGTCGGGAATTATGGAGATAGGTATTCCGTCAGGAAATTAAAATTAATAAGAGTTGGGATGAACCATTTGAGGAGATGATTCGTAGATAGGATTAAATACAGGAAAGATATATGTGCGGGATGGAAAGCGCACTAACATCGCAGGAGTTATAAATGCTGCAAAACTACATAAAAACAGCTATTAGAAACCTTTTGAAGCGTAAGGGTTACAGCCTGATCAACATCGTAGGATTGGCCATCGGCATGGCCAGTTGTTTGATCATCCTGATGTTCGTCAACGATGAGTTGAATTACGATGCCTTCAACGAAAAAGCCGACAGGATTTACCGGGTGGCAGGCTCGTTCTTTTACGGCGGGAGGAGCTTCGATATCGCCGTGGCACCGGCTCCGATGGCCCAGGTTCTTATCGATGATTTTCCCGAAGTGGAAAATGCCGTCCGGTTCCGCCAGCGGGGAAGGTACATTTTCCGTTATGGGGAAAACAGCTACAGGGAAATGAGCGTCTCCTATGTCGATCCCTCCTTTTTCGATATCTTCAACATCCCGCTTATCAAGGGGAATCCGGACACGGCCCTGAACGATCCGAACACGCTTATCCTGAGCCGCAACACAGCGCAAAAATATTTCGGCGCAGAAGATCCAGTCGGAAAAACGCTCCGGCTCAATGACAGTTCCGACTATATGGTCACTGGAGTTTTCGAAGAGATCCCGG
>Ga0180437_10011881_pt1 | contig 10378 bp, 9 predicted proteins | sample SS_ome_4_FD_132410 | JGI IMG/M metagenome (GOLD analysis project Ga0180437, IMG submission 132410) | Hypersaline lake sediment archaeal communities from the Salton Sea, California, USA - SS_3_D_1 metaG | ecosystem: Environmental > Aquatic > Non-marine Saline and Alkaline > Hypersaline > Sediment... | reverse complement strand
CGGTTGCTCCATTGCGTAGAGAAAGATCATTTGTTTTTCATCTTCAATCACCAATGGGTTGTTCGCCAAAGCCACAATTCTCCCCGTGGTATCACTGACTTTCTCATTTTCTATGATGGGCGTGAAGTCGAGTTCATGCTGATGACTGCTGATCCAAATATGAGGACCATTGGTTTCCTCAAAAACTCGTTTCCAGGGTTCTTGCGCGCTGTCCATCACCAGCAAGGAGATCGTGAGTAGCATTGCAGAGAGTGTAAGAACTGTAGCAATTAAGATAAATTGCAGCTTATGAGATTTAAGGTCTGCCCAAAGTTTTCTCCAAATCGCAAGAATCATCATGCACCTTCCATATCCAGAAGCTCAACCAACAATGTTTTAGTATCATTCCGTTCTTGCAGAACCGTTTCATTGATGATTCGCCCATCCTTCATAAAAACGACACGTTGAGCGATGCTGGCTACATTGGGATCATGGGTGACTATTAGAATCGTTTGTCCCTGGTTGTGTGTCTGTCGTAAGAGTCTTAGGACTTCAAAGGCACTTTGGCTGTCCAGGTTTCCGGTGGGTTCATCCGCTAGAAGGATGGCTGGTTGGTTAACCAAAGCACGAGCCAAAGCCACACGTTGTTTTTCCCCACCTGAGAGTTGAGCTGGAATATTTTCACTTTTATCGCTGATGCCAAGATCCTTCAATAAGGCATCTAAACGTTGATGCGACTGGCGACCGGAGGTACCTGCAACTAAAGCTGGAAGCTCGATATTATCGCCAACGCTGAGATTGCCAATCAAGTTGAAGGCTTGAAAGACAAAACCAACTTCCTTCCTTCTGAGCACCGCTCGCTGAGCCTCGCTCATGGTATCAATCCTTCGACCGTTGATATGAACCTCACCCGTTGTTGGACTGTCCAGCCCTCCTAAGAGATGCAATAGGGTGGATTTTCCACATCCACTGGGTCCCATGACTGCGACCATTTCTCCAGACTTTACTGCCAGATCGATACCTTGAAGGGCATGCACTTCACTTCCGTTGTTCCGATACACTTTTGTCAACCGCCTGGTTTCCATCAAATAGGTATTCACGTTCAGGCTCCTTCCACAAACGCATCTTCACAGAGATCCAACCATTCTAAATCCGCCCTCAAATGAAGCATGGCTCCCTGAATTAAGACAAGTTTGTTTGGATTTTCTATAAGCTCTGGCTCTAAGGTAAGCACGTTTAGGTCATGCAGTGTTTGCATATATTCACGACGTTGATTCTCTATCAACACACTGGGGGCTACGACACCCGATAATTTAGCTCCCATCAATTTCAAATAAAAATTATCCTTGATACGAGGTCCTGTAAGCACTTCATCGAACCAGGTTCGCAAATGTTGGTGTCCTCGATCTGTAAGTTCATAAACGCGTTTATCCGGTCGATTCTCCTGCACCACGGTGGATTTTTGCACCAACCCATCGCGCTCCATGCGTGCGAGCGTGGTATAGATTTGACCTGCGTTTAAGGGGGGCAACACAGACGAAAACATACTCTCGTACTTCTGCAGAAGGTCATAACCATGGGTTGGCTCTTGAGCCAGTAGTGCAAGGAAAAGGTTCTTCATATTATATACTCGTTATATATATCGAGTATATAACAGGTTAGTGACCATGTCAAGCATTTCTCTTCCGATATTCGTATGCAAAGAACATAGAACCCCTTCCCTGGGTATAACATATCCATCAATACGTTATGTAAGAAAAGTGGACTAGAGCCACTCTAAGTAGTAGAAACAAGAAAAATTGGGAGACTTTCGAGATGCAATTAAACGGTATTCACCACGTAACCGCTGTAAGCGCCAAGATTACTGATAATGTCGATTTTTACACCAACGTTCTAGGCATGCGGTTGGTCAAAAAGTCCGTAAATCAGGATGACGTATCAGCCTATCATCTCTTCTACGCCGATAAACTCGGTTCACCAGGCACGGATATGACCTTCTTCGATTGGCCCAAGATGGGTCCTGAAAATCGTGGCACAGATAGCATTGCAGGAACCGCCTTTCGGGTTTCCGGACAAGATGCCTTGGCCTTTTGGGCCGATCGATTCACCAAGTTGGGCGTGACCGTCGAAAAAATCACACAATTTGCAGACCGTTCGTTGTTACCCCTTGAGGACCCAGAAGGACAGCGACTTTTTTTCGTGGATGACCAGGGTGAAGATTTTGAAGGAGAAATTTGGAGCCATCCAGATATCCCTGATGAATTTGCCTTACGGGGCTTCTACAGTGTGATTTTATCTATTCCCTTCTTCGCTGATCTTGTTCCCATTCTTACCGAAATCCTACATTTCCATGAAGTATCCCGTCCCCTCTGGTTGGATGGGGAAACCTCAACCATCATCTTTCAAACAAAACCAGGGTTAGGGCCAGGTGCAGAAATTTGGCTTCTGGAAGAACCTCAGAAATCCGGCTCCCGTTTAGGCGCTGGCGGCGTGCATCATCTCGCCTTTCGTGTCGCCGATGAAGAACAAGAGCGCAAATGGCGTACCCACCTTATGGATTCAGGGCTTCACGTATCCAACATCATCGATCGGTTCTGGTTTCGATCGATCTATTTCCGTGTTTCCGATGGCATTTTGTTTGAAATCGCCACCGATGGTCCTGGCTTCGGAATCGATGAGGACCTGGATGCCTTAGGCGAAAAATTGGTCCTTCCACCCTTCTTGGAAGCTCGTCGGGAGGAAATCGAGTCTGGTCTGACACCTATTGTGATGGAAACCCAAAAAACGATCTAATAATTTTTATCATTCTGGCGAACACCTCTTTTCTCAACCGCGCCTTGGTGGAATAATTTAGGCGCGGTTGATAATCCTGATAAATCCTTTACACTACTCCCAAGTTTAGAGGCATATAATATTTAAAATGGGAGGTTTCTAGACAATCATTATTCCGTATTATTAATTTTCCCATCAGGTTGAAGGACTAGAATCATCCTGATAACTTTCATCCGAATCTCTAAAATCGCAAACAGGACAAATGATGCGCGTATTTCTAACTGGAGGGACCGGATTCGTAGGAGGCGCGGTTGCACGAAAGCTCGTGGATGCAGGCCATCATGTGCGAGCGCTGGTTCGCCGTGGATCCAATACCCGTCAACTTCATGATCTAGCCCTTGAACAAATCGAAGGTGATCTTCTGGATGCCAGGAGCCTGGAGAAAGGCACACGAGGATGCGATTGGGTATTCCATGTTGCCGCACTTTATAGTTTCTGGGGGCATCCCTGGGAGACTTTCTACCAAACCAATGTCGAAGGTACCCGACGAATGTTGCAAGCGGCAGGCGATGCAGGGGTCAGCCGAGTCGTCTACACCAGCTCTATCGCTACACTGGGACTTAACCCGGATAAGACACCTGCGGATGAAACCACCCCCGTATCGATGGCAGACATGATCGGCTCCTATAAACGTTCAAAATTCATGGCGGAAGAGGTAGCGCGCGATTTCGCAAAAGCTGGATTACCTGTCGTGATCGTCAACCCCTCCGCCCCCGTAGGTGTTGGGGATCACAAACCCACTCAAACTGGCAAGGTGATTGTAGACTTCCTCAATGGACGAATGCCAGCCTATGTCGATACCGGTTTAAACTTGGTGGATGTCGAGGATGTTGCTCTGGGGCATCTCCTTGCTGTAGAGAAGGGGAGAACGGGAGAGTGCTATATCCTGGGAGGGGAAAATTTAACCCTGAAGCAAATGTTGGATCAATTGGCTGAAATTTCTGGACGACCTCCAGTACGCTTGAAGATTCCCCATTTTGTTACCTTCTTATGGGCTTTCCTCGATGTCACGCTGGCTCGCATCATTCCAAACCGCATTCCTTCGGCTACACCAGAGACCGCTCGTCTATCCTACCGCTATGAATACTTCAATCCCCAAAAGGCTATCGAAGAATTGGGTTTCCCACTTAATCCAGCTTATCCAGCCTTACAAAAAGCCGTGGAATGGTATCGGGCGAATGGATATGCACCCTAAGCGTTCATCGCTTGCTTGATCAAATGCCCACTTTGTCCCCAAACTTTGCCTGTAAGTTTTTCAGCCTCTGCCATGACCTGGTCAAAGGCATCAAGGAAGTGATGCATCTCATCCTCGGTGATGATCAAAGGCGGGAGCAATTTGATGATATTGATATCGGGACCCCCAACCTGGGTTAGAATTTTATGCTCACGCATCAAAGCCATGACCACAAGTTGAGCAAAAAGGCCTTTTTGCGCCTTTTCGGCAGCGCTCCAAGCAACCCGCAAATGGGGTGCACGCGGTGCGGTAAATTCAATACCAATCATCAAACCTTTGCCTCGAACCTCACCGATCATCGCATATTTCGCTTGGAGATCCAGTAATCCTTGCAGAAATTGTTGCCCTAATTGCTCCGCTCTCTGGATCAGGTTTTCTTCCTCCATTACATGTAAAGTCGCCAAACCAAGAGCCATGGAAAGGTCGTTTTGACCGAAGGTCGTCGAGTGAACCTGGCAGCGATCTAAATGACTGAACACCGCGCTATGAATTTCGCGCCGCATGATGCAAGCGCTTACAGGTGAAAAACCGCCACTGAGCGACTTGGCGAGAGTGACAATATCTGGCTCCAGCTTCCAATGTTCACTGGCCAGGAAGCGCCCCGTCCTCCCCATCCCAACCTGCACCTCATCACAAATGAATAAAGTGCCATACTGTTGGCAAAACCTTTGTGCCTCTGGCAAATACTCATCCTCCGGAATATAGACCCCCTTGCCTTGAATGGGTTCTACAATAAAGCAAGCCACATCCTCCTTCTTCAGTTCCCTTTCTAACCCTTCCAGATCATTCATCTCCAACATCTCGAAACCCGGCAGGAGCGGTTCAAAACCCGCACGGAATTGTTTTCCGCCGTTCGCGGATAACGTGCCTAACATCAACCCATGGAATGCGTGATTGAGATAGAGCACTCGCGAGCGATCTGTTGTTACTCGGGCAAATTTAATGGCCGTATCCACAGCATCCGCGCCTGAGTTGCCAAAAAATATTGCCTCCAAACCTGGGGGCATTCGCTGTACCAAAGCCTCTGCCAACAACCCAGCCAATAAGGGACAATCCATCTTGACCAAAGTGGGCCTTTGGAGTTCAAGTATTTCTTCAACAGCTCCTTTGATCGTGGGATGGTTCCGGCCTAAGTTGAAGACCGAATAGCCAGCTAAGAAATCCAGATAACGTTCTCCCTCCATATCCCAAAGATAGGCACCCTCACCTCGTTTGTAAATCTTATCGAACCCAATGATCCCCTGAACGCGAGCTTGACTTGGATTGATATATTGACTGTAGAGGCTATATTGATCCCCTTGTCGAGTTGTTATCACGTCAGATAATGAGAATGTCATGGTTCTATTCCCCTTGCTAGAAAGTTACAGTAAACGAATTTGAACAACCGTGTTTGGTCTTGAGAAAAAATCTCTGATCTCTAGAATACTGAATGCTTCTACCCTCTACTTATGATAAGATGTAAACATTAATTCGCCTAATCTCAAATGAAAAGATCCCACGATATAAATCCGCATTACCTCTAGCCTAGCGTTAGGAGTCAATCGATGAATTCACGTGGTTCTCAGCAATCGCTATGGAAACCCGTTCTCATTGTATTTATTATCGCCCTACTCTCCTATATCATCTATTACGGATCAAGACGTATTGAAAATCAAAGCCTCCATCAACCCTTGGCTATAGTTTTTGGCACAATCTACTTTCTTTCCATTTTTTTCGGACCCTTATTCATTTTTACATCAACCTACGTCGGAGGCCATCCATTCAGAAAGCGTTTGTTAGCTACGGTTCTGATCCCTTTCTTGTGGATGAGTAAAGATGTAATCCTGTTAATGGAATCTCACCCTTTCCTTGAATGCCTATACTGGTATTTGAATCCACTAACGGTATGGATGATATGTTTACTTGCCATTGAAATGGGGATCGGCACATTGCTTGGAAGAATTCTCCTACAACGCCGTGGTCAGTCCACGAAAGTAGTTTCACTCGCCCCCATCGCAGCCATCGTACTTGGGGCAATTGTATTCGGTGGGATTTACGCCTGGGGTCAAGGAGAAAATCTCTTCTCGATTTATCTGGACGGGTATCGATGGATCTTCGGGTCCGGGATCTAAGGGAGGATACGACGATGAAATCAACACCACCATCCCCTTCGAATCATCGTGGCTATAACCGTAGGGATGCACTCAAACTTATGGGGATAACTCTGGCCTCCGGTTTAACAACGCTTGCGTTATCCAGGATAGAAAGACATGACAACAGTGCACCTAATAATCCCTCATTGCAAAACAGAACATCCCTTGATCCTGACCAACAGATCGAAAGACAGATTTCTACTAACCTGGGCACATTATCTTCTGGAACCAAACCCAACATCATCTTTATCCTGGGAGATAACCACCATTATGAAACCATGGGGTGTGCTGAACACCCTTTCATCCATACACCTGCCATGGACCAAATTGCCAGGGAGGGAATCCGATTCGGAAACACTTTCAGTCCAACCCCCTTATGCAGCCCCTCCAGGGCTAGTTTCCTGACCGGTGCATATGCTCACAAACATGGTGTCAAGAACAACCATACGCCTTGGACCGGTCAAATGACCACTTTCCTGGAATATTTAAGCGACCACGGCTACGCCACCGCATTCATCGGTAAATGGCATATGCCGGGTGAGGGACTGCCAGAGATGCCTTTCTTGGATCGTTTTATTTCCTACACCTACCGCGAGGGACAGGGAGCCTATTTTAACTGCCCCATGATCGTGGATGGTCAAGAGGTCCCTTCTCGAAAGCCTTACATCACGGAAGAGATCACGGACTATGCCATTGAGTTCATCCAGGAACAATTAGCCCAGGATGAGCAAGAGAGACGGCCGTTCTGTGTGTACCTGGCACACCGACCAGGACATCCTCCTTTTCAAGCCCCTGAAGGAATCTCGGGAATGTATGACACTGCCGATGTCAAGGAGGTTCTGCCTGATGTTGTGGATCCATGGTGGTATGGGAAAGCCAATCGCAATGTATTTCAAGGCATTATGATGGGATCCTACTACAACCAGTACCGCAGGTACTGCGAGACGCTTACAGCCATGGATCGTGACATCGTCCGGATTTTGGATCTGATCGATCAAAAAGGATTACGGGAGAATACGATCCTGATTTACATGGGCGACAATGGCATGCAATGGGGTACGCATGACTGTCATGGCATTCGAGAGCCCTACGAAGACTCGATCCGGCTTCCTTTCATCCTGCGTGCTCCCTGGTTGATACCTGATCCAGGGAATCTAAGGCAGCAGATGGCGCTCAATATCGACATCGCCCCCACCCTGCTGGAAGTTGCAGGTGTCCCTATCCCGGAGGATATGGATGGAGAGAGCCTGGTTCCCATCCTTTCAAATCCGAATGTACAGGGCAGGGAATCCTTTTTATTGGAATTCTGGCGCTATTTTCCTGAGAATACACCTTCGTATCATGGAATCCGCACGGAACAATACAAGTTTGTTGAATTCGAGCGCGGTAGAGAACCTTGGTTGTTTGACCTCCAGTTAGATCCAAGTGAGTTAAAGAATTTAATGGATTCGGAGGAAGGGGAACAGATCTTGAACGAATTAAGTTCCATCATGGAAGCTTGATCAGGGATATATACCCAGCTCCCTAATCCACCAAAATCGGGAGAACAAGTACGTAGTTCAATGATGTAGGGACGAAGCATTCTCCTTGTACATGCAAATAAATTGGATCATGAGCGGGAGAATGCTTCGTCCATGTTGTAACCGTATAATTGAGTAGATACTCCTTCCAGCCTGATCATCAATCATCATTTTTGGAACCCAAAAATTTAATTATCTCTGACTACCAAGCGATGGGTTTGCTCCATTTCAGGGGCAATATCGTTGTTAGTTGATGGTAAGAGAGGTTCGTGATATTTTGCAGGCGCCGTGCGGCTGCAAAACACAACCTATACTCCTCGACTGGGAGTTTTTGCCCCCAATTTCGAATGCACCCCCAGGCAAATTGCAGCTTGACTTAATGGTTTTGTCTATGTAAAATGCAAGTAAGTACTTGCTTACATTCAGGAGTGTAGCATGCATCCAGAGAAATTCCACCAGCATGAAACAACCCGGGAACGGATCATGGAGGCGGCGACAAAACTTTTCTCAGAAAAAGGTTATGCTGGTGCCACGACTCGTGCTATCGCGGAGATGGCTGGGGTCAATGAGGTGACCCTCTTCCGCCACTTTGGCACAAAGGAAAACCTGGCCCAGGAGATCATGGATCAATTGGGTGGACCAGCTATCGCGACCGATTTACAACACCAGTTCAGTGGTAACTATCTCCAAGATTTAACCTTCTTTGGTCGGGCCATGCTGTCTGTGATGAGTGAGCGTAGCAACGAAATGCGTATGGCGATCTGTGAAGCAGGAAACTTCCCCGAATTCCGAGAGATCGTTGCCGAGAATCCACGCCAACTGAGAAAAATACTCGCAGGTTATTTCGAGAGGCAGATGGAAGCTGGGATCATGAGAAAGGGGATACCAGAGTTGCTAGCCCAGGCATTCTTGGGCATGTTTTTTTCCTACGTTGTCCTTGAGAATTTTCTCTTGGACTCGATCCAGCCTGGCGTCAGTCAAGAAGAAATCGTGGATGAATTTGTGACCCTTTTCATTCAAGGTACTTTAGCCCAGTAGGAGTAAGCGATGAATAACAACTTTGCGATTGAAGTCCAATCCGTCACCCGTCGCTTCGGAGATCTGACTGCAGTTGACAACCTTTCGTTTCAGGTCAAACGAGGTGAAATATTTGGCCTTTTGGGTCCCAATGGTGCTGGGAAAACAACCACGATCAATCTCATTCTTGGATTGCTCTTACCCCAACAGGGCAGCCTGCGGGTGTTGGGCTATGAACTCGCAACCCAAACTCGTCAGGTTCACAGCTGCGTGGGGTATGTTCCCCAAGAGACGAATTTATATCTGGATCTCAGCGCATTGGATAACCTCTGGCATCACGCCGCGTTGTACTGCTCAGACCTTAACCACGTTGAGTCGCGTATCGAAACTCTGCTACGTTTCACCAATTTGTGGGAGAGGCGAAAGGACGCTGTTCGCACATACTCGGGAGGTATGAAACGCCGACTTGCCCTGGCGAGGGCTTTGCTACATGACCCAGAGCTGATCTTCTTTGATGAACCCACTCAAGGAGTGGATGTACAAGGTCGATTTGCCCTATGGGATCACATCCAGGAACAACGAGCTTTTGGAAAAACCTTCATCATCTCAACCAACAACATGCTTGAGGCCGATACTTTATGCGATCGTTTGGTGATCATCGACCACGGCCAAGCCATTGCCCTGGATACACCTGAAAACCTGAAGGCTGGATTAGGACACAGCATTGTCACGTTGCGAACTACACCGCCTTTAACCGATCCAGAAGATGTACTAGCGCAATTTGCCGTGCGGAACATTTCTAATCCAAGACCCAATGAGATACGTTTTGAAATGCTAGACGCAGAAACCGGTGCAGAGGATTTGATCAAGCATATTAATCGGACTCACCAGCTTGATTCAATCCAGCTCTCACGCCCCTCCTTGGATGATGTCTTCCTATTCCACACCGGTCGAGCCTTGCGAGAGTAATCCAATGCGACGATTCTTCTTGCTCTTACGAAATGAATTCAAGATGTTCCGGACCGCCCTCCCCGTCCACCTGATTGCCATCTTTCAACCAACAGTTATGTATATCCTCATGGCTGCCATCATGGTAGTTCCAACCTTTGACATGGTTGTGGTCCAGCCTCAGTCGGCTTTAGAACAAGACCTTGTCCATGCAATGCGACAAGTCGGCTCTCCCATCGGACCGGATTACATCCATACCATCCTTACCCCTCAAGCCGATCCGGGGCACCGACAAGTGATCGAGGTGATCGTACAGAACGGACAATCCACCGCACTCCAACGCTTCGGGTACATCGACAGCAATCTGGTAAAGAACCTTCGCAACCGTTTGACTGCTGCAACCCTGTTGCTATGGAATCAACAATTGGGACCACAAGCTATAACGATCGTCGAACATCCCTGGCTTCCACTCGATGTCCCCTACACGGTTTATTTCGGAATGGCCATGATCGCTCTGGCAGGATATCTGGCTGCTGCAATGATCGGCGGATACTTGATGGCTCAGGATTTCGAGAATGAGACCATTTTAGAATATCGACTCAGCCCAATATCTCCCTTGCTTTTATTGGCTGCCCGTTTTTGTCGTTTGTTGATCACGGGATGGATCGCTGCAGCAATCCTTTACATTGCTTTAGGTCTAATCACCCATATGTGGG
>Ga0180437_10011878_pt1 | contig 10380 bp, 4 predicted proteins | sample SS_ome_4_FD_132410 | JGI IMG/M metagenome (GOLD analysis project Ga0180437, IMG submission 132410) | Hypersaline lake sediment archaeal communities from the Salton Sea, California, USA - SS_3_D_1 metaG | ecosystem: Environmental > Aquatic > Non-marine Saline and Alkaline > Hypersaline > Sediment... | reverse complement strand
TCTTCGGCCACTTCGGTTTCTTCTGCCTGAGCCGGCTCCGGTTCTGGCTGCGCCTCTGGGAACGGCGGAGGCTCTTCTGGGAACGGTGGAGGGGTAACATCTGCTTCCGGTTCTTCCCCAAACGGCAAGCCAGATTCATCTGACTCCACTTCTTGTCTTTCTGGGAAGTCGAAGTTATCGACTTCTTGTTCTTCATCCATGACGCCTGCGAAGTCAAATTCCTCACCAGACGGTTGGCCTGTCTCCATGTCAACGATCTCACCCCATGGCTTTACAATGACGCCGCCAGCTACATTGATCTTCTCAGCCATGTCGACTTCAAACTCTTCCCCGTCCTGAAGCCTAACAACCTGATCGTCTCTATTCACCTCGATAACTCGTACCCATTCACTTTCATGGTCTGGGTCATCCTTTATGTAAATGCGATCTCCTTCCTTTAGGTCATCCCCCCATATTGGCGCGGCATCTTTCGGTTTCACCTCTTTCTTGGCAAGCGAAACAGCCGTGCTTTCTTTCTCTCCGGATTTCTTTTGTTTCTCTTCTACGTACTGTCTTTCTTTAATCAATCGAGGATCGTCGCTTGCCATGAACTCCTTCAGTTGATCAAGATACCTGGAACGATATATTGACAGACTAAAGTCTTCATCTACTCCAAGAAGCTCTGCGGCCTTTTCCTCTAAGTCTCTTTTGAGGGCTGATAGTGATTTTCCGATATCCTGTTGAAAAGCTCCCTCACCGGCTACAACGTTTTGATCTGCCCACGGAGAGTCGAGCATGATCTGGTCAAACTCTCGACCTCGTTTACGAATACGCGTTCCTTCTGCCTTTTGCGCCTTCTTTGTCGGAAGATCCATTCGCTCTATCTCGGCTTCAATGTATGCCGAATCGCGAAGTCTTGATTCAAGCTTGTATGGAATGCGCATCATATCTATATCAACATAATGATGTATGAAACCGCCGTCTTTTACCCTCTTCTCCCGGATTTCATATGTTGTTGGGTCTATCTTTTTTACGACAAATCCAAGGCGATACTTGCGGTGCTGAGAAGATGGAAGATAGGAGATCTCAACCTCTTCATCCTTGTCCAGTCTCGCGTCTATGTACTCGGTCATCCCCGGTTGCTTTTCTTTGGCAATCCGGTCGATTTCCTTGCGCTCTTGAATGCGTTCTTGCTCAATATCCGGCTCGGGTTCCGGTGTCACCTCGGGTTCCGGCTCCGGTTCCGGTTCTGGTTCCGGTTCTGGTTCCGGTTCTGGTTCCGGTTCTGGTTCCGGTTCTGGTTCCGGCTCTGGTTCAATCTCTACACCATCCGGGACGCCTGCCTCAACTTCACGCATTTTATTGATGGCGTCCATGAATTGCTTTCTGATTGCGTCTGGATCAATACCAGCGTAATCTTCAATGACCTGGCGCTTGTCCTGTGGGAATTGTCGAATGGTTGATTCCCATTCGATAAGTCTCTCATTGAGATCTAGCATTACATTGTCGGAATACTCGCCTGCGTAGCGTTCGCCAGTTTCAGCTGCAAGATCAAATCCTTCCAAAAGTCTTTTGATCCCTTTAACCTTAGCGTCAATACGGTTTTTAACACCTTGCGGGATATCTACTGCCTCTTCTTGGGCCTGACCTTCCTCACTGGGCACGACGGCATCTTCGACCTCGCCAGGTTCTTCGACTGCGGGAACTTCGGCTGCTTCTTCCGGTTCGGCTTCAACATCTACGGCTTCCTCCTGTGTCTCTGCTTGGCGTGCTGCCTGTTCTGCACGGAGATCGTCAAACTCCTTTAGCGCTTGGTTAATATCCAGATCAAGGGCAGCATCCAGATCCATCTCGGCTTCGATTCCGACACCCAATGCAGCCGTCCTTGTCGCGACTTCAAGGTCGGCGGCTGCGGTATCAAAATCACCTTTTGCCCGTTCCGCCTCGGCAAGCGCCTCCTGTGACTTCTTAATGGTGTTCTCAATCAAATCCCGAAAGATCTGCTCGTCATCCTTCTGGTCAATCTCAGTAATCTTCTCCTGGGCCATGGCGATTGTCGGCCTCATAGCCTCTCTGCGCTGTCGCATTCGCTCTGCGTATTCGTCCCTGGCTGCTTGCTTTTCAAAACCGGGAACGTTCATCATCTCACGCTTGGACAATGGCTTCCCCGCGTACATCTTCTCGCGCACTTCATCCGGCAAGTAGTACTCGACAAAGATGTCGTCCAGCAATTCTACGTCTTCACGTGGTCTACCTGCGTCTATCGCCTGCTGAATCATCTTCTGCCGCACTTGCGAGACGTACTTTCGGTTCCGACCCTGAGCCAGTCTTCCGGCGCCAATTGCGCCGCCTTCAAATACGCCACCGGTCAAGGCGCCGCCAGCTGCCGACTCCATGATTAGCGCCAGGCTCTCAGGCTTCGACAATTCGTTGACGATCAGGTTCACTTGCTCATACCCGTCGTCGACGGACCTGACCTTCCCAGAGATCTCTGTCGCTGACTGAAGCGCTTCTGTCAGTGCCTCTTCTCCCATACTATACAAGACCCGTCGCCATATGGGCATGTACTTGGCAGCATTGGAGGCAAACCCAGCCGGGACAATGGATTCCAAAGCACCGTTGACTGCGCCGATAGCATTACCGCGCTCAATAGCCTCGTCGTCAGTGAAGATGCGATTTCCGTTTTCGTCAGTAAGGGACTGAAGGTCTGCAATAGCAGAAGATGTCATCAACTGTCGGCCAACTTCTAATGCTAAACCTGGACTGATTTTCGCCGCGGCTGCGATGCAGACCATATAGGGTATACTTGTCCCAATTGTATAGGACCACTTTTGCGGGGATGCCCAGCTGGATTGAGCGTTGCTTAATTCAAGCTCGTTCAGTCCGTTCTCTTCCTTTACCCGCTCTGCCCATGTCTGAAGATTCTGGGCTACGATCTCTTCTGAAGTCAATCTGCGCTCACCGCCAAGTGAGTCCATATGGGCCTTGAACTCTTTTGCCAATTTGTCGTCAAATCCAGCCTTGCGCAACTCCCCCAAATAGAACTGTTCCCCTTGCGCTCCTGCACCAGCTTCCTTGGCGAACAATGTTGACAACACGTCGAGGCCAAACGGAAGGTCGATAAACGTGTTCTTAGCCACGTCTGACGGTTTTGGCTCACGCCCCAGTGTGGCCGCTTGCGCCCATACCTCAAGGACTCTTGGCCCTGTAATATCACCAAAGATCCGGTTGAAGTCTTCCTGTGGATCACGCCCCCTCTGCTGAAGAAAGCGATATAGCTCACCGGTAGCCTGGTACTTTGCGTCCTCAGATCGAGCATGTGTCTCTAATCTTGAAGCGACGTCGGATCCTATATTGATCCACGGGAGTCCAAGTCGGGGAACCTTTGACTTGCCAATAACAAGAGGCGAAATTTCATAGATGTTCTGAGCAGTAGACGAAAACGTTCCAGGTAGTTCGTCCATTGAAAGTTCGTCTGTCTCAGGCTGCACGCCGAATCCATGTAACTTGTCAAAATCAGCTAACCATGAATCTATATCGCTCGTGTCGTGCCTACTGTGTGCTTGGTCGAACTCTGAAAGAAGCTGGTCTATTGGGCGGTCTGACATTTCATTTTCCCCGTTGTTCGCGAAGCATCTTAGTCAATTTGTCCTGCATCTTTTTCTTTTCCATCTTGCGAACACCTGGGTCATCCTCAAACTTCACATCGTTCTCGCCGCCAAAATAGTCTGTTTCCGGAGCTGTGTTCTCTGGATTGTTCCGGGTGCGTAATCCCTGAATTGCGCCGGTTACTGCTTGGTTAAAGGCAATATCGCCCGATGACGGAATAGGCAGGCTTCGCAACCGGTCCCTGACCTCGCGGAATTGGATGATGTCATTCTGACTCATTGAATCCATGTTCTGCAGTTTTGCCAGGAACCACTGATACAGACGTTGTGACGTGGAATCCTGTATCGCCATGGGATTGATGCCGTACTGCTGAAAGGCAAGTCTCTGAAGATATTGCTGGTTTGCTACTGGATCCGATGGGCGTGCAGGACCGCCGCCTGCTGCCTGTAATCGCCTGCCCTCCGCAGCTACACGGCGTTGACGCTCGTTCAACTCGTTGATACGAGATCTGGCAAACTCTGCTCGTGCCTCTTGGTCCTTCATGACCGCTTTCATCTCGTCGAGTTGCTTTTTCATGAGCTTCAGGTTCTCATCGCTGATACCTTCTGCCCTGGCCCTGGTAATCTCCTGCTCTGCTTTCCATACAGATCGCCTGACAGATTCAAGCTGACTGTCTTCTTTGGAAGCGTTTTGCTGGGCACGGGCAAGCTCATTGTCAATGAACTTCAATTCCTGCTTGGCGCTCTCTGTCAATCCATCATCGACGGTTTCAAACTGTTTTTTGATCGCCTCCTTGCCAGCAAAGAGCTTCAATTCCTGTCGGATCTTCCGCTCACCCTCTGGAATGACCGAGTATCGCTGTCCATCTGGAGCAATAAACTCGACCTCGCCAGGTCTTGCAGCCTGTCCTTCTTGCAGTGGCGTCGCCCCGGCTTCAGATAGCATACTGAGAACATTCGCCATTTGTGCCTTCTGCTCTGCCGCAAACTTCTCGCGATTGAGCATGTCACGGTCAGCCTGAAGGAACTGTCCTCGCTGTAGGCGATCTTCTGTTTTAACATCCAAGTTCAGCCGGTTGGCATTCTGCACCAATTGTTCACGCTGGAACTCAGCGTTCATCTCGTTCATGCTGACAGTTGAGCGAACCTGCATCTCTTGCAGTGCAAGTTGCTTCTGCTGCATCTGTAACTGTGCGTTGCGAAAGCGCCTTGCCTCAAGAGTCTCCATCTTGGCGCCATGTCGTATCTGCTGGAGAATCTGAGGGTTCTCGGGGAGCGCCGTTGAATAGTACGTGTAGCCCATGGTATTACCCTCTGTTATGCAGATTGCTCTTGGCCTTGGCGATTTTGCCGGTATCGCTCCAGGAATTGGCCGAATCCCTGAGCCCCGCCATACTGCTGGACGAGGGCAAGCAATTCATCGTCTCCGATTACCTGACGCTGAGTTGAACTGAATATACTCTCACGCTGCCGTGCGATATTGAACCTGTTCAGGAACGCCTGTTCGCGCAGCCCGGATGTTTGTCTGGCAATGCGGTCGAAGCTATTCGCCGCAAGTCTGCGCGAAAGCTGCATAGACGTGTTCGGGTCTATTGGACGCCCAAGCTGGGCAAACTGCTGGTTGAATTGCTGCATTGCCTGCGAATTGGCAGCATTCTCTTCACCGCGCATCAGGTTGACCTGCTGCTGGAAGTCCTGGCCAATTTGAGCCTCAAGCTCGTCCAGATCCGCCAGTGCCCTGTTCCGGTCGGCCTCCGTCTGTGCGTTGGCTTCCTCCCGCTCCTGAAGGATCTGATCGATAAAGGAAGCAAAGTCCTGAGATTGTTGCGATTGTGACCTTCTGGCACGCTCGATGTCGAATGGGCTTCGGCCAAAAGTCTGCTGATCACGTCGTGATTCTCTCCATGCCTGTTCCGCTTGGGACAGTTGTTCGTCGGACAAACCTCTCAGCATCGACGGTGATATATGTGCAGTGCTGATACGCCCACCGCGGTCAAGGTCGATGAAGTTGTTCTGAAGGCTGGCCATAAGCTGTTGGAATGGCCTGTTCTGCTGTTGCTGGGAGACAAACGACGCAAAGTCCGGATTATCCATAACGCTCGAACGAGTAGTCGCCTGAGACGTGGGAGATGACGCCGACTTCGGTTTACTGGCATTGGAAATGCCAGTCTCTGTCCTGTTGTCCGAGTTGAATCTCAGACGATTCCCAAAGTTTGGAACTGATGCCTTTGCCATCTCTCACGTCTCCTGTTGATTATTTCACGCCTGGATCAAGCGCCTGCCATGCCTGCCCCACAACAACTGGGCCAAACATCTTACCGATTGCTTCTTTGGCCAGGCTCACTTCTTCCGCGGTCAACGGGTCGCCGTTTGCCACTTTCGTCGCCGCCATGAACTTCTTGAACTTTGTCTCGCCACTGTCTTCGCGAAAGAGTTGGTTCAGCCCACGAATGCAGACGGTTTTGATTGTCATTGTCTTCCCGTCTTCGTCTTTGACCGGCTTCCCGTCCATGTCCTTAATTGACTGCGTGTAGTCCGGTTTGTTCTTGCTGGTTGCCATGTGAGGGATCTCCTACTTTAGTTTCTCTGGAAGCTCAATCGGTTTCTGATCCACTTCAAGAACCGATATGGCATCCTTGTATTTCTCCGTCCTGTTCAGGGCAGAGTAGACTACTCCTACTATGGCGTCTAACTCATTCTGCGTCAATTCTATGCGATGTACTTTACAGTCAATTGTACCCTTGCAGTCGATCTTGTTCCGGTCAATCCTTGACACGGCTTCAGATAGCCACGTAGGACATTTGACCTGACACCGCCTCCGGCCAACGTCCAGCTTGATCTCAGACGGGCGAATGTATGCCTCGTCAGACTGAATCCCCGACTCCAAGCTGATTGTTGTTTTGTAAGCCATGTTGTTCCCTATTTAGCTGCTTCTGTTCTGCTTCCGATTGTGTTCTGTTGGATGTGACAACCGCATTGGGTGATGAATATTTCATCTGCGTAGTCTGTTCCTGTCGTAGCCGCAATGCGCTTGACTGATACGACGACCTGAGAGCCAATTACCTTATTGGTAAATGCGATGTCGCCCATGTCGAGGTAGAATTCTTTGAGTGCGTCGGAACTTTCGGGTATGGTAAGTTCAGCTGTCAAGGTAGCCTCTGAGTATACCCCTGTGGTGGCATCTGAGTATGCCACATAGATCTCAAATTTCGCATACCTCAATGCGGCAGGGCTTGCCGCATCCAAGGCAAGGTGAAGGTGAAAGTTGCCAGTTGTCCCTTCTTTCCACTTGTGGTTCAATTCCTGCGCTTCGAGATCAAGAACATCGTCTACGTCAAACTGATAGCATTTTGTATTTGTTGTGAACGTTGACCACGATGGCTCGTTCACCCCGCGCCCCTGTCCTGTCGACATGTGAAATTGAATGTCTTCGTAAACCGGAACTGTCAACTCTATGGTCTTCGCCGTTCCGCAGTCAATCACAAGGTCTGAGGCGTTCTGCAAATCGGTCGTAATGAAGGCGTCTGTCCCGTCGTAGCCAATCTTCATGTCCTTGTCGGCGCCGCAGTACAGAACCTTCGAGTCAGAATGGATGTCCAAATTGCCGGCAAAGTAGTTGTCTGCTGTGTGTGCCACGTAGAGGCAGTATTCGTTCGTTGCTACGCCGGAATCAGATAGTGTTGGGATGTTGATGATCTTCCGCGTTGTAATCGTGCTGCCTGCCGCGGAATATGCAGATAATTGAAGAACATTTTGGTTGGTGATATTGCCTGTAGATAGAGTTCCAGCGGAGATATACATCCCATACAGAGTTCCCAGATCCCCCTCGTCTCCAGACGAAACCACCAATGACTGACCGTAGTATATTCCGCTATTGGTTTTTCCTGCAGCAACGTTTTCCCTAGCAACAACGCCTATGCCGTAGTTGGTTCGTGAAAGGTCGTCTGAAATTGTCTCAACCTGTCTAACCAACATTCCATAGGCGTTGTCAGTGTCGGTATCGCTATGAGTGATCTTTGCCGCTCCACTGACATGAAGTTCGTTGTCAGGCGATTGTGTCCCTATCCCGACGCTTCCGGCAAAGTAGCTGTCACCAACACTGGTCGACCATATTGCCCTGTTGTTTGTGACTGTTCCAGCGTCGGATTCGCCGATAAATAGCGCATACCTGGTAGTGACCGTGTTCCCGGAAGCTGTTGACGAGTTGATTCTGAAACCATATGCGTTTGAAACCGTCCCACCGCCGCTGGTTACATCCAAGCTTGTGTCAATGCCATACAGGTTGGTCAAATTCCCAGTGTCTGAATATGTGACTGTGTTCTGTATCCCATAATAGGTGCCGGTGTTCCCCTGTCCTGAGTCGACGTCTGCCGTTGTCGATACATTCAATCCCCTTGCCGTGTAGGTGCCGCTACTCGATGTCGTAAGTGTGGATTGAATTAACGCGCTGCTTCCGCTTGAGTCGGTCAATGTGTCCGATATGTGCAGCTTTGACGTTGGCTCTATCCCGACACCAAGGGACCCTATCAAATAGCTGTCCGCGGTATTGACACTGTACAGTGCCCAGTCGTTTGTCACGGTTCCGCTATCACTTGGATTTGTCAGGTATACGGCATATCTGTTGGTGATCGTTGTCGAGGCTGCTGTTGATGCTGCGCTCACAAAGTTGTATGCGTTTGTAACTGTGACGGTCCCGGATTCCGTACTGATCTCAGACCGCAATCCGTACATGAGAGCAAGGGTACCTTCGCCCTCTGCCTCTGCGCTTGATTGGATCCCATAGATGTAGCCTGAATCTGTAACTCCGGCGGAAACAGTCTTGTTCGCAATGGAGTAGATACCGCGATTTGAATATGTCCCGTTTGCCGTAGCCGTCGCATTGCATATTGCCAGAATAGCACTTGCCCCACTAAGGTTTTCTGGTGCATGTAGCGAATAAAATCTGCTGATAGTCGGTGCCGCGGCCCCAACCCCAAGGTAGGTGAAAGATCCGATGCTGCTTGAGTTGACGCCTATCGTTGCCCCGTCAATTGTTCCGCCGTTGATATCAGTCGTCGTCAGGACGGACGAGCCTACTGTGATCACGCCTGTAGAGTCGGCAATGACCGCACAAGCCGTTCCGTCCTTGGCTTTGATGTTGGTTACTTCGATATTGGTCGTGTCAACGGTAGTCGCGTTGACTGTGGTAATATTACCGGTTGTAGCTCCAAGTGTCGTAAACGTGCCAGCCACCGCGGTATTCGCACCTATGACAGTGTTGTCCATCCCGCCACTGGCAACGATGTTCCCGTCCCATGTGTAATAGGTGAGGCCCGTTGTCTCAAGCGTGTCGTTGGCTGTGGAAGAGATCGCGAATGATGCCGTGCGAAGACTGTCGCCAGTCCGATATCCGCTTAGTTCCAGGGCCCGGGTCTCGCCGGAAGCAGAGTCCGCAAAAAGGCTGACATCTGTTGACGCATCTGGGACAAGTTGAAGATCCCCGGCGTTGGTTGAAACGATAGCGTTGGTCCCGTCGTGATGAACTTGGATGTAGTCGGCATCGGAATCGTCATAAACAAGCAAGCCTGTTGACGTTCCTGCCTCAACATTCGAAAACTCAATGGCGTCTGCTCCGCCTCCGCCTCCCCCGGTATATTCGGAAAACGGACCGGACGGAGTGAAGGGGTTGGTATATCTCGCAATCCCCTTGGAAATTCGCACCTCGTCTATCCATCCAGTAAATTGAGTCCAAGACCCAGACAAACTTGGTGGTGTACCTATGATCAGATCGTTTGCTGAATCGGCTATCGCCTCTGCATTTGTTGCCGAAGCGACTTGGTTTCCGCCCCTCCACATTTTCCAGGAAGACCCGTTTCGTGTAACGGCTATGTGTGTCCAAGTATTGCTTGGAATACTCGAATTTGGTTCGACGAGAACCGAAGTTGACCCAGAAACCGCAAGGTCGGCAGTAAAGAAGAATCCGCCTCCGTCCGATTCCCACCATATGAACCCCTGCGGCGAACTGTCCGACCAGTCCCTACAAATAAATCCCCACGCACCTGAAGCCGGAAACCCATTTTTGTATACCCAACATTCTATAGTGAAGTCTCCAGAACCAAAGTCCCAGTCCGCAGAGTCACCAATGATCGCCTGTGAACTTCCATCAAATTTCAGCGATGTTGTACCATACTGTTTCTGGGCATCATCTAGTTCGAGATTCCCGCCAAGGGTTATCGTATGCGGAGCATTCCCTCCTAAAGCTGAATCCGTCGTTGTGGTATCTCCATCCCCCCCGTCAAAGTGCGCTAAGAATACCGTGTATGAATCCACGACGCTCGGATTGTTTACTCGCGGCAAGCGTAGCTCTTGTCCGCTGTAGCTGCTCGGAGTGTCCCCGAGCAAGAGCCAGGTCGTCGCGTGCGGGTTGGCTACGTCGGCAATGTGCGTGTCGAGGTCGCCGTCGATCTCGTCTATGGCCGATTGAACCTCTGTCGCAACAAGACCAGATGAAGAGTTGTCATAGGTGATAACTGACGCCGCGTGCTTCAGTGCGCTTCCTGCAATGTGCGTGTCAATCTGGGCGTGGGTATAGGTGCCTACGCTATCAAGATGTACAGTGTGATCCAGCTTCGTATTGGCCCACCGTGAATTGCCGTTATCCCAGACAAGAGCATGAAGGTCGGCTATGCTGTTTACATAGACATCGTGTAACTCTTCGATCTCACGCGAATCTTGGATGTGTACGAGGATGATTCCCTCTGTCGCGTGCTGGTACATGACGCAACCGACCTTGATCTTCCGGTTGGGTGCAGTC
>Ga0180437_10011877_pt1 | contig 10380 bp, 12 predicted proteins | sample SS_ome_4_FD_132410 | JGI IMG/M metagenome (GOLD analysis project Ga0180437, IMG submission 132410) | Hypersaline lake sediment archaeal communities from the Salton Sea, California, USA - SS_3_D_1 metaG | ecosystem: Environmental > Aquatic > Non-marine Saline and Alkaline > Hypersaline >... | reverse complement strand
ATCATCCCGCCAAGGCTCATCTACCACGCCACTGTACGCTTGTTTTGGGACTAGTGAACACAGATCTTGTTCCGGCTTCAACATGTTCAGATAACACCGAACGCCATTACAGGCGCACCAGGAAATGCCACAGAAGAATCCGAGAGACCCAGAACAACGCCGTCAGCATCACAACGAATAGTGTCCTGTAATTTCCCAAAAGTGTTGTAAATCTTGGCGACTACCTGCCCACTTTTTACAACGTCTCCGGGTTTAGCTAGGAACCTGATAATGCCACTGGCAGAGCTGACAGGCCCGAATGAGAACTTCAACGGTTTCTTTGTGAGTTCACTCCACAGTTGAGAGCTTGCGATGCCATTGTTGGGCTCCATCATACCCAAGTATTCCAGGATGCCGCACACGGACTTTACCCCGCATTCCACATTCTTCTCGTTGACAACGTATGACTCGCCCAGCTCAATCGTCAAAGCGGGAATTCCTTGTTGTAGTAGGCTGTAAGAAAGAGAACTCGTCACGTCATCTGTCTCAAGAACAACCGGGAAGCCAGATCTGTCGGCGACGGCCATTGCTCTTTCATAGGCTTGCCTACAGTGACTACCAGGAGGGTGGTCAATAAGCGTGTATGGGATAGACTTCATCCAGTCGCTGTGAAGGTCCAGAACCAGGCTTGGATTAGTCCTTTTGATAGTAGTCAGGATCTTGTCGGCAATCCTTTCCGCCAACGAGCCTTCCTTGGTGCCGGGGAAGGAGCGATTAAGATCTTCTCTGCTCAGCGTGATGTTGCGAGAGCCCGTCTCGAAGCCGATGGGATTCATCAGAGGAAAAGCGTAAACGGCACCGCGCAGAAGACGTTTTCTCTTGATTCTCTTGAAGACCTCCTGAATCGTCACGATACCGGTCACCTCATCACCGTGCATGCACCCCGTCAGCCAGACCGCTGGGCCATTGTCAGATCTTTCGACCGACATGAAGGGCAACCGTCGCCGTGATAAATCGGATCCCGTGAGTATCTTTAAGAACGAATACTTCACTTTCTGGGCCATTTTCTTGTCTCTACAGGCCTTCATCTGTGCTGCTCTCTATTTGAGAGGCCATGCTTTCTGCTGCCAAACGACGTCGAAACTCACCGAATGAGCTGCTTATGTTGCTGCCTGAAACTCGACGGCGTAGTTCTTACCTGGTGCCGGTAGGTCTCTTTCCGATGGTTCCCCAACTGTAAGCCTGATGCCCAAACGCTCCTCTGCCGCGTCGAGGATAGCCGCGAGCATCTGAGAATAGGACATGTCAGCGATCTTGGCCATCTTTGCCAAGTGGCCGTCCCAGCACCATCCCGGATTGGGATTAACCTCAAGAATCTTGGGGCAGCCTTCTGAATCAATGCGCCAGTCGAACCGGCAGTAGTCTCTACACTCAAGTCTGTCAAAAAGTTTCAAACAGCACTCGACAACGAATTTTTCTGTCTCATCAGGCAAATCTGCCGGTATGGATTTTAGATTCCAGTATGGCGAATCAGGAAGCCATTTGGCTTCATAGCCGCAAAGCCTCGGAAGGTCCGGGGGCAACGATGAATAGTCCTCCTCGATAATCGGCAATACCGTGTAGGCATCAGGAAGGTTGCCGATGATTCCAACGGTGAAGTCCTTTCCAATCAGAAATTCCTCGACAAGGATGGGCTTGTCGTATCCGAACTTCTCCCGTATTTCCGAGATGGCATTGACGACCTGTTCGGTAGTGTTGGCCACACTTCGTGTCGTTATTCCAAAACTGGAATCGCCGAAGTTCGGTTTGACCAGAACGGGAAAGCCAAATGGAAGTTCAAAAACGTCATCTCCAGGTTTTATGAACACGGCGTCAGGTACTGGGATTTGCATTTCCTTGCCGATGCCACGTACGAGCGACTTGTCATAGCAGAAGGCAAGGCACTGTGGTCCGCCACCCGTGTATGTCAGGCCAAGCATCTCGAGCAGAGAGGGCACGTGAAGCTCTTTTCTGGCATCATTGCAGTAGCCCTCATCACAGAGATTGAAGACATAGTGTATCTGGCTTTTCAGCTTTGTCAGGTCGCCGTACAGGCCGTCATGATTGTTGAGATAAGTGATGTTGTACTTGTTCAGGCTGCGCAACGCATCTTTGAGCTGGTCGATCGTATAGAAATCATCATCATCGAAGACACACAGTGGTTTAAGGGGGTCTGGTTTAGTTGGATCTCCCAGGATCACGACCAGGTTGTGGCTTGATTCTCTCTTCTTGATAGGCGTCCAATCCTTCTTGACGACTCCGGAGACTGTAATTCGTCTCTCCATCATCCCCAGGTCCTGGTTCCGACGTGAGTCGGCAAGGATTGCTCCGTTGATTGCCAAGTTGCTAAAGCTGGCCATGCCAAGCAGTTCCTGCATGTCCTCACTGCTGTAGAGTCGTTCGGCATAGAATTGATCGGCAATCACTCCCTTTTGAACGTGAGTGATGACCTCTCGAGAGATCAGACGGTTTTTGTCCAGTGAAAGGCAGCGCTCCCTGCAGACGAAATAGTTCTTGTCGATCCATTCCCAAGACCTCGGCTGGAATCGCTTGCGCAAATACTCTCCGTCGGCCACATCAACAAGAATCCTTCCCCAGGGCTTCAGCACCCTGAAGGCTTCTTTCAGGACTCTTACATCGTCCTGCGGTGTCTCGAAATAGCCGAAGCTGTTGCCGAGAATCACGACGACATCGAATGTGTCCGGCTGGTATGGCAACTTTCGGGCGTCTCCTTCCTTGAACCTGATACTCAGACCTTCCTTCCTGCTTTCAGATCTTGCCTTCTGGATCAAGTACCGGGAGCGGTCCAGTCCCTCAACGTTGGCGAATCCTTGCCGGGCCAACTCAAGCGATATGCGTCCCTGTCCGCAGCACAAATCCAGAATCCAGTCTTCCGGAGAAAGATGGACCATTTTGGAGAACGCATCAACTTCCTTCGAGGTAACCAGTGGATCATCAACAACGTCTCCATCGGTCTTGAGATACATCGAATTGAAAATGAACCGCCACCAATCTGATTGAACATGTTCTTCGAGATTTGAGACTGGTCCAAGTGACTTTGCCATCTTGGGCGTGTCTTTGCTTTTCTGCAGTGATTTGGTACTAACAACTTCAACTCTTTCCTTCATGGCAATTCTCTCACTAATTAGGTTTTTTTTAGAACAGTTCGCAGAAGATGCATTTTCCTTTGTGTCTTCCGTCAATGAAGAAGTCATACGCTGGTGCGATGCCACTCCGTATTACATAATGTTCCTGCATGGAGTGTAGTGTGTTCACCCCGGATGTGCTCGACAACGGAATGAATTAAGGGTGGTAGCTGTTCCGCTTTGCAGGCAGAGTCCACGGCAAAAATGAGCAACAATAGCAACGCCGCAAGAATAGCGAGTCTCCAATTCCCAAGATCATTTGATGAGTTACAGAAGGAATTCATCGGATTTCGTCTACTTGTCGGGGAAGTACCTCCGTCATCTGGTCACATCCCTACCTGTTAACTCCAAACTCGTTGACATCCATAGACAAAGACTCTCCGTACGTCAGAACCATTCGGTTTTTCTCGGTAAGTTTGTACACGGTCTTTTTCAGATTCGCAGCACGGGGCAAAACACTTATGATATTAACAGCGTCGGCCAAGCTGAAAATTCGGACTTGGCTGTACGACTTTCGCACGAAGAGGTTGGTGTTTGTATCGTATAAGTACGCATTTCCCTCGGCCCGGACGATGCTATCCGTAGCATCCGTCACCTCGCCAATGAAGTGACGTCTTATGTCTTGGAGGAATGCACGCCGAAGAATCACATGGATCTTTTCTCCTGGTCTTAGAATCATAGCTATGCCTCAATACATTTCACCGTCTGGCGCAATCCTTGTATGCTCTTGAGCCGCGATTGGCCATGTCCTTTGGACCTTGTTGAATCAGTCGGCGGTTCACGCGAGACTCTCGATGGCGTGAAAGGGCCGCAACCGTCATTTCAGACAAGCAGGCTCTCTTACCCAATTCTCCGGACCTGTCTATTCAAAGGGCTGGAACTCTAAGACCATATTCTTCCAAGTCTCGATGCACCGATGATACATTACAACCTGTCTTCAACGTCGCCCAGTCCTTGAGACGGATCTGATCGCCCGGGCAGTTTCCGTGTACGGCTTTTGCCTTCATCTACAACAGCCCATATCCAGCATGCGAATGCCGCCAGGAACGCCAACAGCCCAATCACCACTTCTTCTTGTATATGCATGATATTCAGGCTCTTTCTCCGCCCGCATCGAACCACGTTACTTAGACAGGATTCCACCGGCAGGCTCCGTGCACAGCTCGCTTTTGACCGCTCGGGAACCCTGGGTCGCTTCAACGTTTTGGGGGCTTGCCGACGTTCTGGGCCTCACGGTTCTTCCGAGAGTTCTTCACCTTAGACTTGGGTTTCCCAGTCTTCCTACGTACCATTATCAATCTCCCTTCAAGAGCACATCTTGCTTCTGCTGTCGCCAACCACACGAGGTCGGTCAATCGTCCAACAGAAGCCACGCACCCGAATTCTTCAGACCGTCAACTCACGGTCGAAGTAACAATGCACGTGCCAAGATCGGAGTCAGACTCATCCCAAGGTCATAACTGGCTGCATGACAAGGGCTTAGGCAAGGCGGCACAGAGATAACACATCATGCTGTGGTTGCGCCCGGATACGAGATTCGGGCCTTGAGACCCGAAAAGAGCAGAGGCAGAATTCCGTTTTGCCAGGAATGCGCTCTTGCTATCGAGACTTCACCTTCTGTAGGACGCATCTGCCAGTAGATGTGTCATGTCTAAATATGCGTCAAAAGGGCGCGTGAATCCTGCATCCGTATCCGCGAAGTACGAACGGCCTTCGCCAGCATCGCCTCTTTTGCGGCCACTCTCCTTCGGCTGTAGCTACGGCACCTAAGTCGCACCCGAACAGATGTTCCCGGCTATGCGCGCAACTCAACTTTCCTCCTTCCTGCCGGGCCGCGCAGTCCTGCCGGCTTCCTGAAGCCGAACGCTTCGAACAGATCAAAACTTTCGTCTGGATCCTTGTGTCTGAGCCAGTGTTGCTCGCAGACTCGACGGCCGTGCCGTTCGGTCAGGGGGCGCCAACCCAGGAGAACGATTCCTGTGCATCCCGGCACATCACATAGTCTGTCCATGATTCACCTTTTCCTGTTGTTGCAGGCGCTGTAGCCCACACGGACATTGGCGCCTCCCACAAAACCGTATCGGCCATCTTGAAACGGCCAAAGGCCAAGAGAAGCGCAGGCATTGCATATCTCTCATCAGGCGGTCCCCGAACAGTGTTAATGTCTTGTTGCCGCCTGCCAAATGAGGACAGGCGTTCGATCCGACAGAAGCCACGCGTCCGAATCTTCCAGAGCGGTGCTTCATAGCCCAATCAACAACGTACATGCCAAGATCGCAGACAGCCCTACGTGGAAACCGCAAATGACTGCAAGAGCAGGACCTATCGCACGCGGTAAAAGCTGGGCACATTACGCTGCTTTCTTGCCTGGATGTGAGATTCGGAGCCCGAGACCCGAAAAGAACGGAAGCAGAATTCCGGTTTCCCTCGAATGCGCCTCTATCTTCGAGGCTTCGCCTTCGGTTGGCAGTGGCCAGTAATGGTTTTGCCATATTTAAGTCCTTTAACCAAAAGGATATGTGAATGCTGTCGCCGTCATCCCACAGGATAGGCACGGCCTTTGCTTATTTGCCTCCGCAGAGGCCGAGAGCCTCACTGGCACGAAGGCGTCCTGGTCGAAATGTGCTGAAGGAAAACGAAGATGTCTGCATTCGAATCCGTATGAGTCAATGTGGGAGAGCAACTGCCAACCTCCGTACTGCGGCTAATTATGCCGTCGTGATTCTGACGAACAGCCGGAGATGCACGTGCCGTGCAGGGAAATGCGTTTTCTTGTAGGATCAATAATATGCCCCCGAAAGGAACTACGATGTTAGCCAAAAGAAGCGGCCTGTTTGCGAGTTTAGGCCGAGCGGTGGAAAAGCAAGTCTGCCCTGAGTGTGGTAGACCCATGGAGATGGTCGACTGCCGACAGGATTGTGGCGCGTGTAACGTCTGGTATCGGTGTTCTCGAAGATGCTGCGATGGCCAATGGCTCAGAACAATGGGAACAGGGCTCGGCCACTTCACGAGGGCATTCTGAGTCATTGCGGCCGTGACCATCTGGAAGATGGATGGGCCAGGCCATTTCATGCTGAGCACTGTAAACATGTATGATCGTCGGCAGGAGTACGGACTTGGTCAGGGAGAAGACAAAACTGCAAAGCTTATCAGTCGTGTGACCAACTGTGTGCTGAGAAGCGCAGGCGGTCACAGCCTCGCTCGGCTGACCGTCATGCGGGGTCGGGCGAGGCCTCTTTACGATTGTATTTCTACGTTGATGGCCGGAAGGATAACATGAATGAGATTGGCTACGCATTCCAGGTTCTGCCAAGGCGAAAGAACGTACCGAACGCACGTGAGATCGTTATATGCAAAGGGACATCTGCGATGAAGAGGAACCACATCAGTGCAAAGAAGCTCAAGAAGTTCAGGACAGTGCTCCTGACCAAACGTGATGAAATTCTGCAGGGAGCGACAGTTCATGGGAGAGAAAGAGCCGGTTATGTGTCTGCAGGATTGCCGGACACGCCGGCTCGAAGGGCTGATCTTGCAGGTGGGAGCCATCACAGCAGCAAAGTGGAGCAGTCCAGCAATGGAGGCAAGGGGCTTCTATCGAGCATCGAAGAAGCGCTTGTGAGGATTGATGCCGGCACCTATGGCATATGTGACGGAGATGGGGAATTGATTGCGAAGACCCGGCTTGAGATGGTTCCTTGGACTCGATACTGCGCCAAGTGCGCCAGACTAGCTCAGATGGGTCTTCTCAGTAGCGAGGATTCTTTCAAGTGATCGGACAACAATGAGTGAAGAGTTGAGCGCTGCAAGCTGTTCAGCCCGCAGGGAAGCCGAGCCACGGGAGGCTAAGAGAATACAACGGGGCTTCATTCTCCCCAGCGCAGTTTTCACAATCAAACTGAGTCAGGTAAAGCGCTACAGGCAGTCGGACAAACCCCCTCAGCCGGGAGACGTTGTTTACGGAGTGGTCAGTCGTATCGGAGAGCACTCGTCGCTGGAGAATGCTTCCGGCCGCATCCACCAGATATACGACGGGACAAGGGCGGTCTTTGTGTTCGGCAATAGATATGCACCGGACTATTACGAAGGCCTGGTACCAGACAAGATGATCGAAGAACTTGATCTGCTTGCTCGCTCCGGCATGGTCGGCCTGGTGAAGACAAAAAACACGCTCGTAAAGGACCCGACCAAAGTGCAAGTTCTTGGCTACGTATGCGATCAGACCGGTGGAAACGTCCTCAACACAAGGGACTTTTCTCTAATAGCACCCAGCAAAACCGTGAAGAAGCAGCCAAGGTCGCCCATGATTCTGATCTGTGGAACCTCGATGAACTCTGGCAAGAGCATGGCTGCGGCAGCATGTTGCTGGGCTCTGAGGTCTCTGGGACACGGGGTAAGGGCGGCCAAGGTGACTGGGACGGCAAGTCTCAAAGACATTCTTCATATGAACGACGCGGGAGCTCATCCTTATGCTGATTTCACGTATCTTGGCCACTCTTCAACGTACATGCTGCCCGAGGAGGACCTGTTGGCCGTCTTCAATCAGTTAGATCTCAAGTTCGCTAATAATCCGAACAATTTCTGGGTTGTGGAGTTCGCAGATGGAATTTTGCAGCGCGAGACCGCCATGCTGTTGAACTCTCCACAAGTCCGCGAGAGGATCCACAAGCTTGTCTTCTGTGCCAGCGATGCGTTTGGAGCAATTGGCGGCCTCAGAATTATGGCGCAGCAGTTCAATTTGGTGCCGGATTTGCTCTCCGGCGTCTGCTCGAGTTCTCCTCTGCTCATAAGAGAACTCTCAGAATTCACCGATATCCCCGTGTTCAACAGCGCCGAGGTTGATGTCAGGACATTGTCACGTATTCTGACAAGCCGTGAAAAGCCACAGCGACAGTAGGGGGCATATTGACACGATGGAATGAAAGCATGAGAGAAGTGAAGTTGTGCCTGCCGGCGACTGCTGAGCGAAATACATGCAACAAAGCAAGCTTGTCAGGCGTCTACATAGCTGTTTCGACCCGCACCGTGGGGGTCGATTTGAGTAAAGGTAGTCTGAGGAGTTTCTTATTATGAAGAAGACATTGATTTGTGGTGCCGTGGCATTGGTTCTTCTGCTGGCTGCAGGCACAGCCTTGACCAAAGAGAAGGGCAGGGCCAAGGAGGCTAACCGAGGCACCAAGAGGGTGGCTGGAAAGGGTCTTTCCGAGGAGCAGAAGCAGTGGAAGGCCAAACTTGAAGCGATGACACCTGAGCAGAGGCGGCTTGCTCTGGCTCAGAGGGCCTTGGAGAATGATCTGGCCCCGTGGAAGCAAGTGCGGCAGATCGCGGCCGAGGAGAAAGCTGCCAAGACCTTAGAGGCCATCGACAAGATCATTGCTCAGAAGCAAGAGCAATTCAAAAAGAAGATGGCTGCTGCGGAAAGACGAAACCAGCCCAAAGCCGAAAAGCCCATGGGCGAAGGCAATCGGTCGGCTGGTGAAAAGCAGCCTCGCAGGAAGAAGGGCGAAAACCAGAATTGATCTGAAACGTACTCTTGGCGAGGGCGTAACCAGGTAGCAATCGTCGGCTCGAGCCGCCGAGGCGGTTTCTTGCGTTGATCCAAATGAGGGTCATCGCTTTTGAGATTGCCTCGGCGCCGGCTCAGTCCGGAGTCTGGCCCACATCGGAACTGCTACTGCAAGACCGGGATCAATCTTAGCCAAGATGAATAAGGTCTCTGAATTGGATAGTCACGACTGATTCATTAGAAGAGAATCATTGACCGCATGGCGTTCATAACCTTCTTTTTCCCACGAGCCAAAAAGCCTCTTCCCGCGGCACTGCTTCCGCTTCTAGGCTGTCAGGGCTGAATCCGTAAACATCGGTGATAATGTCGCATTTCTTCCGCCAAATCTCGTCTGGAAGCCTGGCTCGAACATCGGCACTCTCCATTGCTCGGGGAGGATATCGGCCGTCACCGTCCTCATAGGCAAACCGCCACATCTGCCTTGCCGGCAATCTGCCGGCATTCCACAAGGCCGATACCGCTTTGCTTGTTTCCTCGTGTCCGAGATGGCGTGTGGACTCGCCCCACATTCCATGAGTAACAACAAGGTCAAACTTGTGCGAGGGTAGGAGTTCAAGGACCGTCCTCTGGATGTCGGCGATAGCTGGCGGAGTCTGTTCAGGATTGTCGTCTAGGTCGCCCGTGGCTCCTGCAGCGTTCAAATGCTTGAGGGCACTGAAAAACTTTGACGCTCGATCCGGATCGCTGCTCCTGCAGACCGCCACAATTGTCCATTCACTGTCAGGGTGCAGGAGTACCGTGCCGCCTACCCATAGCGTCTCGTCGTCAGGATGAGCCACTACCACTGCACATTTCTCAAAACTCCACATCAACGGCCACTCTCATCTCTGTTGATCAAGCTGAACGAAGATCATTGACGTCCTCGAGCTCTTCCTGACCGCCGTATTGCTCCTCGATGGACTGCTGTTGTGCTTCAACTGTCTTCAGTAGTTCTTCGATAGTAGCCTCCTGCACCGCAATAGTCTCTTCTTGCGATTGTATTATCGACGTCAGCTCGTTAATTTGGCCCTGAAGCGTGGCCACATTCCGGGTATCCATCGTCGAGCGGGCAGTCAGATTTCTGATTCCCTCTTGTGCTTCTTCGGCAGTAGCAAGCGCCTTGCCTTGATCTTCTAGAACTCCCTTGACCTGGGCTTCAAGCTTGTCACGTTGTTCCGTGACTGCGTAGAGTAGCGCCTGGAGGTCGGCGATTTCTTTCTGGGCTCGTGTCAGCTTCGCCTCAGCCGCGTTCAGTGATCTCCTTGATCGTTCCGCATCTTCAATGGCCTCGTTCTTCACCTCATCATCACAACCGATCAAGACAAGGGCACAAGCAAGCAACGGCAAGAATCTAAGCCAGTAAGAGTTTCGAAAGTCTCTCATCTTCTCAACATCCTATCTTTTTTGTCCACTGAAGTTACAAAGCTGGCCAGGCCGCCCGGCCTACAAGAACCGGATAACAAGCGCTGGGCGACACATGGCCATTTAAGAGGTCATAATCTGGCATTTGTTTTGGCTCGCGATGCCGATCACGTCACAGAGTTCGAATCTATGCCGCGATGTCAGCCTTCAGTATCGACGACCAGTTCTTGGTAACAGCAACGTAGGTTGCATACCAGGAAGGGAGCCGATCGGATTCCAGCATGGCATCCATAATCAGCAAGTCGGTTGGCT
>Ga0180437_10011873_pt1 | contig 10382 bp, 23 predicted proteins | sample SS_ome_4_FD_132410 | JGI IMG/M metagenome (GOLD analysis project Ga0180437, IMG submission 132410) | Hypersaline lake sediment archaeal communities from the Salton Sea, California, USA - SS_3_D_1 metaG | ecosystem: Environmental > Aquatic > Non-marine Saline and Alkaline > Hypersaline >... | reverse complement strand
TCAGCACCGCCGCCGCTTTCAGCAGCGGCGTCTTGCTATCGGGCTGCTCCCAATCGGGCGGGAGGTAGGTGGGGGTCACAACACCTCCCATAGTGTTTTCTGCCCGATGGGATGCGTGTCAATTCGCGGCCTGCCGTCCCTATTCCAGCTCCCGCCGCCAGCCTCACCGACCACGCGCCACCCAGCGGCCTTGACGCTGGTTCCGCTTTCGCTTGCCAGGGTATATGTTATCAGGCGCTTGTATCCCATTGCCCGAGCCGCCCTCCATGCGGCCGCGTATAGTTTTGACGCTGCGTGTTTTGTCCCGTCAGTGCAACAGCGTGTGACCTCTGCCGTCCAGCCGTTGTCCAGGTGTCGTGACACTGGGCGACCAACAATTACAACGCCCACGACACGCCCGCCATCATTCACGCCGATTGCGAACTTTGCACCCTGCGGCGGTCGGCGATGCCGATGATGCTCCTTCACAAATCTATTAGCCTCGCGTAATGTGACGGGTTGCAATTCTAGGATCACAACACCCCCGCGCAGTTGGCGCACCCGCCAGACTCACCCTCAGCCAAGACACCCTCGCAGCGTCAGGGCCCCGACGATGATGGGGATCAGGATGGCCAGCGGCTTCCAGATCGGATGGTAGCGGCGGTCGCGGCGGTGGCGCGGCGGCAGCCGGTAGGGCCGGAACTTGTAGCCTCGGCGGCGTGGTAGTTTCATGGTGAGACCTCCCTCACTTTATGGATGCCGTGAGCATCCGCGGCATCGCATCGAGAAGCTCTGGCGTACTGACCTGGAATGCAGTACGACCATCTGGTAGCTGCAGATACGCAAAGAAGGCGGCTCTAGTTCCAAGGAACTTGGCCTTGACACAGGCCGCCTTGACTTCGTGGTAAAGGGCTGTTGCTGCCTGGATGCGAGCAGCTTTTAGGTTGCCCGTTTTGGGCTCCAAGACCGGCCATATCATTTTGAAATTGTCTCCTTCCAAAGTGAAGGCCAGCATAAAAGCTGTGCCTCGTGGATCACTGACAAAGCCTTCAGCTAGAACCTGACCGCCGGCACGCAATATCTCCTTTTTGGCACGCTCAACCCAGGTATCGGGAGAGCTTTTGCTGGTTTGCCAGTAGTTCACGTCCTCGGCGTTGGTGGTCGGCTGTTGCAGGTTCATCTCGGATACTCCCTCACTCTAAGCTCCTCGGGCCATTCAGCCGGGTCCTTGCTGACTTTGCCATTGATGGGCAATTGCTTCACGAACACAGCGACCCCGGCAGCCCGGCACTGGCGCACCAGGTAAATGGCCCAATCCAGCTCCATGGGCCGGCGGTTGGGTCCCGACTCACAGCCTATGATGACCCAGTCGAGGCCGTCGATATTGACCCGGTCGGCCTCCACTCGTGAGGCGTTCCCTCTCCAATGACGCGGTTGCGGGCAGCATCATTATCTTTAGTCAGCCAATGCACCGGACCCAGCATCGGTTCGATGCTCACGAAACGCACGGCAGCCGGCGTCTGGAGTAGGTCGGGGATGCGCCTAGGGAATACATGGTCCATATGTTTTTCTCTGGATAATGGATCGCCGCAGTAGTAGCACAGTAGTTGCCCACTGCTATCCCGGCGTTCTCCTGCCGCATTAGACCGCCTTAACGCTGCCTGTTTCTGCACAAAATCGCGGATCATCTAGTCTCCTCATATTCCTGATTTCCGTTGTCCTGCCATTGTACTGACCACCCCTGGCCAGTCCGGGTCATTAGGCCGTTTTGTACGAGACGTTCGGTACGGCCTGCGACCGTTGTCTTGGCCGACCCGACCATCTTGGCAACTGTCCGGTACGATGCCTCGGGACGATTCTGCAATGTCCGAAGGATGTCCCGGTCCAGGTCGTCCAACTCGGACTCTGTCCAGGAAATGGACGGGACAGAGAGCTGGGCGTCCGGGACGTCCGCAGGCTTGTCCTCCTGACCTTCATTGCGCGTAGTTTTCCAATTCCAGGTCAGCCCATAGTAGGTCAATCGATCCCGGTGTTGCTCATAAATCCCCACTGAGAAATAGGCGGTGGCTGCCACGACAGTGAACAACGCAGGGGCTGCGGTAGCCATGTCGGGCCAGGCCTCCAGCACCACGGTCAGGGCGATGGCTGAGACAACGTACACCCCGAAACATATGCCGGCCAGGGCTATCGGTGCCCGCTCCCAGGGACTCTTTTCCTTGCGGACGTGTCCCCGACGATTCCATCTCGCGCAGGCCAACACGACCTGGGCCGAGAGGATGCCGACCAATTCAACTACGATGCCGGCGATGACTGCGGGCAGCAGTCCCCAAGGTCCCAAATCTATATGCCAGTTGTGGATCAGGTGCCACCATACGCTGCGGCCGACGAAGAAGGAGGCCGGCAGCAGGGCCAAGGCCAGGGTCAGTTTTGCGGTCAATTCGACAATGGCGGATCCGTTCACTCTAGAACTCACCTCCGTTGGTTTACAGTATACACTATCCTCGCCCCTGTGTCAATAGGGAACAATAGGAATTAAGGCTTGACGCCGAGGTTCCAGTGTGATATAATGGCCTTATGAGTGATAAGCCAGACGGAACCAGTATCTGGATACCATCTGACGCCAGGGCTAGGGCTGACGAGATTGTCAATCACCTACAGGCACAGCCTGGGCAATACGGTTCGGTGTCTCGCTCCTCCGTGGTCCGGGCCGCGTTGCAACTTTTGTACCGAGAGTTGGGGCTTGATCAAAAAACCACAGAGGCCCCGTAAAACCATCACTGGCCAACTCGGCGCTTCTTCTCCAATTCGTCCAGCTCGTCCAGCAATGCCGACCAATCAATCCCGATCTTGGTTGGCCTCCAGCAAGGTGGAGATGTTATCGAACACCCCATAAAATCGCTCAACAGATGGCACCAGCGCCGCCCTTTCATCCCCCATCTTCCGCAATTCGGCGGCGGAATGTTCCGCCTCACTGCGCCACCAGTCAAGCGCCAGGCATAGCTGTTCAAACTCGCTCATTGCTTCCCCCTCCCGGTTGCTTTCCCGACAATGACGCATACCAGCGCCCGCACCGCCATGAACGCCAAACAGAGGCCGAGGCCACTGGCGACACCGATGGCGAACCCCAATACGATTGCTAGAATGATGTCACCCATCTCATCTCCTCTCTGGCTTTCCGTGCCCACTCGCGCATTTTGCCAATCGGGGCTCATAATGATATGAACCGTCGATTATCAGCAGCGCCCCCCGCAGCCGCTCATTCTCCCGCGCCAGCGCCGCCTTTTCATCCCCCATCTGCTGGCATATTTACCCTGCAATCTGTAAACATTCTGTCAATCCTATCCACGTCACACCTCCTCCACCTGCTTGAGAATCTGTTGCTCGATGTTGCCAGCCACCAGCAGCGCCAGCGCCATCTCCTCCTTCGTTGGCTTGCGTTTGCCCTCGAGGACCTGGCGCAGGAACATCTTGGGCCACCGCCGGGCCATTTTGGCCGAGTCGCGCACCGTCTTGCGCACGCAGGTGAGCAGTTCCTTCTCGGCCCGTTGGCGGGCCCGGTAGTGGGTGCGCACCCAGGACTGGCCCAGGGTCAGCTTGTGGTTGAGGCCCGCGATCTCATCTTCCAGGTCCTCGACCCGGCCTATCAGGGCCACGATGTCATCGTGTTTCAGGTCGCCGGCCTCCAGGGCCTGGCGAAGGGTAGCGCTGTCTTTCATGAGCGTAACCTCCAGTTGTATTTGCCCGACTTGGTCACAAAGATCTCGGCGTGCCGGCCGTCTGGCATGGTAAAGTCGACAGTGCAGGGGTCGATCCCCACCGTCTCGAGCAGTTCCACATAGAGCAGCAGCCAGGGTGACTGGAGCTCGCTGACCTGCTCACCATCCTGCAGGCAGGCGGTCACGCCTCCCGGGAAAAAGATCACTTCGGTGGACATGGTCAACGCCTCCAGATTATCAAGGCGGCTTCCAGTGCCGCCCACAAACCAGCCAGCACCAGCGATGCGACAAGGCATTCCAGGCCGAACCGGGGTTCGATGAACAGAAAGATCAGGAACATGGCAGCGCCGGCCGCGAGTAATAGGCCGATGTACTCAAGTACGTCTCGGCGGAATTTGTCTAGCATGGTGCCTCCTTCTTTCGCATGATGATCACGTCCTCCCAGTCAATCGAGTTCTCCGGGTATTTGGACTCATAGAGCCGGCGGAAAAACGACTTGCGCTCCACCTTGCGCGGGTGGTGGTTGCCGAACAGGTCCTGTTGTGCGCCGTGCTCCTCCACGACCCAGGCCCGGATCCACTCCACGGTCTCAAAGCCGGCGGCCTCGCACATCCGGCGCCACTGGTCGGGGAACTCGACGATCTGCTTGTCGCGCACGAACCGCTTGACGACCCACACGGCCACGGCACCCGGTTTCAGCAGCAGGTAACACTGATCCACGATGGCGCGGGCGGCGGTCCAGAAGTTGTCCTCTGAGCCCATCTGCTCCATTTGGCCTGGGGATTGGCCATAGTCTATATCTCGCTTAGCCCAATCCGAGCAGCCGCCTTTGCCGTTGCTGATCTCCCCTCCCCAGGTATCAAATACGCCTGAGTGGTGACCGCCAGAGCGGTATGGCGGACTCGTGACCGCGGCGTCCAGGTTGCCCTCCTTCATGGTGCCGAGTTGGCCCTCGGTGTTGCCATATTGATCCTGGGTGTATATCTGAGAACCCAGGCCGGTGGTATTGCCCAGTAGCTTTTCCATATCGATCCCGGCCTGCCCGTGGACGGTGCGTTGCGAATACGGCGGGCTGCTGATCACCGCCTCCAGCCCCTCCTCGTCGGTCTCCAGGTGCGCCAGATTGCCCGCTGTCGTGCCCTGCCTGTCCTGGGTATAGGCGCGGGTGATGCAGTCGGCTACGTGGCCCGGGGACATTGGCGATCGGTCGCGGGTCTCGCCCGCGCCAAAGGGCGGGGAGGTGATGACGGCGGAGATGTCCCCATCGGGCATATTACCAAGATTCTCGGGCGTATCGGAGTAGGAGAGCGAGTCACGTAGGGTCTGTTCGTGCTGGGTACCCTCTCCTCTGCGACGACCTTTGCGCCAGGAGCCGGCCTTGTCCCAATCGATGCCATGTTGCTTGCTGTTCACGCTGCTGGCATACGGGGGACTTGATACGACGGCACTCATATTGCCGAGGTTGGCGGGGTTGTCGGAATAGCGTTGTGGTTGGTTCTGTTGCGAGTGGGGGCCGCTGCGGATCAGGGCTTCCGATATATCGAATCCTGCCGTATCCTTGCGCTGGAGACGGGCATCCGCATCATTGGCCCCATCATGCTGGCTCATGCTGCCGGCATATGGCGGCGAGCTCACCACTGCCTCCACGTCCCCCTCGGGCATGGCGGCGAGCTGGCCGGGGCTGTCGCCGTAGGCCTGCCCATCTCCTTCATTCATAGAGAGCGATCCGGCTTCGTAGCCCTGGCAGGATGTAGGTGGGGCAGAGCTTGTACTATGAGGCGGGCTGCTGACCACACCCTGCAACACCTCAATCTCCCGCAGGCGTCGGGCCAGGATCTTGACCAGTTCCCGGCTATCGCCCATGGTCAGCGAGGCCGAGCCCCAGGTATCGGGCCACAGGCGACGGTAGCGGTTGTCCCACCGCACCAGGTTCTGCATCCCGAGCTTGACGAACTTTTCCTCCAGTTCGTTGCCCCACCAGTTGAGGCCGTTGCGCTGGGCGTCCAGGGCCCCGAGGGCCACGCCGGCAAAGGGATCCAGGACGGTGTCGCCGGGCAGGATGTAGCCCTGGTCGAGTAGGTGGCGGTAAATGCGGCGGATCAGGCCGCGGGCATATTTGGCCGGGTGCGCGTAGGCGTCGGGGACGATCTCCTTGCCCCACCGCTCGCGGTACAGTCCGTACCAGTCCGATTTTTTCCAATCCACGTCCTATATCTCTACTTTCTCGGGGGTCCAGCCCCGTCTCGTGCCCGGCGGTATGCCGTAGTCGACGCCGATCCACGCAGCGCACCCTCTTTCTGGCGGTTGGACTGGATCTCAGCCCGGCGCCGGCGGACGGTCTCCGGATGGGTCGCCGTGCGGCGGAACCAATCGCGGAACCGCTCGAGCAGGGCGTCAGCCATGACCTCCAGCTCGTCGTCACTCTTCTCGCCTTCGAGTAGGTCCCGCAGGGCCCAGTAAAAGTTCTGGGCCAGGCCATCGAATTGAATCCACCACAGCAGCATCAGGAGTCGATCGTCGTTGCGCGCCTCGACATTTTCATCCAACAGGCTCTCGGCCTTCTGGCGAGGGCTCAGGTGGTCCATCTCGGCGGGAACACTTGGGCCAAACATGGACAGTTGCTCAGTCATCTCACTCCTCCTCGTTCCAATCCCGGGCCTCTACCAGGAAACAGGCCCGGCAGAATAGCACCACGACATAGATCAGGCCGATGATGAACAGCATCCCAACCCCGGCTCCAATCACAGTCAGCCAGAACAGTGCATTCATCCTCAGCCTCCAATTACCCGTCGCATGGTTCGTTCTCTTTTGTGGGTTTGGGCCAGTGGACGGTCACAGGGCCCAGCCGGCCCATATTTGCGGTGCGGACACGCACCAGGTTGTGGCGCTTGCGCCATTCTACCAAATTGTCGATGGGGATCCGTTCGAGCACGCACTCGACATCCCCGATCATAACATACGGAGGTACAGGGAACTCGGGCACGAGTGGGCGCTCGTCCGGTGGTGGGGGTGGGTTCCAGAACTTGCCGCCTTTGTTCGACATTTCCATTCTCCATTCTGGTGCCATCCCCGGCGGGGCACGATCCGGCGGGGATGGCGGTTTCTACGCTTGTATGCCTACTGGCAGTCGCAGGAATGCCCGAGGATCCAGTGCCAGGAACGGTTGCAGGGCGGGTATCCGTCACAGTTGTCGAAATAGCCGCAATACGAATTCCAGTAGTCGTAGATGGCGATGAAATTCAGACAGTGCGTCCGTTTACAGCAGTAAAACGGGAAGGCCTGTGGTTGGACGATGGGATCTCCCCCGGCCCAGGGGATGATAGTCACTGCGTTGCTGGTATCGCAGGCCGCAGGCGCAGCGTCGTCGGCTGTGACTGGTAGTGCGCCTGCCAGGATCAGCAGGGTCAGCACCAGGATCAGGATTGCATTCGCTCGTGTCATACTCTACCTCCATCGTGTCTATATTTTCAATCCCCCAGAGTCGTGCCGGGGATCGTGGGCTTGGCCATGATGCAGCCGTCTCTATTCAGGCAATCGGACCACCCAGGGCAATTGCGCGGGCACATTTCGTCCAACGCGGGCGGTGAAACGCTATATTCGTTATAGATCGGGACCAGCTCGTGCCAGCGGTCGGTGCTGGGCATCCGTGGGACGTATTTGGGCCGTGCCGCCTCCCGTCGGTTGGTAATCGGTATATTGTGTTTGCGCAATGCCTGGCGGACAGTCGCCTTGCAGCAGCCGAGTTCACGGGCCACGGCGCGGAAGGTGCCGAGCTCCCGGTACAGCCTGGCCATGGCCACAGGATCCTCCAGCTCGGGAGCGGGCTTTTTCCTATCGACCTCGTCCAGGTAGCGGTCGACCGAGGCGCGGTTGATGACCCAGCACTTTCCATTTTTGCTGGCCTCGAGCCTGCCATCGCGGGCCATGGCGTTGACGTACTTTTGCGTGCAGCCGATGAGGTTGGCGGCTTCACGGGTGCCGACGGTGTCATTCACAGACATTCCAGCCACTCCTTGATGCGTGCCAGTGACCCGGACTTGACGTCCAGGTTCACCGGCAGCACATCGACAGCGATGCCCTGGTCGGGCACCTGGTCGCGCACGATTATCAAGCTGGCGCTCTGGACCACGCCGCCGGGTGACCAGTCCCGGGGCAGGGAGATCAGCAGGAAGGTGGGACCGGCAGGCCGGGGATCAGGCTGTTCCTGGGGGACGCCTGTGTGCCGATCTTGGAGGGGGAGGCCGACCCGCTCGATGAACGCTTGTAGCTCCTCGTCGGTCAGATAAACCAGGGGATCCAGATCGTACCTCTCTTTGCGCTCGCTCATGACGACGCCTCCGGGTTCTGAGCACTGAGCGCCTGTTTGAAAATGTCCATCTCGCGGTCAAAGGCCTGCCAGTCGCGGGCACCGGCCATGGGCCCCGATGCCAGGTCGTGGCGCCGGCACAGTTCCAGGGCGCGAGTCCTGAGTGCCTCGAAGGCCTTGGCGTCACGCTCCAGCCGCCGGCGTTGCCACGCGGCCAGGATGAGAATGATGGCGGTGGTGGCCAGCCAGGCCGCCAGGGCTGCTATGAGGGCAGGGGGTAGATTGTTCATGCGTTTTCTCCTTTCGCTACAAAAACCACCGTTGTTTCAGGCGCGTGCTGTTCCATCGCACGCATGATCGCCGTCGACATCCGATTGTTCAGCCAATCCACGGCGTAGGCACTCGACACCTGCACGGTCCAGGTGCCGTTGCTGGCCTCGATGATGCGGCTACCGTCCAGCCACCGCTGGAACGTCTCGGGGGTCATCTGTAGTTTCAGCGTCTCGAGAACAGGGGACCAGAGACCGGAGAAAGGATCTTCTTTTTCTCCTGATAGAATAATGGGGGATAATGAGGGATCGGGTGACATAGCCGTGTCACCACGTGGTGGCCTGGGGATCACTACCTGGTGACAACTTGTCACTACCTGGTGACAACTTGTCACCACCTCAAGGACTTGTGGAGGGGGTGACAAGTTGTCACTACCCGTAGTGGGTACAGCCCCCATTTCAGACGCCTGCATCGCGGCTTGTCGCAATTCGTCTATGGACAAATCGATGGTGACGATGTAAATGTTGCTGCGTTGCAATTTGCGATTGAGAACCCATAGTTCGCCGCTCTGGCTGCAGGTGGATGCCAGGCGCATGACGCTGCGTCTGGCCATCCTGGTCTTGTGGGCTAGATGCACATATCCCGGCCAGGCCAGCCCTACAGCGTTGGCCATGTCAGCAACGGCCAACATGAATAGCAACTCGGATCCCTTGTGCGTTGAACGTTCCCAGACCGCGCTCATATGCCGTATTGCCAATTTATGCCTCCTCCACTGCCCGTTTCCACCATGCCAGTGCCCGTCCATCCTTGATCATGACTGGCGTGGTCCGTAGCACGCGCCAGCCGGCCAACCAGGCCTCGTTGTATTTCTCGATGTCGTTGGAGAATCCGTCGCCCCGGGTGTGTCGGCCGCCAGCCTCCCGCACCGGCACCCACTGTCCACCCTTGGTCCGTTTCCGGACCTGGGCCCCACAAGCGTGGCATTTTACCAATCTGCCCCAGACCGCGCCCTCGACCTCCATGGCCACGTTCAGGTCGCTGTTCCCTATGTCCAGGCGCCAGCGCCGTGTTGGATGAAACCGGATCTGGCGCTCGGGTTCGGGCAGGCCAGCGGCGACGATTTGATCGACCAGCATTTGCTCGTAGTCGCCCTTTTTACTCAATCGTGCCTCCAGTCCCACGGCAGCCAGCGATAGAGTTGGTATTGCTGCACCAGGTCGAACGCCTGGGGCGCGAGGTTGGCAAACGGGTGCTGTTGTTCGCTCATGGGTAGGATCCTTTCGATAGCGCCAATTAGCGGACCCGAAATTCGATGACCCAGACCCAGGGATTCAGATTCCAGCCATAGCCACGTTTGGCGTACATCTGATCCCAAGTCCATTCAAAACCCTCGCGGGCATGGAATAGAGCATACCGTGTCCCATCAGGGAAGGTTACAAAGCGAGGCCAGTCAGGGGAATCGCAGCCCTCAGCCCTGGCATCTTCCTCGCTGATCTCCTGCACCCGTTCCACCCGCACACCTTTGACTTCCAAGGTGATCCGGCTGGCCCAGCGCGGCATATGGATGGATGGACGCCAGCGGGTGGGGATCGAGTCCCACTCCCACGTGTAATACATATCTAGATCGCTGCGTGGTTGAAGCCCGGCCTTTTCGCAATCCTCTATCAGTTGTTCATTCATGCGCTCGAACCAGGCTTCATACCGATAATCGTCCCAGCCATAAACCGGATCTGAAGGATCGTCACAGAACCTAATGGCATTGTCGGCGCGGTATTGGATTGCGGGGCATTCATCATAAGGCAACGATGCAATCCGCCACGACTCACGTACCCAAAGGTGATCGCCAGGGATACCATAGGGACACTCGACGAGTCTCAGGAAGCGGTGAATAGGAAACTCTGGTGGATAATGCCGGGCTTCTCCTGGGAGCCACCGTTTTTTGAGAACTATTCGCCGCGTCTGTGTTTTGCGGCCCTCTAGAATGGCTCGCACCATCGGACCGTTGAACAATATGGGCGTTTCCTGATCGTTACTCATTTTTGTCCCTCCTGGTTCTCTCCCCGATCCACACCTGCTCGGGTTGCACGTAGACCGAGGGCAGGCAGCGGATT
>Ga0180437_10011871_pt1 | contig 10384 bp, 4 predicted proteins | sample SS_ome_4_FD_132410 | JGI IMG/M metagenome (GOLD analysis project Ga0180437, IMG submission 132410) | Hypersaline lake sediment archaeal communities from the Salton Sea, California, USA - SS_3_D_1 metaG | ecosystem: Environmental > Aquatic > Non-marine Saline and Alkaline > Hypersaline > Sediment... | reverse complement strand
TGTTGTCTGCCAGCCCGAGAGCCCGCAGCCTGCCGAGCACCTCGCCGACCGCATCGTCCAGCCACGTGGCCATGGCTGTGGTCTCAGAGACTCCTCGCTGCTTCAGGCGCGAAAGCAACTGCTCCCGCGGCGGCATCGCCTGTGGTCGTTCGGACAGCACACCCGATGGCGTGTAACACGGATTGTCCTGCCGGAACCGCGAGAACTGATCCCCATGCGGTGCCGTCGTGGCCATATAGAGGAAGAACGGCCCGTTCGCGTGGCGATCGATAAACTCGACGGCTCCCTCGGCGATCCACTCCAGGTTGTGCACCTGCAACTGTGGCGGCAGATACTCCTTGTTGCCGAAGTACACGCGATCGACAAAGTCGAACCCCAGCCCGTCGCGCAAATGCTCGACGCCTCGCTCGTATGCGGCCCTGACGATCTCGGCGAACGCCGGATCGGCCGGATCGGCGCTCGGATCGACACCGCTGAAATTCATTCGCGGATTGCCGTTGTGCCACTTGCCCACAAACCCCGTCGCGTAGCCGAGCGACTTGAAGAGCTTGGCGACGTTGCCCTCGTCGCGCTCGACCGGGGTATTCCACTGTATCGTCGCCGGCGCGGGCGGAGGGAACTGGCGCAGTATGCTCGCACTGCGGCCCACCAGCCGTCCCGTGAGAATCGAGTATCGGCTCGGCGTGCAGATCGCGCTGGTCGCGTAGTAGTGGCTGAACAGCGCGCCGTCTCTCGCCAGCGAAGCGATATGCGGCGTAGGGACGGCCTGCCCGGCATACGGATCGTCAGACGGCATCCCCCGGCCCTGGTAGGCCCCGATCTCGTTGAAGCTCAAGTCGTCGGCACATATCACAACGACGTTCGGCTTTTTCATACGCCCATCACCTTTCACTTTGCGGACGTCCCGCGGCGTCGCCCCACCGCTCATTCGATCGCCCACTTCTACCGCCACGCCCGCCGCTTCTACCTGTCGCCACTTGCACTGTCAAACGGGATGGGATCCCGGGGTGCCATCTGCCAGTTCTGGGTGCCGCATCCGGTGCGGATGTGCGGGGTGGGATATATGCCGTAGGGCGTGCAACTCGTTGCACGCGGGCTCTTGTTCCCTGCGCCGATGCCCCACGCTTTCCAGAGGCAAGAGGTAGGGGACCGTCAATCTGCCAGCTACTCCCCGGCGCGAGTAAAGAACTCGGCGAAGATCGCCACGTCGCCCAGGTCGCAGTCGCCGTCGTCGTCGAGATCGGCCGACGGGTTCGACGGAGTCTCGTCGGGGCCGTTAAGCGACGCTGCCAGCAGGGAATAGTCGTCTGTATCAACGTCGTTGTCGCCGTCGAGATCGCCCGGCAGCGAACGCAGCAACTGCACCTTCGCTCCACCGGCGCACGCGAAGTAGTGCACACCGGCGTCGCCGGGTGTGAACGCTTCCACCGCGCTGCCGGTGCACTTGATAAAGTACTGCGCGCCCACCTCAAGATCACACAGCAGAACCCGCGTCGTCGGCCCGGAGGGAATGTCGAACGTCGTTTCCTGTAGCAGTGTGCGAGTGGACGAGAACACAGCCGCCCGTCGCTCGACCGCGTCGTCGATGACCACACCCACGCACTCGCCCGCCACCTCGCCGATCAGCGTCGCGTCGGCCGCGGCAAAGCCGCTCTGACCGACCTGTAACACATTGAGGAACAGATCGTCCAACGCAGCCACCGGCGGCGACAGCTCGACCCGCCAGCCCCCCACGCCGATCTCCTCGGGTGTGTGCCCGCCGTAGCTGGAAGTCGGCGGCGGCCAGTTCGCCCCGCCCGGCGGGCCGGTGTAACCGTTGTCGTCCACCCAGTATCGATAGCCCGGCCCGCCCACCTTGCGAACCAGCGCGTCGGCCGGCAGCAGCGTCTGCACGTCCATCGCCCAGCCGGCGTTGTCGAAGCCGATGCGGTTGCCCTGCACGGTCATGATATGGTCGGCCACCTCGACCGACTCCACCACGCCCGGCTCGCTGACCTGCGGCTCGTTGACCATGTGCAGCAGCCACTTCTTCTTGAAGCTCGCGTTGGTCGACCCGACCCGGTCGAACACCACAAACTGCTCCTGCGGCTTGAAGCGAACGAAGAACCGCTCGAAGTTGGTCACGTTGCCCGCGTCGTACGCCTGCGTAGCGTCGCCCCAGGCAAAGTCGTAATCGTCGGCGATCTCCACCCGCATGTCGGCGATGTCGTAGAACGCGCCGGGCACCGGTTCGATCTGGCTGTGATCGCGGTTGCCCAGCGCGAGCTGCCCGCCGTCGTTGATGTTGGCGACGTAATCGCTGGGGTCGTACACCAGCACGGTGTTGTGCGCCAGCGACGCCTGGAAGTAGTGAGCGCGATGGTCGGTGCTCCACCCGCTATAGATGCCGGTTTCGATCGCCAAGTCGGCGCCCTTGTGGATAATGAAGCTGTTCACGTCGCGGTGTTGGTGGCCGGCAAACCAGTCGCGGGCCTGAAAAAGCGCGAACGTGTCGTCGGGCGACTCGAACCCGCTGCGCATGATCAGCAGCCCCTGCCCCACGCAGTGGCGCACAAGCGGCAAGGTGTTGCTCGGCGCCGTCGGCAGCATGCTCGTATCGGTGAACAGCAGGTCGAACACGGCCTGGTGATTGTAGTCCGACGGGTACCATCCGTAGCCGCTCGTGGACTGATCGGCGATCCACTGCGCGTAGCCGTCCTGATACTTCGCGCCCAGCAGTGCGTAGAAGCCGCGGTGACCCTTGTACGGTGCGTCCGGATGAACCCACTTGCCGTCGTCGCGGCCGAGGTTCCACTCGTCCAGATGGGCGCGGCGGTCGTCCATCGGTCGCGTCAGATACACGCTCCACACGCCCCACTCGCCCAACGCGTTGCCCGCGAACGGCGCCTCGCCCGAGGCGGTTTCCCACGCCGCCATGATCCGTGCCGACGCGTACTGCGCTTCGCCTAACGCGTACGCCCAGCCCTCGTGCCAACCGCCGGCGGCGGCGCCGCTGACGTCTTTGGTGGCCATGATGTACCCGAGGCACGCGACCGCCCAGTCGAGAAACGCCTGCTCCTTCGACGCGTCGATGCCCGCGCCGTACACGGCCGCCGCCCCGTAGGTCAGCGCGCCCAGCGTCAGGTTGTAGCGGTTGTTGAACGGGCGATCGCTCATCTCCCCCGAGCAGCACGCCGCCCACGCATCGTCGTAGTATCGCAGCAGCTCGCCGCCGTACCGCTGCCGCTGCGTAGGCGTGAGCAGGTCGTACATCCAGTCGTACACCTCGGCGAAGGCGGTGATGCCCGCCTCGAACGGATACCCGCTGCTGCCGTCCGGCAGGCCGATGTCCTGACCGTAGATGACCTCCAGATACTCGATCGCCCGCGAAAGATAGGCCGACGCGTCGTAACCCAGCTCATGCTCGATCATGCCCACGAAGCACAGCGTCCGTACGTCGTCCTCCAGGTAACTCCAGTTGTATCCCGGATCGGGCGTGCCGGTCTCGGCCACCATCGAGTCGGCCTTGCCCTTGATGATCGTGTAGACGTCGGCCATCGCCCCCGTGCACTTGGCCGCGACGTCGGGCAGTGTGTCGGCGTTGACGAACAGACGCGGATGCTCACCGGTCGCCAGCGGCGAGCCCGGCAAGGGCGTATAGGCATTGCCCCGCCCGACAGCGACCAACAGCACCACTACAACCGCGAGCGACGCACACATACCGCGCCGCATCGCGCGACCGCCTCGTTCCCTCGGCACCACGTCTGAAACGCCCATCCGCGTCTTCTTACCCTCCGCTCCCGGTCTCGTCTGCGTCTTACCCTCCTACAACCGGCGCCGTCGCGCCCGCTGCTGCATGCTGCCATTATAACACACTCGACACCCCCGAGTCCGCAGGGCGTGTCCCGGCGGGTGCCCCATCCTTTGCGGATGCAAAGGGTGGGGTATGCTGGGGTGGCATACTGGGGTGCGATTGGCAGCTTGGGTGTCACTGGCGGCTTCGGCCGTGAGCCCTTCGGCAGTGAACTCAGGGCCGAACGGCTCAGCCGAACGGCTTGCCCGCCAGTGCGTCGGGCTCGGGTACGCGCAAAAAAAAGATCCTTCGGCCGATGCCCGGTCGAGGCCGAAGGACCACCGGCAGCGCCGCACTGCCGGGTTTACTATACGACGTTTCCCCGAAACGCCCGCGTTCGCTCCCGACGCGCCCTGCACCGACTCACCGAGCCAAACAGAGCGGAGTCGCCGGGCCCCCCATCCTTTGCGGATGCGAAGGGTAGGGTATACTCGGTTGGCACGCTCGGGTGCCACCGGTCCCGGCGCGCCGGGACCCGCCAGTGCCTTGGACGGCTACCGTCGGTAGAGCCTCTCTTTCACACAAAGCCTAAAACGCGTCCGTAGCCGTGGGCCTGTACGCCAACTCCAACTGCTCCAGCGTCGCCAGTTGCGCCAGTGTCTGGCGCAACCGATCGGCCCACGCCCGCATCGGCCGCACCAACTCCTCGCGACCCGCCTCCATCCGGCGCTGCTCCGCCGGGTCGCTCTCAGCCGCCATCTGCCTCTCCAGCGCCGCCAGCTTCTTGCTCGCCGATTCGTAGTACGGCAGCGCCACCGCCGTGATTTCCTCGGCCACCCGTCTGGCATGGTCGGTCTGACCGAGCGTCAGCCGCACGCGCCGGGCAAACTGCTGCACCTGTTCGCTCCAGGCCTGCGGCTGGCTCCAGTCCAGTTGCGGCAAGAGCTGAGCCAGAAGCGCGTCGCGCCTCTCGCGCCGCTGACGAAACTGCTGCGCGGCCCGCCGGTCGGCCCGACGGATCTGCTCGGCCGGCACCACCGCGTTCACCGCGGCCACCAGATCATCGAAGCTCGTCTGCAATACCTCGCCGCTGGGCCGGTCGCCGCGTAGATACTGCTCGAGACGGATCAACTGCTCGCCCGTCAGTTCGTAGCGCCGCGTCACGTACCGCAACACCGAAGGCGTCACGCCCAGCCGCTCGGCCATCCGGTCGCGCTGGGGCACCTCCGACCAGGCCCGCGACACCTGCGCCGCCGGCAGGATCGCCTCCACCTGCGCCAAAATGCTCTCCAACCGATACGGCGACTCGTTCAAAAGTTGCCGATACCGCGCGTGGTCTTCCAGGTATTGCCTCGCGTCGGCCCCGTGGTTCTCCAGTTGAGCAAGCCAGAAATGGCTCATCCGCTCGCGCAGCGCCTCCAGCTCCTCCTCATGCGGAGCGACAAGCCAGTCCTGCTCGCGCCGCAGCTCCGAGAGCAGTTGGCCCACCTCGTACTGCTGAAACACACTCAAACCATACCAGCGACTCAATGCATCGATGCACGACTGCACCGAAGGCTCCCACACCCGCTTGGCCGGGCTGTCGGCCACCGTAGCCGTCGCCATCTCGCCGGCGCCCAGCGTGAGCTGCCCGGCCGGGTTGCTCAGCGTCACCACCCCCGAAAACACCGCCAGGGCAATCCCCACCGGACCCGACCCGCCGCCGTTGAACCCCTCAGCCGGCTCGCCGACCACCTCGACCTCGCCCGCCTGGGTCTGAATCGTCGCCCCGTCGGCAACCACCACGGCAGCAGGCACCTTGCGACCGGCCAGATGCCACCGGCCGCCGCTCACCTCCAACCGCAATTGACCTTCCGCCGGCTCCAGAATGCTCACCACCGCGCCCGGCTCCAGCCCTAACTGCGTGCCGTCACCCAGATCGATGCGGCTGGCTTCGGCCACCACAAGGGCCTGCCCCCACGGCAGCAACTCGCCGGCCGACGCCGGCTGCCCGCCAGCCTCGGGCTCGTCCAGCCATTGGAGCACGCCGTCGAGTACCCGTGGTTGCACGCCTTGCGCTATAACTTCTTTCGTGACAGAATCTTGCGGCCCCCTCAGCGATCCGAGAAAGTAACCCACACCCATAGCCAGCAGGATTGCGGCCGCAGCTACCATACCCCCCAGCCGGCGACGTCGAGCGACAGAGCCGCCTGCCGGCTCGCGCATCCGCGCCGCGGCCAGCCAGATGGCCCGCTCGGTGCGTTCGGCCGGCACCGGATCGAGCTTGCGCAGCTCGCCAAGCAGCCGGTCGGTCCGACGAAGCGCCTCCAGCTCGGCCGCCAGGTCGGGCTGCTCCGCCAAACGCCTCTCCAACGCCTCGCGCTCGGCAGGCTCCAACCCGCCCTCCAGATACCTCAAAAGGCGCTCGGATCGCTCGTCCAGGATGTCTTCACGCTCGTCCGCCATTGCCTATGCCTCACCAAGCTCACCCAGTTGCCGCCTGAGAGCTGCCATGGCCCAATGCACGCGACTCCGCAACGTGCCCTCCGGGGCGCCGGTAAGCTGCGCCATCTGCCGATATGTCATCCCCTCCAGCTTGGACAGCACCAGCGCCTCACGTTGCGGCTCGGGCAGCTCGTCGACCGCCCGTTGCAGCCGCTCCAACTGCTCGGACCTGGCCAGTTGCTCCACCGGTGAAGCGACTATCGACTCGGTGGCCGCCCGTCGCCAATCGAGCTGCCGCCCCTGGCGCCGCCGATCGTCGCGGGCCAGATTCAGGGCGATCCGATAAACCCAGGTCCCCAGCTCGGCCTCGCCTCGAAATCGCTTCAGGCCAGACTTGACTCGCAGCCAGGTCTCCTGGAACAGCTCTTCGGCCCGTCCCAGGTCGCCCACGTAGCGCGCCAGAAGCCTCAGAATCGCCGGGCCATGCTGCTGGACGAGCTCTTCGAGAGCCTCCGGATCGCCGCGCCGGCACCGCTCGACGAGATCGTCCGGCTCGCCCACTTCCCGGTCAGCTCCTGACGCACCAGCGTTACCAACCACTTAGACTCTCGCTGCGACCACCCCGTTGAGGCGATTTTGCCCGCTATCGCCGGCTCTGGCAACCAGACCGAAGCGGTTTGCAGACCGCCGCGGCCCCGAGCGAAGCCAAAACCAGCCGGCCAATCCCCTGGGCGGCTCAGCCGCTTGTGTGGTCGGATCGCACTCACGGCCACTACAATGCGCCCCAGGCCGGACCCGCCGACTGGAGGCAAGCGATGCCTGCCAAGTATCACATCGAGATGGTGGCCAACTATCACTGCCGCTGCGGTGAGGGGCCCCTGTGGGACGAACGACGGCAACTGCTGTTCTGGACCGACATTCCCGCCGGGCGCCTCTTTCGCTACGACCGCGTTTCCGCCCGCCACGAACCCATCTACCAGGGCGAGCTGGTGGGCGGCTTTACGCTCCAGGACGACGGCAGTCTGCTGCTGTTCGGGGCCGACCGAATCAGCCGGATGGGCGACGACGGGCGGGTCGAGGTGCTCGTCGATGGTATCGATGCAGACATGGACCGCTTCAACGACGTCATCGCCGATCCGCAAGGGCGGGTCTATGCCGGCACCATGGCCGACGACCCCCAACGCGGCGGCCTGTATCGCGTCGTCACCGACGGGGCGGTGCGCTGCCTGTTTCGCGGCACGGGCTGCTCCAACGGCATGGGGTTCACGCCCGACCAACGGGGGTTCTACTGGACCTGCTCGACCACGCGGCGGATCTTCCGGTTCGATTACGACCAGGACACCGGCGACCTGTCCAACCGCGTCGAGCTGATTGCCGTGTCGCAGGCCGAAGGCATTCCAGACGGCCTGACGCTGGACGCTGAGGGCAACATCTGGTCGGCACGCTGGGGCGGCTTCGGCGTGTACAAGTTCTCGCCCGCAGGGCAGCAGCTCGAAAAGATCGACCTGCCGGTCGAGAAGGTCTCGTCGGCCATGTTCGGCGGCGCCGGTCTTGACGAGCTCTACCTCACGACCGCCGGCGGCACGGACGACAGCGACACGGCCGACGGTGCCCTGTTTCGCGTGAAGCTCGCTGTGCGAGGCGTGGTAGAGTTCCGCTCGCGCGTGCTGATGTCGTAAGCGCATGGTATGGGCCGGACGGGCAAGCAGTGTCGCCGCCCATCCGGCCCGTGTCCGCTGCGATCGTAAGCGTCGCCCGTCACGTACCTTCGACCGGCGTGATGCGCAGCACGGCGTCGAGCTTGGCCAGCTCCTGGAGCTTTCGCACGTCGATCGAACCGATCACCAATCGCACGGCCTTGCTGTCGGCCTTCTGCATGAAGCCGAGTTTGGTCAGCGCGGCCAGCGTGTCGGCCGACAGGTCGCGCAGGTAGACTATCACGTCGACCCTATAGTCGATGACGCGAAGCTTGCCGAGGCTCAGGCTGCCGTCGGTGCCTTGCTTGGTGACCCTCTCGGCGAGGCCCTGCAACGACTGCGCGAGCTTCGCCTGCGGCGACGGCTTTTGCGGAGCATCGCCGACGCGATCGACGTCCACCCGTAACGAGTTCATGCGTTCCAGCGGCATCGCCGCTCTAGGCGCCAACCGCGCAGCCTTGACCTCGCTGCCGGCAACGCCGCCATACCGGCGCATCGACCGACCAAGTATCATTCGCCCAGCCACCCCGCCCCTTAAGCCCGATTCTTCCTTGCAGCCGAAGATCCCTTCGTAGCTCACACCGTCGGGCATCTCGACGGGCACGTCGACCCTTACCGGCTCGCCGCCGACGGTGACGGTCATTTCCTCAACGGCCACGAAGCTGGTGAACTGTGTCATCAGGTTGTAGTCGAGCCCAAGCTGCGTGACCTGACCCTTGAGATCTTCGGGAAAGTTGCCGCGCTGAAGCGCAGCCATGTCCTGGTGCATCAGGTGGCTGACCTTGGCGCGGGCCCACAGCGAGGCGACGGCCGGGTGCTGCGGCGGCGCCGCCGGCAGCTCAAGGCGAATCTGTCGCTCGAACGGTCCTCCGCCGGTCTGCCCGCGTAGCACGATCGTACCCGACTTGGATTCGCCCAGTCGGCCATGGATCATGATCGGCTTGACGCTGAACAAGTCCGGCAAAAGGGCGGGATAGACCTCGCTGATCGACAGTTCGCCCCAGTCGATCTCGATGTCGGTCAGTACCGGCGCGTTGATGCGCTGGGCAAACCGCTTGGCCGCCTGCTCGCCCTGACTGGCCAGCGTGACGTACTCGACCTCGCCGCGGCCCGCGTGGGCCATCCCGTCCAGCAGGAAGCGGTTCACGCTGTTGCCGATGCCGAACGCAAACACCCTGGCCGTGCCCGCGTTGCGCCGCACCGCATCGACAATGGCGAAATCGTTACCGATGTACCCGTCGGTCATGAAGCAGACGATACGAACGCGCTCGGGGTCGTCCTGACCCTCCAGCGCCGCCTTAATCGCCTTCATCATCTCCGTGCCGCCCGAGCCGTACAGGTCGGCCAGATACTTCAGCGCCGTCGTGCGGTTCTCAGCCGTGTTGGCCACGGGCTTCTCGAAGCAGCGCCCCGTCCCGCCCGAGAAGCTCAGCAGGTTGAACGTGTCGCGCGGGTTCATCATCTCGATGCACAGGCGCATGGTCTCCTTGGCCTTTTCGATAGGAAAGCCGCTCATCGACCCGCTGCGATCGATCACGAAGATCATCTCCTTGGGCATCGCCTCGCCCGGCAGGACGCGCCGCGGCGGCTGGAGCACGAGCGTAAAGAACGTCCCCCGACCGTCCTGGTGCAGCAGAACGGCGTCGCCGATCTCGTCGGTGGCGGTGCGGTAACGAAGAATGAAGTCCTTGTTGGGGATCGTCGCCTGATCGACAAGCTTTACGGTCGCGCGCCCCGCCCCTTGTTCGCTGACCTCGACGTCGTGCAGCACGCTGGTCAGGTCGAACAGCTCGGTGCCGGCGTCGATGCGGACGGTGATGCCGATATCGTGACCCGCCCGCGTGCCCTCGGGGGTGACCGGCGGGGTGATTCGGTGCGCGTCGGGCACCTCGGGCGTGGGCGTGCCGGTGGTCATTGGCGCCGGGGCGCTGCCGCCGCCGGGAATGTAGCGCGGACCCACCACCATCGGAAAGACATACTCGAACAGCCCGTCCTCATACTTGAGCGTCTCGACGTAACCGATCTCGATCACCACCTCGACGCCCGGCTCGATGTTGGCCACCGACTGCGTAAAGATGTTGGGCCTCGCCTGGTCGAGCAAGCCGGCGACGTGACCGGCCTGGCGGGCGGCTTCGTAGATCTGCCTCGCCTCGTCGCGCTGCTTGATCTGACCGACGATTCGGCGGTCGCCCACCGTCATCACCATGTGATCGACGGCTGCGTCCTGAGGCAGCGGAAAGACGTAGACGGCCTCGATCTTTCTATCCAGCGGGTTGTGGAACGTCTGGCGAACGAGGGTGCGGCCGACAAAGCCGGCGACGTCGGCCTCGACGTCGGTGTGTTTGAGCGGGCAGGCACCCACCTGCGTACCCGCGTCGTCGATGATTCGCAGCTCACCGCCGGTGGGCGGGCCGACTTCGGCGGCCATCGCCGCACCCGCCAGCGCCAAAAAGGCAAACAAAGTCCGGTAACCATTTCGCGTCGCGTTCAT
>Ga0180437_10011870_pt1 | contig 10385 bp, 11 predicted proteins | sample SS_ome_4_FD_132410 | JGI IMG/M metagenome (GOLD analysis project Ga0180437, IMG submission 132410) | Hypersaline lake sediment archaeal communities from the Salton Sea, California, USA - SS_3_D_1 metaG | ecosystem: Environmental > Aquatic > Non-marine Saline and Alkaline > Hypersaline >... | reverse complement strand
CGGGACCGACGCTACATCGGATCCGGGTTCACGATGTGGAGTCGGATCTGATCGTAGCTTCGGCTGCCGGAGCTGTCGTAGACCGCCAGCATGATCGTCACCGTTTCGCCATCGCGCCGGTCGCTCTCCGGAGCGTGGTAGACCGGTTGCAGGGTGTCCACCCCCTCCAGCCACCCCTTGCTCGCCGACCACGTGAAGCACACCGATAGACAGGCCGGATTGCTGATGTAGCCCTTGATCGGCATGGCGCTTCCCTCACGGATCGATGCAGAGTAGTGCCGGTCGATGCGCGGCTTCGGGCGATCGCGAGGGTGTTCGGCCCGAGGACCGAACGGCCAGTTCCACGTCCATCCGCCTTCACAGCCGCCGGTGCTGCATGGACAGGGAACGGGCGCCTCCGGACAGCCGTCGTACGCCGGAACGTCTGTGATGCAGGGCGAGGCGCACGCTTCCGCCGGCCGAGCGGGGCACGTCGCCTGGACGCTCACGTACCGGCACGGATCGACCACCGTGGAAAAGGTCCCACCGGTCCGGTACGTCTCCGTCGGGCAGGCCAGGGGATCCCGGACCGAAAGGACCATGGAATCGCTGGCGCTCACCCCGCTCGCGGTGGTCGCGGTGAGGGTCAGGATCACCGTCTCTTCGCAATCGCACGCTGAAGGCGCGGTGTACGCCGTCGTCGGACTCTGCGCGTTCTCAAAGAACCCCAGCCCACCTTCGGCCGTCCACAGGTAGGTCAGCGCCGTTCCGCCCGGGCCGTGCCCTTCGCCGCTGAGCTTCACCGTCTCCCGCTCCCCGACGGTTCGATCAAGCCCGGCATGGACCATCGGAACTCCGGCCGTTCCCGGTATGGATTCGGAACCGATCGCCGCGGGAGGAACCGACGAGGCCGTGGCGGGCTCAATCGCCGTCCGCTCCGCCGGACTCAGCAGAAGAAGGAAGATCGCCAGGACGGCGCCGACGCCCAGAAGAATCAGTATGGTCGAGGTCGTGCTCATCGCTTCACACCTCCTCCTGAGGGGCCAAGACGAGAGCCTCGCATCACCCTCATGAGAGAACCATTGTACTCCGTCTCTCCTTCCAACCTACCCGCTGTCATCGACGCTCGTCAACACCTCTGTCTCTCGGTCTTCCGTCATTTGGTCCGGGGAAAGACGACAGGGGCACTCCGCGGACTGCCCGGCGACGGCGGAGAAAAGCACGGTCCCTTCGCGGATTCGGGAGGGATAGGGCGACGCCCTGTTGATGAGCCGTGATCACCTCACTAAGCTCTGACGGACTATGACCGGGAAGCTGTACCTGGTGGCCCTTCCGATCGGGCATCTGGAGGACATCACGATCCGCGCGATCCGGACCCTCCGCTCGGTCGACGGGATCCTCGCCGAGGACACGCGGATCACGAAGCGGATTCTCGACCGTTACAGGGTCGAGACGCCGTTCCTCTCGAGCGTCTTCCAAGGAAGCGAGCGTCAACGGGTCGGTTGGCTCCTCGGCCAGTTGCGCTCCGGGAAGGACCTTGCCCTCGTCAGCGACGCCGGGACGCCGCTGATCAGCGATCCTGGCTATCCCCTGGTCCGCGCAGCGATCGCCGATGGAATCCCTCTCATTCCGATCCCCGGCCCCACGGCCGCCATCGCAGGGTTGATCGCTTCGGGGATGCCGCCGGATCGGTTCTGCTTCGAGGGCGCCGTGCCGCGGAAGGCCGGCCAGCGGCGAGCTCTGTTCACGCGGTTGCGCTCCGAAATGCGGACGATCATCCTGTTCGAGTCGCCGCACCGATTGATGTCCACGCTCCGTGACCTCTCCGCCATTCTCCCCGGTCGAGCGGTCACGTTGGCGCGCGAATTGACCAAGCAACACGAGGAATTCCTCCGCGGCAGCCCCGAAGAGATCCTCGATGCGCTGAGTTCACGCAAACAGGTAAGGGGAGAGTGCACCCTCATCCTCGCCGGGAGCCCGGCCGAGGTCGGACCCGATCCGGAGCGAATCCGGGAGGTCCTCGTCACGTTGCGGAACGCCGGGCTGGCCAGCAAGGAGATCGTCCGGGTCCTGGTTGCGGGATTCGGGCTCGCTCGCAACGCGGCCTACGCGCTCCTACACAACGAGGACGAACCCTCCGGGGACTAGGTGTGCTTGTCCGCAACCGCCGACGCGGCATAGGCGTGCGGCTTGATCCGGACGGCGAGGCCGTTCGCGATGATCATTCCGACGACCTCATCGATCAGCTCCTTCGTCCGCCCGTTCTCGCCGATGTCAACGTGGATCTCCAGATTGAATTGAAGGAACGAGACGGCACCGAGCCGCTCGATCACGTGCTGCGCGAGTTCGAACGAGAGCCAGGCTTCCCGCCAGATCTGCTGCCGCAGAGAGGGAGACCGCCGCTCCCGGCGACGCGTCCAGAAGTACCGACCGCCCCGGCCGACGTTGTGAAGGACAATCGCGCTGACCAGGTCGAGGTGGTTCGGTGTCGCCGATGAATCCGTCCCGATCAGGATCTCAAACCGATCCTCCGGATGGGCCTTCATCGCCCTCACGAGCGTCGCGATGACATCGCCGAACGCCATCTCACCGTCATGCGGATTGAAGAACCGCTGGCTGACCATACCCTATCCTAGCGGATCTCGGGGACGGACTTCAAGAAATCGGTATGTGCAGGACGAATCGAGCACCGCCGGTCGGACGGTTTTCCGCTCGGATCGTTCCGCCATGCGCCTCGACCCATTGTCTGACAATCGCAAGTCCCAGGCCGCTTCCGCCCGTCCGGCCGCGGGCCGGATCGCCGCGGTAGAACCGCTCAAACAAGTGCGGGAGATCCTCGTCCGATATCCCCGGACCGGTATCCGAGACGCTCAGCTCGATGGACCCGTCCACCCGGCGCACGTTCACGCGGATCTCTCCGTCCACCGGGGTGTAGATCAATGCGTTGCTCAGCAGGTTGGCCAGAACTTGTCTGAACCGCTTTCGATCGAGAAGCAGTTCCGGGATTCCTCCCGCGGACTCAACGTGGACCGTCGGGGACTGTTCTACGGACGAGCCGGCGGTCTCGCTGACCTGTCGAACCAGCTCGACGATGTCCGTTCTCTCCTTGGCAAGCCGCAGCTCTCCGGCTTCGGCGAGCGCGAGGTCGCGCAGATCGTCGATCAGGCTCCCCAAGTGAAGCGTCTCCTCGTAGATCGGCGCGATGGTCTCGTTCGATGGGTCGTAGATCCCGTCGAGAATCGCCTCGAGCGTCCCCTGAATGATCGTCACGGGCGTGCGCAACTCGTGGGCGATGTCTGCCGTCATCGTCTGTCGAAGCGTCTCCGAGCGTCGCAGGCTGTCCACCATATGCTCGAACGACAATCCGAGTTGACCTAGCTCGTCGCGCGACTTGATCCGGATCCGATCGGGAAGATCGCCCTGTGCGACCCGATCGGTGGCCCGGGACAGCACCCGCAGTGGCGAGAGAATCTGTGCGATGAGCAGAAACGACAGAATGAGGGCCATTCCGATCGCGATTCCGCCACCGAGAAGAGCCGACCGCATCGCAGAAGCTAGGAAGTCGGCTTCAACCGGACCGTATTCCGACTCAACCTCTCCGACCAGGAGCGTCCCCTCTCTGGAATCGCCGACCATGATCGATATCCCCTCCGCAATCTCCGATTCAGCGAGGTAGAGCCCCTTCCAATTGGCCAACCACTCCTCCTGGATCGTGGACCCTTCCTGAGCCTCACGCAGTGCGTCGATCAACTCGTTGTATCGTGTGTTCTCCGTCGTGGTGATGATCCGGCCGTCCCGATCGGCCAGCGTGATCGGGATGTCAAAGATGAGCGCGGCGCCCTCGATCACCTGGTCCCCCACGGCAATGAACGTCGGGCGCGTAAGCATCCGCTCCAGCACGCCTTTCCAACTCCCGTTCCACTCCCGATACCAGGCGAGCTGATCGGCGAGCTGCTCGCCGAACTGCTCCCGGCTCTCCTGGCGATACTCGTCGAATCGCCTTGTGATCGATTGAGCCGTCAGGAAGTAGACGAGCGCAACAGCCAACAGGATCAGAACGACAAACGCGACGCCGAGCTTGAGCGCAAGGGGGATCCGCCGGTTCATCCTAGCTTTCCCGAGCGAAGCGGTAGCCGACGCCGTGGACGGTAAGGATGTAGCGCGGGCTCTTCGGATCGCTTTCGATCTTCCGGCGCAGGTTCTTCACGTGGGTGTCGATCGTCCGCGCGAACGAATCGTACGTGTAGCCCTGGACCTCGCGAAGAAGCTGTAGGCGGGTGAACACCTGTCCGGGGTGTCGGGCGAGGTAGGCGAGGAGATCGAACTCCGTCGGCGTCAGCTCGACGTCCTGGCCATCCACATGCAGTTCGCGCGTCTTCAAGTCGATTTCCAAACCGCCGATGACGATCCGCTCGATCTCCATCCCCTCCCCCTCGTATCGCCGGAGGACGGCACGGATGCGTGCCACCAGCTCGCGCGGGCTGAACGGTTTCACGACATAGTCGTCGGCCCCCAGTTCGAGTCCGACAACCCGATCGGCCTCCGCCGCCTTGGCGGTCAGCATGATGATCGGCACCGAGGACTTGGACCGGATTGATCGAGTCACCTCGATCCCACTCACCTTCGGAAGCATCAGGTCGAGGACAATCAGATCCGGTCCCTTCTCGTCGAAGGAACGAAGCGCCTCCTCCCCATCATGAGCGGTGTAGGTCTTGAACCCCTCGCGATCGAGGTAGGCTTTGACGGTCCGTACGATCATCTCCTCGTCGTCGACGATCAGAATCCGTTTCATCGCACCTCCATTATAGCCAGGCGAGGCAGACGACCAACAGACTGGCCTTTGCCCGCCGGTATCGGAGCGAATCCGTCCATCGACTTCCATCCCAGAGATTCAGTGTCCGCAAACCGGATGGAGAAGCCGAGGCCACGGCGTGAGGATTCGATGTGCACCGACCGCGGCCTGCGTTGCCTTCCCCGGCGCACGGGACTACCATCGAGAAACGCGAACCTCATCGGAAAGGGCGGCTGGCGACAGGCATGAAGCGGATTCTGATCGTCTCGACGGAGAAGCACTCCGGCAAGAGCCTCCTCGCGCTCGCCCTCGGACGGACGCTCCGGGAGCGTGGCCAGTCGATCGCATACATGAAGCCGATCAGCTTCGAGGTCTCCTACACAACCGGCGAGCCGATCGATCGGGACGCCGACGCGGTCCGGTCGCTTCTCAACCTCGACGACGACCTCCACGACATCGCCCCGGTTCCGCTCGAGGGCCCATTCCTCCGCGAGGCGATCGAATCGGGCGATCGCGGGTTCAGAAGACGGATCAAGGACGCGTTTGCCCGCGTCACGGACGGACGGGACGTCGCAATTATTGAGGGCCGCAACTACCTTGGCCTTGGCGCCAGCGCGGGCTTGAGCGATCTCGACCTCGCGGCGTTGTTGGACGCTGACGTCCTGTTGCTGACCGAGTACGACGGGGAGGAGGCGATCGATCGAATCCTCTGCGCGTTGCGCCTGTTCGAGGAGGGACCGCGCGTCCTTGGCGTCATCCTCAAGGACGTCCCGATGGATCGATCGCTCAACCTCGTCAACGAGGTGCTGGTCTCCTTCCTCGCGAGCCGAGGCGCCGAGGTGCTGGGGATCATTCCGCAGGACCGGAACCTGCGCTCCGTCAGCACCGATGAGATCGCCAGACGCGTAGGGGGGCGGGTGTTGAACAACGGGGTTCCCGAACAGGAGGTCCGGCACTTCGTCATCGGCGCGATGGGGCCGGAGGCGTCGTTGCGCCGGTTTCGGAGAACCCCGGAGCTCGCCGTCATCACCGGCGGAGACCGCGAGGAGATCCAGCGCGCGGCGCTAGAGGTTCCCAGCCTCCGCTGTCTTGTGCTGACCGGGGATCACCGCCCGACCCGTGAGATCATCGAGCGTGCGAGCGCTCGGAACGTCCCTGTGGTCCTTACCGGACAAGAGACGATGGTCACCGCAACACTCTGTGAAGGGATGCTCACCCGGCTATGGATCCGCCCCGGAGAGACGCTCAACTACGCGGTGAATCACGTCCGGTTCAACGTCGATATCGACCGGATTCTCGAGAAGTCGGTCGATCAGTGAGGCGAGACGATCCGGTACTCGGACGTGATCCGCGCGACACCGGCGAGCGTGTTCGTAATCGGGCAGTACTTCGCCAGTGATAGATCGATCGCCTTCGCAAGGTTCTCCTCCGGAACGTCTCCCTCGATGATGTAAGTCAAGTGGAGCTTCGTGATCACCTTCGGGTACTCCGGTGCCCGCTCGTCGTCGATCTCGATTCGAAGGGCGGTCGGTTCGGTCTTCATCTTCCGCAGGATGGAGACGACGTCCATGCCTGTGCACCCGCCAAGCGCGCAGAGAAGGACCTCCACCGGACGCGGGGCCGAGTCCTCGCCTCCGACCTCGCGGTTCGCGTCCATCCGAACCTCGTGCCCGCTCCCTCCGAACCCTCGAAACGCCATCCCGCTTTCATAGTCCACAATCGTTCGTCCCATCCATCCTCCAATCTTCTAAATATTTAAATACTTGACTTCTTTGCCCTCACTCCGTATGATCGTAAACCGTGGCGATGGAAGGAACAACGATGGGCGACAAAGAGAGAAGGGCCCGCTGGGCCGAGGTGTTCGCGTCTCTCGCGAGCGAGCCGCGGCTGCACATCGTCGAGCTTCTCGCCGAGGACGCGGTCCAGTGCCAGGAGATCCTCGCCCAGATCGAGCTCAGCCAACCGGCCGTGTCGTATCACCTGGCGAAGCTTGAGCGGGCCGGTGTGCTCCGCAAGGAGCGCCTGGGAACACGCAACTGCTACCGGCTCCATAACGGGCTGCGCACGCTGATACGAAGCATCATGAAGGAGGAAGAATGATGGAACACACAGTCACCGTCTACTCAACGCCCGCTTGCTCGTGGTGTCAAGCCGCGAAGGAGCACCTCCGGTCACACAACGTCTCGTTCGATGACATCGATGTCTCCGCCGACATGGATCGGGCGCGCGAAATGGTCGAGAAGAGCGGGCAATACGGTGTTCCCGTCCTCGATATCGACGGAGAGATCGTGATCGGATTCGACCGTACGCGGATCAACGCACTGCTGGAGATCTCGTGACCTCGCCCGTTGACGGGGGGCTCTGAGCGGGTTACCGCGCCGGTGACGCAACTGGCGCGTGGTGGCCGATCTCAGGGGACAAACAACGGTAGCGGCTGGCGCCTCTCGATCCGTTTCTTCCGGCGCACCCTTTCCGGTGACGTCGGGCAGCTTGCCGCCGCGCTGTCAAGCAGCGTCTCTCTCTCCACGCGAGCGAACCCTTCTCGTACGTCCAGGGGATGATACGAACGAACCAGCTCCGCGAACCGCGCTCTTGAGAGTTCGGTCACGCGAACGTCCGGGTCCGATGCCGAAAGCCGCTCCAAGTTCTGCTGCGTCCGTGCAAACAGCTCACCAAGCGGTTCGAACGGCATGACGTAAGCGATCGCCTCTCTGCCGGCCAGCCGTGCCAGTTCGATCAGCTTGTCACGCGCATCGCGCGTGAGGTTCAGGTCATCGACGCACACGACCTCGGCATCGGAATCGATGACCTCGACCAGGGTCGAGGCGAAGATCCGATCGACCACGTCCTCGTACTCCGGCGCATGATTGCAGTGGAAGATCCCGCGACGGATCACGTCTTTGGATACGATCGCCCATTCGGGATGCCTCTTCTGAAACGCAGTCTTCCCGGAACCGGGCAGACCGACGAGCACCACCAGTCGTTTCATCCCCTCACCTTTCGTCGACAGCGACTGCCAGTATGGGAGAGAAGAGCACACAGATCAAGACGGACCATCAACGATCGCACGTAGAACCCCGAGCCGAAGCGTACGTCAATCGGAGACGGCTTCGTTCGCGTTGACCAGCCCGTAGCCGAACCACTCGTCGAACCCACGCGTGCCGAGATCGACGAGCGACCGTCGCAGAATCGCAATCGCGTCGCCCGGGGAGATCCCTGGGTGGGCCGAGAGGATCAGCGCAAGGGTTCCGGCGACGTGAGGAGCGGCGAACGATGTTCCCGAACGGGTTGACGTTCCGCCGCCCGGCACGAACGAGACGATCCGCTCGCCCGGTGCGCAGACGAACACCTCCGGTCCATACGAGCTGAATCCGGCCGCCAGGTCGTCTCGCGTTGTGGCCGAAACAGCGTACACCGTGTCGTACTTCGCGGGATAGAGCACCCCCGCCTCGCCGGTGTTCCCCGAGATGCCGACGATCAGCACCCCACGTGCCGCCGCGCTTCGCAGCGTATCTTCGAAGTGGCCCGGCGGGCGCCCGTTGGCGAAGACGCTCAGGTTGATGATCTGTGCCCCGTTGTCAACGGCGTACTCGATCGCTTCGCCGAATGTGCGCCAATCGGAGGAAAGGAACTGGTTGTTCGAGTTAAGGAACCGCACGTCCATGATCCGCACGCCGGGGGCGATCCCAACGATCGGGAGCTTGCCGGGCCGCGCCGCGATGATCCCAGCACTGAACGTCCCGTGCCAATGGATCCTCGATCCAGTCAGCGAACTGCTGTCGCCGTCGCGGAAATCCCAACCGTGGATGTCATCGACGTAGCCGTTCCGATCGTCGTCGATCCCGTTCCCGGGAACCTCGTCCTCGTTGACCCACAGGCTTTCCCGCAGCTGCGGAATCGACGTGTCGATCCCCGAGTCGATCACCGCGACCACGACGTTCGGGTCCCCATGATGGATCCGCCATGCCTCGGGGGCCGCGATCCGCAAGAGTCCCCAGTTGATCGGTTGTTGATACACAGTGTACAGCCCTTCGCCTTCCTCCTCTCGAGCCGGTTCGAGCGGCAATGGAATCGGAAGGATTCGGAACGCAAGCGAGTTCGAGATCGGACCGCCGGGCCCGAGATCCAACGCGACTTCCACGAGATAGATCCCTGTTTGCTGGAAGTCCCAGCGGCTCGCTGCCGCCACGTCCACGGTCTCGCCCGGCGCGGCCGAGAACACTTCCGCCGGAACGACTTCGATGACCTGACCGAGGCGGTCTTGAAGGATCACCCTGCCCTCGACGCCATGCAACGCGGAAACCCCACGATTCGAGAAGCGGAACGTCACCTCGAACGGGACGAGACTAGCGATCTCGATCCGTTCAATCCACCCGCTCGACGGCGTCTGGGCACCGCCCCGTACACAGCCAATCAGAATGAGACCGGCCACCAAGCAGAGGACGCTGCGACGTCTCCTCATCCACGCAGGTCCCCGAGCGGACCGACGACCTGAGAGATCGCCTCATCGATCGCCGGCGCCCCCGCCTCGCCCCACCCCATGTGGGTAACCGACACGGTGAACGGGAATTCGAACTGCGTCGTCACGTCCGGGATGAGAGTGCGCAACCGCTCGGCCGCGACACCCGCTCCATCTGCAGGCGTCTCGGGGAGCAAAGAGGCAAACCTCAGGTCGCCGACACGGAAGAGGACGTCGACATTTCGGAGATTGCCCACCAGAAGGCTCGCCGTCCGAACGAGGACATGATCCCGCTCTTCGTCCGTCCGCGACTGTAGCCCATCGATCTCGATCAGGAGAAGTGAGGTCGCGTGGCCGTAGCGCCGGGTCTTGTTCAGTTCACGGCCCAGCTCCGCTCGCAGATGATCGAGCGTGTAGGCGCCAGTCAGCTCGTCGAGCACGACGAGCTTCAGCAACTCCTGCTCGTGGGACTGGATGACCTTCGTCATGAGGTTGAAGCCGTCGATCAACCGCCCGACCTCGTCGCGCAACCGAGTCCCTGGGATCCTGCGGAACGGAACGGAGATCTCCACGTCGTACTTCCGCTCGGCCATCGATCCCATCGCCTCCGCCAGCTGACCGACCGGTTTGGTCACGATCGCCAGCAGGACGACGTACAGAAGACCTCCGAGCAGCAAGAACCCGACAATCGAGGCGATCCCGAACTGCCACGAGAGGCGAGAGATGTACCAAACCTGTTCAGCGAGCGACATGTCCACGACAACGACCCCGAGGAGGTCCGGCTCCGAAAAGATCGGGTGGTACGCCCGCAAGTAGGAGGTCCCGCCGAGCCGAACGGTGCTGACCTCGACACCCTTGAGGATCTCGAAGAGGTCCTGCTCGTCCTCCGTCGCCAGGACACCGACCATCGTCGGATCGGTGCTCGCCACGGCAAGGAATCCTCGAGCGCTGACGCCGATCACCGTGATTCCGACGACGGACTCGTACCGTTCAAGGAGCCGGCTGATGTCGGCATCGAGCTCGTCCGAGTAATAGAGGATGTATTCCTTCTCCTGGATCGATTTCGAGATGACGGCGGCGACACTCCGTGCACGCTGCTCGTAGATCGATGTGATCGAGGCTCTGAGGGAGACGGAGGCGAACCAGTAGAGGGCG
>Ga0180437_10011869_pt1 | contig 10385 bp, 11 predicted proteins | sample SS_ome_4_FD_132410 | JGI IMG/M metagenome (GOLD analysis project Ga0180437, IMG submission 132410) | Hypersaline lake sediment archaeal communities from the Salton Sea, California, USA - SS_3_D_1 metaG | ecosystem: Environmental > Aquatic > Non-marine Saline and Alkaline > Hypersaline >... | reverse complement strand
CAAGTCAGTAATGATTGGTACATTTAATTTAATTAATTCATCAATAGGTTTAGGATGGCTGCTATAAACAAAAAGACCCAAATCACGTAATCCATGTACGGTATCCGTAATTTGCTTTCCGCTTAAATTCTTACCCAACATAGCAGAAATTGGGCAAAACATTACGCTAGGCAACCCTTCTTCATTATGTTTTTCAACGCTTTCACGACCAAATTTTTTAATTTCATCTTTTAGATTAAGATGCATATCGTGATTTGTTAAAATTACCCCGCAGTGATTAGCCCATATATCACTTCTATGTTTATCAGAAAAAGGGGCAACTCGCATTTCATATCTGTTGCATGGATGAGATATGTTGTAACAAATTAAAAACTCATCCATTTTGACACTATCACAAGAAGTAACTTCATCCACAAATGGATGATCGTCCATCAATTCCATGAAACGCTGTGGACATGCATAAGTAATTTTAGATTCTGGAAAAACCCTCTTAAAATCCTCAAACATCATCCTTTGCATTAAAATATCACCCACGCCACCCGCCTGTCTTAGGATAAGAACCTTGTGTCTCATCTCCTGAAATTCATTAAGAGAGAGATTCTGTGGCGCGGTATGTCTCTTGAGTGATCTTTTAATTAGCACGAATTAAAAGAGTTATGGATCAATGAATGCAGATGGTTTTTTTCTAGGCTTCCATCTTCTTGCTATTACCGGCCTTTCATATTCCTCTAACCCAGCTTGTTTCCATAATTGATCTGTATTAAGATCACCTTGACCAGTACGGCCAGTAAGATCATTTGGTACGCCTTTATTTACATGATGAATATCGTTGTGGGGATAAGGTCCAGAAGGCTTTGGGGGCGTTTTTTTAACTTTGGGCTCATGGTAGTGAATTTTACCTAAAGTTAAGTCATAAGTGGCTTTTTTAACGGGGTCAGACAATGTTTCAAAAGCCTCTGAACATTGTTTAAATTTTTCGCCACCATCCTTATTTTTGTCTGGGTGGTATTTAATTGCCATACGGCGATAAGATGCCTTGATCTCATCCTGAGTGGCGTGCCTACCAATTCCTAATATTTGATAATAGTCCATAAAAACGACCCTTTCTAACAGTCATTTTTATTTAGTATTTTAGTTACTATAATACAGAAGAGTCGGATGGTCCGATTCATAATTAATCAATAACACTTTTTGGGAGGTAGAACCCCATGAGCGAAGATATTAAAAAAGCGATTAAAATTTTGTTGACGAAGATTGATGATAGTGTGAGTGCGGATGAGGCATTGAAATATACGCAAGCTGCTTGCAACCTTGCCAATACAGATTCTTGCATACTCGTATCAGATCGGGCGCGTAAACAAGACGAGCAAGGCTAGCCCTAATTTAAAACAGAAAAAGCCTCCGCAAGGAGGCTTTTTCCTTTTAGCTTGCCGTTTAGCTGTTGCATACGGAACGTACAGATACAAGAACTTGTACTGCGACCGGACCACTCGCACCAGACTCGCTGTTATCGAACTGAATTAAGCTGACAGAAAGATCACCAGCGTTGAAGATTTGGGTGTCACCAGCAGCAAGATCAAAGATCGCTTGCGGTGTGCCAATACTTCCGTTAAGACCTACTTTAATGTCAAGACCACCACCAGCAACTTCTTGGTTGGTAATTTGTGTGAACACAGCATACCCGCCAGTGTCAGTGGCAATGTCAATCTCATTGTCGCCGTAGGTATCGCCAGCTTCAATGCTTCTGTTGTAAGCCTGTGGATAGGTGTTCTCTTCGGCAATGTCAGAATAAATACTTCCATCGTCTACAAGAACTTCAACGATTGCTTCGTCCAAAGGAACTTGTGGATACGCAAAGCGCTTCCAGTAATTACAATCGGTAAAGGTGTCACCATCAATCAACAGACGGTTAATTAAGTTTGGACCCATGACGTAAACGCCACGTTGAATACTAGGATTCATCTGATCGCCCAAACCCTGGCCAGTTACGGCACCAGCAGTTGCGGTGGACGGATCAAGGTCTAACAAACCCTGTTGGGTGTTGTTTAAAGCAACTCTAAATACACTCATCTTATTCTCCCATAAAAAAGAGCTTACGGCCAGTTTCCGATTATATATATGAAGCTATGGTGGAAAATTAAGGCCACACTCTTTGATAAACTCTTCTACCACATTTATCTCACTGGTTACATCCTGCTTTAATTCTCGAATGTGAGCAAATTTTAATCTTTCTTTTCTCGTTAAATCTTCACGTCGTAAAACGAGTTCTTCCCCTTCTAATAGGCTAAAAAGACGCTCATTGGTGGCTAAGTAAATGTTAATATCTGGGTGGGCTTTTTGTAATGTGGGGCGTACATATTTTAGCCACATGACATGTTCTTTGTTATTTCCGAAATAGCATAAACAATAGTTGTCTTTAATTTTTACATAGTCAGTTAAATACATGAGCAAAAAACCCGAGAATAAATGCATTATGGGAGCTAATGGATTCGCCGCCTTTTGTAATCAATTTGGTGACGATAACTCTATTTATAAGAGAGTCCTATTAGAGGTATTTTTTGAGGAACTATTAAATGAAACGAATGTACATATTCCTGGGGAGAAGGGACAAGAAGGGGTTGAAGATAGTGACCTTCTTGAACGTGGAGACAGAAGTTCTAGCGACACGCCTGGGGAGCCCAAAGATTCTTGACTTGTCAGTACAGTGGCAATCTGAATTGGAAAAATTAATTCACAATCACCGAATGGAATGGGAGCCGTGGGTAATTGGCGCTCAATCCTATCAGGAATTTAAACAAAAGGCTCAGAAGATTGGATTTTCCAATATACCTTTGGCACCAAACCCGATGATGGGATTTGAAAAGATGCTTATAGATGGGACCACGGCAAAAATAGATAAACTGCCGAATCAGAAGACTATGTTGAGAAAAAAGATTGACTAACCTTTTTTAACATAGATTCTTGGAACTGTAAATTCTCCACTATTGACTTGAACTTTAAACCAATTTCCTTCAACGTCAATAATCGTTCCGCCACTGGCGGTGAAGTCTTCCATTATTTCTTCAAGATTATCGGATTCACTTTCAACCCGATTGATTAAACGCTTGGCACTTAGTTTAGATTCAACATATATGCCAATAAATTTAGACCGCTTCCTTTCTGGCTTTTGATCGTCCATCCATTTCTTAAATTCGTTTAAGTTAAAAAACCCATTATCCATCGTTAAAAAATTCCACTAACTCTTCTACTGTTTTTATATATGTTGCATTGTTGTAATATGGGCCGCTAGAATGGTCAACAATTTCAACATCTATTTCTTCTTGGCTTTTTAACCAGAACAAATTGGCGTCAATTAAATCATGCGAAATTAAATGTTGAGGATAAATCCATGTATCCTTTTCGGTTTTTACCGCAGCCGGTCGTTCATCTAAAAATGCGTCATCACAGCAAAATAAAGCCAATTTTCTAACTCCAAATTGATAAGCAAGCCCCACAGAGGCGCATATTGGATTGCGGTAATCATCAATGGCATACTCAACATGTCTTGCATTATCTACATGATAATTTTGCTCTGGGGTTGGAGTATAGTCATAAATTGGACCAGGATATTTATTTAAAAATTCAGGGTTTGTTTTTAAAGATGCTATGCAATTAGGAAAATAATCATGCTTTGGATAATATGTTATACATTCTGAAAATGGGTTATTGACAACATAATACATCTCTCTTCTTTTATCTTCCAGAGATGCATCCATTAATTTCCATTTTTTAAGAGTTCTGTTTACCCCCAAAATTGCAGCCGTTGGGATTTCAGATAGTATGTGCTGCTTTTCCTCAAACCCAAGCCCATCTGAGGCAATTATTATATGTGGATGATAAACTTGCCTGTTGGATATGTTGGTTCGTTTTTCTTTTGTGTTTATAAATTCATTAAGGATAAGTGGTTTTTGATCTTTTGGTTTTGTTATATTGTTAATGTCCACCGGAAGAACTTTCTTTTTTGTAAAGTTCCTTACCCACATACCGCTGGCGCTAATATACTCGTTTTTATTTTTATGATTTCTAATTCTCATGTTTATTGCTTAGGAACACAAGGTTTAATCATTACGCACGGCCCTTCTTCCCCGTCACTTATGGCCGAATCTATATTTAATGAAATCTTATGTTCAATTGGCGCTCCGTTGTATACCATTTCAACTTTATTCTCAGGCATTACCAATTCAATTTGCTCTGGAATGTCATGTATTATTTCAATAGTGCTTGGAATTCCCTCGACTTGAATTTTGTCTGGTATTCCTATAGCTTCCAGAGTCAACGTCCTTGGAAAGTCATCTGCGACTTCAACCATCAACCTGTCTGGAAGATCGGTTGTGTCTAATTTAATAGACTGAGGGGCGTCCAATTTTATAAAATCTGGCATTTCTACACTGATTTCTTTTGGGATATCATGGGTTACCATGATTGCACCAAATTCGGGTGTTTCAATGCTAATTGTGGTTGGAAGGTTATGAACCACTTCAATTTCGGGCATTTTTTCTGGTGGGATAACTAAAATTTCAGATGGTATACCTAAATCGTTAATGTCAAGATTCATATCTAAAGCATTTGAATCAATGGCATCACTCCAAAGGTCTTCATCATCAATATTAAATGGCTCCCATGCCAAGAATGATGGACTTGAGGTGGTAGTGGTTGTAGTTGTAGTGGTTGTGGTAGTCGAAGTAGCGCATGATACCGTGACTGTACAAGAACAGCTTATAGTTGGTACGTTTCCCCAATCAACTGAAATGGTTGGAACCGGGTCTGGAAATATAATTGAAATCGAATCCGGTATATCACAACACTCTACTGAAATAACCGATGGTAATTCACAACAATCTATGCTAATTACCGATGGTATATCGCAACAGGAGAAGAATGTAACTTCTGATGGTATTTCACAACAAGATAAGAATGTAATCTCTGATGGAATATTTCCTATGATGCTAATCGATGGTGGCACATCAGTTTCAACACTAACAGTAACATTAATATCTTGCCATCCAACAATGCTAATTTCATCTTGCCATCCAGTAACACTTATAATTGGGGGAAGATCATCATATACACTTATCACTGTTGGAATTTCGTCAACCACACTTATTACTGTTGGAATAGCAGCCGATACATCAAGACTAATTACAGATGGAATTGTTCCTTGAAGGTTCACCGTTATTTCATCAGGAATTCCATCAACCACACTTATTATGTCTGGAATATCATCAATGACGCTTATTGTGTCTGGAATATCATCAATGACACTTATAATTGATGGAATAGCCGCCGAAAAGTCTAAGCTAATTACTGATGGAATTGCTCCAACAAGATTAACTGTTATTTCAGTAGGAATACTGTCCACTACGCTAATTGTATCTGGAATATTTTCTATTACACTAATTGTTGCATCTGTAAGGCCAACTACGCTAATTGTATCTGGTATGCTATCTACTACACTAATTGTATCTGGAATATCATCTGTCACACTAATGCGATCTGTAATATCTCCAATAATAGAAATTTCAGATGGAATAGGTGGATCGGGTCCAGTAATTGTAATTTCAGATGGAATGGATGGATCGGGTCCAGTAATTGTAATTTCAGATGGAATGGCTGGATCGGGTCCAACTATGCTAATGGTATCTGGAATGTCCACTGGTCCAAAGCTAATTACACTTGGAATATTAATGGGGCCAAATTCAATTAATGTTGGGAAATTAACAGCGCCAACAATTGAAATTACTGTTGGGAGCGGTGGATCAGGACCAACTATAGATATTGGCGGAAACGGATTCGGAACAATGCTAATTACCGGAGGTACAATAGATATATCAAATGATGGAAACGACGGAAAACTAATACTTAAATCAAACCCAGGAAAATCAAATGAGAAACTTGGGAATGGTGGAACACTAATATCAACACATGGAAAAACCACTGGCGGCAATTCTATTGGCGGCGGTTCCAAGCTAACTGGTGGTATTGTAAACTCTGGGAACTGTGGAAATTCTGGTATTGGAATTGTAAACGGCTCAAATGGATCAACGTCCAACGAAGTTGTTGGATTTAGACGTTGTGCCGGTGTCTGAACAATTTGACAATCATCATTACTTACAATGACAACCGGATCAATGGTTGTAGCAGGCGCGTATAGGTGAATTCCAGAGGTAACAACATTGGTAGATTGACCATCGCCAAAATCTAATCTAAATTCATTGAAGTTGCCTTGAATATCTACATCATACTCTGCCTCAATTCCTTCGCATGTTATTTCATCCCCAGTTGTGGGCTCTTGTAAATTAAAATCAAAGGATACAACCGGGCAGTTGTAGTCATCAATACAAACAGGAACGGCGCGTAAACATCGAATTCTGAAATCTAATGTTTCTACATCAGGGTCGAAATTATATCCAATGAACTTTTCGACTTGTTGGATAGCTTGCGATAATTGATTGTGGTGTTCCGCAATGACATATCCTCTCACTTGCTTACATCTATCTGATGCATTTGCCTTGACAAATTTTGTCTCGGTTCCTCCAATATTACGTGCAAGTCGTAATAATTTATAAACTTTGCCATTTGCATCTTTGGCAACAGAGTCGTAATAAAACAGTTCCCCGTCAATATTGCCGAACCCGTTATCAGCCCATATTTCATCTTCATTGGATTTAACGGGTACAATTTCAATTTCGGTAGACCACGCCTCATTATCTTGGGCTAAAACACTTTCTGTAGTGTTATGCACCAAAAATAGCGTGAAATCCGAATCGATTGCGTTTGGATATACGGGTTGTGGAGGAAAGCCTATAGTCATACTTTATTTATGCTTTTTCCCTTTAATATACGCCCATTAACCACTGTTCCCCAGCGGGACGTGGGCCAAGGGTCGAAAATGTCTTATCTACTTCGTTATATTTTATAAATGTATCTTCGCTGTAATCGTAACTTAAATATGCTCTACGATTGCCATCAGAAGCAGCTACTAAAGTATTTGATTCACTCGCATACCCAGGAACAGTGGCATCTTGTAAGTTTCTAAACCCAGCAGCGTTTTCTGTAGTATCGGTAGTCCAAAGATTCGTTGTAGTATTGTAGGCCGATACACTGCCAGAATTATTGAAAAAATACACACCTTCTGAAAGTGTTACAAGCTGCCCTTCTGTTTTTGGAGTTCCCAACATATCTGATAATTTAGTCATTCCAGTAAAGGGCTCTGCGAACGAGCCATCTGTTGCATAAAAGCTAAGTAATCTAAAGAAGTCTCCTACATTGGAGTTTCTAATTAGATACCCAGTAGTGTCCTTCCAGGCTGTTCTAAATACGGCAAAATATCCATCATCTGGAACCGTTCCTTCGGCATACGTAGCAACATTTTCTTCTAATTCTTCTGCGCCATTTGAGTAGTCTGTTGTTGTAAATGTCAAGGTTTCTGTTGTGTACGAAGATAAATTTAATGCTGTTCTGTCTTGATTTGCCGGTGAAGTATTCGGTGGAATAGCACCCGTAATATTTCCAAGGAAGAAGTAGGCATTGGTTGTTCCGCTCCACGCAGCCCAATTCCAAGGGCGACCAACATTTGGTGCTGATGTGTACGTATCTAGGAATCCATTGTAAGAGGTGCATTTAACTCGTTCATCCGAGGCGGTTTGGCCAGCCGATCTACCACTTGCCCAATAAAGTAACGCCGTTGATGATTTGTTGCCCGATCCAAATGTTTGTCTTGAAGCAAATCCGTTGTTTCTTTTAAATTCCCTCTTTGCCTGTTCTTCATTGTTTGTTCCATCTAAGAAGCCATCATTCCTTTGGATAGAAAGTGTTTGTGATGAACCAACTTTAAATGTTTGACTAATTAATCCAAATTCATACGCTTGTACGTCATTTGGCAGAGCGACATTTGGGGCAGTCCATAACCAAAGGTTTTGTGACTCAATAACGTCTATTTTGTTATCTTCAACTGTAATTCTAAATGAATTGTATAACGTATCCGTCCTGAGAACGATATCGTATAATCCTCCAACTCCATAAGATGCATTCGTTTCCCTTAATGCTTCGTGATTTAAATCATCACCTAACATCCAAGTGTATGTTTGTATTGGGTCAATTGGATCACCCGAGCCATCTACCAATTCGCCACCATACGTTCTTGGTGGGTCCGACCCCGGCAAAATCCCTGGCGGCACAAGTAATGTTACCAATGTATCTGTTGGTGTTCTCAATACATCGTCTATTAAAGATTGATTTGCTCTTGGAATAACACTAATTACCGCTTCGTCGGGCGATGGAATTCGAGCATTGACCAAACTTGGGAAAACAACTGTGTCTTCTCCAAAGTCATCCACTACTCTCATGGAAATTGTATAAATTCCAGGCTCCGTATATGTTTTAGATACCACACCGCCATCAAGGTCTTGTACAACAACATTTACATCTTCGACAGGAACAGAATCAGTGACAGAAATAACAGGAATCACAGATACAATGGATGTTTGATCTCCAAAATCCCAAAAATAACTAACATCTCCAATGGGACAACCAACACTGGTTCTAAATGTTAAATCTGTAAATTCCACAGTTAGTGGAACAATTCCTATCCTTTTGTTGACCGTAAACCAAGCCCTTGGCCTCAAAGCGAGCCTATGAAGAAAATTAATACGACCCTCCATGGTTGAGCCAAATGGACGGGAATCTACCGTTCCTTTAATTCCTACAAACTCTTCTATCGCAATTAAGGCATCTTTTAAATTGTTGTGATGGTCCGACATAACATTTAATGTTACATTGGTTATCTTTTTAGCTTTTGGATAATCACCAGAAGTCGCCAGAAGGCTTAATTCATCAAAGGTTGTATCAGTCCTAGACCCATAATGTAAAGATACAGCACGTTCATCTAAGTCGCTACATTGTTCTGTTAATGTAATTTGACCAGTTGTTGGGAAATCATTATCTAAAACTTCATCTACAGTAATGCTGGTATCACCAGGGGCATAATCTTCTGCCAGACGCAATCTAAGGCTGTCAAAGACTTCATATAGATTTTCATCTGTATCTAAATTGTCTGGAAAATTACTACTTGTAGGCACTGCCATATTAACCTCTAGGTAATTACTATATTTTCTGCTAAAAATATCCTCTTCAGTGTTTGACTTGAAAACACTGTCAACAAGGACGGTTCATACTCCCCAGGTGATGTATAAACATGCGTAGTGGTGTGAATATTTGGATCGGTTACTGTTTCCTTTTCGCCATCTCCAAACACCCAATACCTTTCTACAATATCACCATCTGTTTGATCTACAAATTCAAAAGTTGTGGGAGAGGTTGGCACACCCGCAGCCGTTCGTGCTAATGCTGTTTCCACAGACACGCCCGCGCGTGGCAATACATAAAAGAACGGTAATGTATTTTCTTCATTTACATCAATGTAATTATATTTGGTTGTAACACCTGTACCGCCCGTTGAAACAATCACGTCCAACTTCACTGTATAAAAACCTTCTTGAACATAGGTGTGAATTGGATTACGTTCATCTGAAGTTGTTCCATCACCAAAATCCCACAAAAATCTAATTGAATCACCCTCAGTAAAGTTCTGAAAACGACATGTCAAAGGTGGCGTTCCTTTTAGATATGTACTTCTGAAAAATGGCTTTGGCGACAAGAATCTAGTTTCCAATTCTTTTAATATTCCATTTAATGGACCATTCTCCACATTTGATGGAACCAAATCGGTATCTGTTGTTCCAAGATTTGCTTCAATATTTAAAATTGCATCCTTTGGGGCGTTATGATGTTCTGCATGTACCGCATTGGCTACATAGCTTCCCATTGGCCAAGCATTTTGGCGAGAACCGGCATAGCCCCTTGTCAAGCCAGAAAAGATGGTATTTGTTTTAGATTCATAATAAACTAATTCTGGCGACCTTGGCTCACCAGCATCCCATCCAAGTCGGATGATGCCCATGTCTGGAAAGCCACTAGTATCATTAACCACAATATATTTTGATGCATAACCCAGCGCATTTTTCAATGTTGTTTCAGCATTGTTCCTAGCCTCAAATAGCGTATCGTTTGTATCAATCGCTTCTGGGTAGACAGATAAATCGCCAGTTGTGTATCCTAAATCCCTAGAAGAAATTCTAGCCATTAATCCTCCCGAACAGGTACTTGTTTTATCTTTTCTGCTTGAATAGCTTTGGTTTTCTCGTTAATGATATATAGGGTCGCTTTTTTAATTGGTGCGTCATCTGGGAGAGATAATGCAGAATTAACTATATCCATATCCACAGGAGCCCCTAAAAGCGTCCTTAAATTCAATTCCCCAGCCAATTTGGCGTTCCAATACTCCGTTT
>Ga0180437_10011868_pt1 | contig 10385 bp, 3 predicted proteins | sample SS_ome_4_FD_132410 | JGI IMG/M metagenome (GOLD analysis project Ga0180437, IMG submission 132410) | Hypersaline lake sediment archaeal communities from the Salton Sea, California, USA - SS_3_D_1 metaG | ecosystem: Environmental > Aquatic > Non-marine Saline and Alkaline > Hypersaline > Sediment... | reverse complement strand
GCCTGGTTCGACCAGGATCAAGTGGCCGGCCCCGAGTGGCTGGATGCCCTTTACGCGACGGCGTGCGAAACGGGCGCAGACTGGGTCGACGGCCCGCGGGATCTGTTGCTGACCGATGAGCAACGACAGGGCCTCAACGAGTACCTCGAAGCGTGTTTGGGCCGGATCTCGGAAGGCGATACGGTCCATAGGAATGTCCGCAGGTACGGTTCGTGCACCGGCAATGCGCTTGTGCGGAAACGGGTCTTCGACGCCGTGGGAGGATTTGACGAGTCCATCCTGGAAGGCTGGGAAGACTGGGATTATGTTCGCCGAGTTCGTGCCAAGGGTTTTGCTTGCTGGTATACCCCGCGGGCGATCGTGCTCCATGTGATACCGCCGCATCGGTTCGAGGCGCGGTTTTTCAAATGGCACGCGCAGCGTGTTGGCTCGGCGTTTGCCTCCCGGGATCGGCGGGAATGGGGCCTTTTCAGGACCGTGCTGGCCGCGACTGCCCGAATAGGGCAGGCCTTGCTCATCAACGCGCCCCTCGGTGCGCGCGCTTTCGTGCTGCGCAACAAGAAGGAAATGCTGACGCGCACTTGTCTCATCCTGCGGGCGATCGCCTATGCGCGAAAGACGCTTTTTTTCGTTGCGCCGGGCGTTTTTGCTCAGGAGCGTTACCGTGCCCGATTACGGCTCCGCAACGAACCGAAGACCAATACGCCCGATGCGCGCCCCGCGCAGCCCCGCACCTCAGACTTGACGCGGGCGCGCGTTTCTCTTGGGACAAACGGCGTAAACGTCGTGCATATCACAAACCTGCACCGGTTCCGCGGCGGCGCGGACGTTATGGCTGAGCAGAGCGTTAACCTCCTGACGCGACGAGGCCATAGGGCGATTCTGGTTACGCGCGATAGCCGAGAGTTGGGTGCGGGCCTTGTAGGGAAAGCGCGGACCTTTTGGAGCGGGATGTACAGCGCGTCCGGCCGGCGACTGGTGGCAACAGCCCTTGAAACGCACCGTCCGGACGTCGTCCACGTGCACGAAGTTTATCCGTTTTTCTCGCCGTGGATCCTGCGGGACTGCCGCCGTGCGGGCGTGCCGGTTGTGATGACGTGTCACGACTATCGGCTCACGTGCCCCGTGGCCACCCACTTGCTTGACGGCGTTGTCTGCGAACGATGTTTGGGGGGACGAGAGCACTGGTGTTTTCTTAAGAACTGCCGCGGGAACCGGCCGGAGAGCCTCGCCTATGCATTGCGTAGCGTGATTGCGCGAAACCGGAGGCTTTTCCTTGACAATGTAGCTGTCTACGTTACGCCGTCGGAGTTCGTGAAGCGGCGGCTGGTCGCGGCCGGATACTCGGCCGAGCGCATTCGGCCGGTGCCTAACTTCGTACGCATACCGGCCTCGTGCCCAGCGCCTCCGCCAAATGGCTACATTCTCTATGTGGGTCGGATCAGCCCCGAAAAAGGGCTCGATACGCTGATTGCGGCGGCGCGACTCACGGGACTACGCGTTCGGATTGCCGGCGACTACGCGCAGATGCCCGGAATCGCGGCGACGGCCCCATCCAATGTCGAGTTCCTCGGGAAAATGGATGGGGACGCGCTCGAGACGCTGTACCAGCAGGCGCGGTTCCTGGTTGTCCCGAGTCACTGGTTTGAGACGTTCGGCCTTGTTGCCGTCGAAGCCATGAGCTATGGTCTTCCGGTGGTTGCATCGAACATCGGCGGCATTCCGGAAATCGTTGACGACGGCGTCACAGGCCTGTTGTTCGACCCGGGCAATGCCGAGGATCTCGCCGGCACGATGCAGCGGCTTTGGGACGACCCCGACCTGTGTCAGGAAATGGGCCGGGCAGGACGCCGGAAGGCCGTTCTGGAGTACGGCGAAGACGTCTATTATGATCGGCTGATGTCGGTGTATGCAGACGCCATTCAGCGCGGCAAGGAAGAGGGCTGAGCGGGATGGACGCGTTGAAACAGGACACGAAATGGCGCGTTTGCGGGAACAGACAGTCGTGGGTGTATCACCTGGCTTATATGAGGCTTTCCAAGGCGTTGGCGCTGTTGTATGCCCTTGGCGGGGCCGGTCTTTCGTTGGCCGACCGGTCCATCTTCGATTTCGGGTTCGGCGCAGGCACGTTTTTCCGATATTGCCCGAAACAGAACCCGCTATTCGGCGTCGAGTTGAATGACGTTCACGTGGCGAATGTAAAGGAGTCCCTGCGCAAGAATGGGTACGAACACGTCGATTTACGCACAATTGATCAGGAACAGTGGCGCGATCACGAGTTGCTGGCCCGGCGATACGACCTGGTGGTTGCAAGCCATGTGCTCGAACACCTTAAGGACCCTGTGCCGCTGTTGGCACGTCTCGTGTGCTGCCTCACGCCGGCGGGCTTTCTGCTGGGGGCGGTCCCGATCAACGAGTCGGTTGCACACCGAGAGCACGAATGGGCGGTCGATAGAACGCTTCTTGAGACCTGGGCGCGCGCCGCGCATGCCGAGATCATCGATTACCGCGAACTCGATTGTTTCACCTACTATGCGCTGCCGATATTCGCGAAAGAGTCGAGGCTGGGACGGGTGATGGCGCAGACGACGAGCCTGGGACTTGGCGTTTGCGCCGCGTTGTTCGGCATGCGGCGATGGTTCGCGCTCAGCGCGTTACTGGGGAAAGTCGCCGGGGCCAAGCCCGGACAAGCCGTGTTTCTGATGCGTCCTGCGGGCGCCGGGGCAAGGGCGGAAACGGACTGATGGAAGCCTCTAGATTTCAACTGGGCTGCCTCCACTGCTCGACGCATACTATCGCGCAGTTGGTGGACGAGGTGCGTGCCCTGCTGCGCGATACGTCCTTACGGCCGCGAACGATCTTGTGCGTGAATGCACATATCTACAACCTGGCGTGCTCGGACGCCGCGCTGCGGCAAACGCTTAACGAGGCGCGAATCGTCGCGGCCGACGGCGTTTCTATCATTGGTGCGGCCCGCCTGTTCGGGAGGCGAATCCCGCAACGCTGCAACATGACCGAGGCGTTCCGCGCTTTCCTTCAGGCTGACGATATACGGCACAATGAGGGCGTGCTCCTCGGGCTAACCGAGGAAGAAGCGCGGTTGGCGGCCGCCAACATCGAGTGTATGTCCGCCCACTGTCGCATAGTCCGATGCGTCTCAGGATACCTGAGCGACGCCGAATACGAACGCATTCTCAGGTCGCTGCCCGCCGTCGATTTCGCGTTTGTGGGTATGGGAACGCCGAAAACCGAGCGGGTTGCCCGCATCGCAGCCGGTGCGTGCCCGCAGGCGATCGTTTGGGGGATCGGCGGCGGCACCATGAAGATCTTCGCTGGGTCGATGCAGGAAGCCCCGGCCTTGATGCGCCGGTGGGGTCTCCAATGGCTGTACCGTCTTTACCGCGAACCGTCGAGGCTGTGGCGTCGCTACTTGATTGGGAACTTTCTTTTCATCTGCAGGATCCTCGTGTCGGCCCTGAAAAGGAGGCGGAGGTAAAGCGAGACGGCGGGGGCTGCCGGGAAAGCCCCGCGCGTGCTATCCCCGATCGATAGCGGGGTCCCGCTGCGCTTGAATGAAGACACAGGGCAACGCCCGCCTATCCCCGTTTGTCCCAGTCAGCCGCGCCATTTGGCGGGTCCGGATCCGAAACCGGTGCAATATCGATCCGGTCCAACCAAAGATTGCGGTCTTCGGGCGACTGCCGCAGGTCGTTGGTGAACGCGAAGTGCAGCGTCGCTGTGCCGGCCGGCATGCGGACCACCGTCTCGTGGGCGGCCCAGGACTCGCTCCTACACTCGACGCGGCCGATTTCTGCGCCGTCCAACTCGATGGCTACGATCGGGTATGTGCCGGCGACGGGGGTGCCCTTCGCCCAGAGCGCCACCCGATACGCGCCTGAACGCGCAATCCGCACTAGTTGCCGTAATGAACCGTTCGCACCCAACAGGACATGGTCTTGCGCCGCGTAAAAAGCCTGTATATCCGCGTTGGGTTTCATGGTTTCAGCTTCCAAGACCGTGACCGGGCGCTGCGCGTGAAACCGTGCGCCCAGCCCGCCCAACAGGCCACAGGCAAAACGGCTTGCCCGCACGGCGTTATCGCCCGGCTCGTCCCAGCGCACCGCGTTTATGACCAAACGGCCTCGGCCTCTTGGGACGCATACCACGGCCGGCGGGACCGTGATCGCCTCGGCCTGGTCGCTTTCCGCGCACTGCGCCAAGATAAGTTTGTCCAGGTAGAGATTGCGATCTTCGCCGGCGGCGCGCGCGTCGTTTGTAAATGCGACACTGAGGTCATGATCGCCCTGCTCTGCGTAGAAACCGATAGGGAATATTGCGTGTTCTGCGCTGCGGACTTCGACGATGCCCAGCGTCTGAGCGTCCAGTGCGACCGCTGCCCTGGGGTATGTACCGGCGCACGGTGTGCCGCGCGCGACAAGCGTGAGGACGTATGTGCCGGTTTCCAGGATGCCGATTTGCAGATGGGCTGTACCCTCGGAGCCGAAAACAACCTCCCCACTCTGAATCTTCACAACAGCTCCCTCCAACACGGCCCGCTGTTCCACCTCGATCGATTCTCCTTGTGTAGGGTCGATTACGGGCACAAATATGCCGTCAGCCATGCCTTCGGCCCGTGGCGCCGGCCCGGCCCCGAACGCGGCTTGTTCATCGACCCAGTACAGGTCCTCCCGCACAAGCGCGCCGACCAACGGGGCGTCGGTCTCGGCCCGGGCGACGGGGCCGTGGTACGCTTGCATCTCGAGGGGCAGTCTCAGAGCTTGGCGGATCCGTGGGAAGTCTTTGAGTTGCGGGCGATGTAAGAGTACGGTGCCGCCGGCTTCGAGGAAAGCGTTCAGCTCGGCCGCATGGTGCTCGATCGTCGGCCCATCGGCTTGCAGGACGAGCAGTTGGACCCGCGGCCACTCCAGCGCGGACCAATCGTCCAGCGCCTGGTAGTCTACGCGGAATTGATCGAGGTGCAAGCCTAAGACACGAGAACCTTGGAATGCCGTTTTCCCTCGCGGGGCCTCATATTCGGCAAGGTAGCCGATCATTTGTTCCAGAAGTCTGCGCGCCGCGGGTTCGACGTTCAGTTTCGCGACCACGAGGAGTTGGCAGATCAACCATACGCCGTCGTACTGCGGTACCTCGAGTAACGGCGCGTGAGAAACGCCTTGCGCGGCGCCGGTCACGACCAGGGGCCGCGCCCCGCCGCGCGTGGGCCGGGCCGGTTCGTGGGCGCTGAGCATATGGTCGCCGCGCCACCAACGAAAATCGTTCGACTTGAATGCGCGCAGTATCGGGTGGTTCGTCATCTGCGGGAATGCCATAGTGGAAGAAAGGCCGGTGAGTTTAACGGGCAACCAGTCTGCCGTGTCCCGAGTCTGGGCGAGGACGAGTACTTTGCCGCCGGCCCCGACCTTTTTAGACAGCGCCTCGGAGCGGTTCCCGGGCGACCCGATGACGGGTATCGCCGGTTCCGTGTCCGCCTCTGAGGCAGGCGTTCCGGGGCCCACGATCAGGATGCCATCGCCTTGCCATGCCTCGAGATCCTCGAGTATACGAAACGATACACCGGCTGGTTCCCAGATCGAACGCAGTGTTCGCTGTGGGTCGTAAAGGTACAAGGGTACAGCCGGCAAAGACCAGTCGCGGCAAGCCGGGAACGCATGGAACGGCCACTCCTCGCGGAATTGCTCCTTTCCCATGGAACGCAGGGCCAGTCGAAGCGAGCAAGGGGTTCGTTCCTCGACGTCCGGGATCGGAACCGAAAGCACGACCTCTTCATGAGTGCCGGGAGGAAGATCCACTGTCAGGCGGCCTTCATGAGTCACCTGGTCTTTCTCAACGACGCACCATTCGAGGCGTACCGCGGGATGATGCACCATCGTGTCGTTAAACAGGTCCACGGTGCGGTCAACCGTCTGCCCCCCAAAGAACCGAGAGTCGAATGCGCGCAAGAAGGCCGCCAGCGGGCGAAACATGGCCTGTTGTGTCAGCAAGACGATCCTGCGGTCGCCCTCGGGTTTTATGTAGTCGTAGCCCCACGGGGCAATACCGCTGACCCCGTAGTAGCGGTACGCATGGATTTGCATGCGCCAGGCCTCGGCCTTGGCGCGGAAATGGTAGGTCCGCGGCGCCTGGTAGACTTCATCGCCGAAGAAGAGCGTTGCGGTCGCCGGCGCGGCGTCGGGCGCCCCGAGGAACTCGCCTATAAAAAGCGGTTTTCGGCGCTCCCAAAGAAAGTAGGGGGCGTCCCAGAACATCTTATCCACCCGCGAGGTATTCGGCCGATCCATCCAGAAGGCGTCGTTAGGCCAGAGCCGGCGCTGAGGGTATTCGTTCGGATAGTGCAGCCCGATCACGTCTGCCGCCCCGCCCGGATCCCCGTCGGATTCGAACGTGATGGGGCGGGTCGGGTCCAGCGCCTTCACGATCCGACCCATACGGGCAAGTTCCTCCTCGACGGGCGTATTGTCCCGTGCGCGCACACCGTGGAGCTCGTTTTCGAGGCTCCACATTATAACGGACGGATGGTTTCTGAGCAGGCCCACCATTGCCTGCAGGTGGCGGGCGTACGCGTCCCAAAACTGCGGGTCCTCGACGCGATATATTTCGTCATCGTTGAAGACGGCGGCCTCCGGGATCATGAGCAGCCCCAGCTCGTCGGCCACCTCGTACCATCGTCGCGGCCAGGGTTGGGTGTGGGTACGGAAACAGTTGGCGTTCATTCGTTTGAGGGTACGGATGGTATCCGCAACGGTTTCACGCGTGCACGGCGCGTCGGGCGGCCACCATGATCGCGCCAGCAGGTGCACTTTGGCCCCGTTCAGGTAGAAATCCCCGCCTTCCGTCCAGAACTCGCGATACCCTACTCGCTCGTGCAGACAATCGCCGTCATTTTCGTCGAGCCGCACCTCGAGCACGTAGAGTTGCGGGGCATGAGGCCACCACGGTTCGAGCGGCGGGTCTGCCAGTTCGATGGTAACCGCCTCTTGTTGGTTTGCGGAAACCGTGAATGGTATGGTCTCGGAGACAGCGACGGGTTCTTGGTGAGTGGTCCATGCGCCCGTGTCGTCCCGCGGCGAACCGTCGTAAGGATAAATGCGCGCGGTAACCCCGCTTTGAAAGCGTGTTGGTTGCGTATTTGCGATGGTAAGATCGATGGTTACGCGCTGTTGGCGTGTCGATGCACGGAAAACGCAATCGGCCAGGTATACCGGCGGCACGGCCAGCAGGCGGACATCGTCCCAGATGCCGTAGAGATCGAATCGGCCGCCGATCGGCGATAGAACGCGGTCGCGGGGCACGCCCCGGAGGTCCATCCAGTCTTTCCGACCACGGAAATCGGCCCGGTCTCCAGCGACCACGCCCGTCCAATCGTGGACGCCTACGAGCAACTCGTTCGGCTCGCCCAACCGAACGGCCCCGGTGATGTCCAGGTCGAACGCGTCGTAGCCGTTGAAGCATCCGCCAACGTTTACTTCGTTGACGAGAACGCGGCTGGCGAATTTTACGCCGTTGAATCGCAGGAGTACGCGTTTACCGTCCCACGAATCGGGAACAGGAAACATCCGCCGGAACCAGGCCCGTTCGTAGTCGTGTCCCTGGAGGAACCCGGGGATCTCGATGTCCCTCCAGCCTTCCCGAGGGGGAGGCATGTCCAGTGACGATACCTTAACGACCTCCCACAAACCGTTTAGCGAGCGTTCCTCTCGAGGTGCGGCCGGCGCCGTCGCAGGCAATAGGACCCCACACAGTAAACACAAGAGACGTTGGCCTAAGCTGCGGGGAATCAGGACCACTCGCGTCCTCCTGAGGTTTAACCTTTGACTTGCCGTGAACGGCAGCCCGGACTAAAAGAGATTCCGTCCGACTGTCCTTCACCTTGCCCGGCACAGTTACGGACACCGATTATACAGCGATATGATTGTCAGGCAAAGGTGCCAAGCGGCCGTGTCCTGCAATGTGACGCCGCGGCTGCGTTGTGCCCCCCTTGAGATAGGATATGTCTATATCTTATACTGTCTGTTCAACGCAATGGCCGATGTATCCGTGTGCACACATAGAGGCGGTTGACGGCGTTAATTGTATGTCAGGGCTGATAAGATACTGCTTGGGAAGGGGCCTTTCTTGGCCCATACGAAACGTTAGGGTTTGCGGGCTTGCTATCTAACCGCTTGAAGGACTACGCATTACTGCGGAATTATCAGATTAGGCATTATTCTTGCTTGTTGGGACTCCAGGCGAGGTTTGTTCCAGGGCTTTATCGAACAGGCTTCTCGGCGCGAGGCGGGCGGGTCGTGTATTGAAAAGCCACCGAGGGCTATTCTCTGCTCGGCGTGGGGACATGGGCTTTTCGGGACACGATGATCCCCTTGGCTGAATTTGCTGAGGCAGCTCGGGAGGCGGAAAGGCGCCGTTCGTCTGCTGACGGCGGCCCTTGCCGAAAGCGGAAGGTTGACGATCTTTTCATGCGATTCCAGAATTGTGTTGCACCTTTCAGTGTACCTTGGGTGCAACGTCCGCTTTCGTAGTGTTTTGAGGACTCACATACGAGTTCTGCCCCTGAGCATTCTCTGGTAGCGTAAGGCGCCGGTACAGGCCAGGCCATGGTTTGTCCGAGGCCGCTGATCATACAAAGGGGAATGCCATGCACCGCCATTCACGATCCATCACAGCCGACACGATTCCTTCTTTCCATTCCAGGGTCTCAGTCCTCTACGCCGTATCCCTGGCGTTCATGATCGGACTGGTTGTTCTGCCGTTTCAGGCACAGGCAGCCAAGGTGCCGTTTAGGAGGAGGAACACTATTGCCGGAAGCTTCGACGGCGCTCGAGCGGTGGGGGCTGTCCACGTAGACGGCGACGGCGGCCGCGGCAGGCTCGGCGCGTCGATTCGGGGCGGGCGGGTTGCTCGGTGGGAGAACCAGTCCACAGTCGTGTACGTGGATAAGGACAACACGCCGGGACCATGGGACGGTCTTTCTTGGGCAACCGCATTCACCACAATTCAGGAAGGCATAGACGCGGCGTACGCGGCGGGCGGGGGCGCGGTGTGGGTGGCCGAAGGGACGTATGACGAGGCGCGGTCGAGCGATCCGCACGGGACTGGGAACACCGGCTCGGTTATGATGGCACCGAATGTTCACGTGTACGGCGGATTTGCCGGCACGGAAACTGCCTGTGACGAGCGCGACTGGACGGCCCACGTCACGACAATCGACGGTGCGGCGGCGCGCGACGGCCAGCCCGCGTACCATGTCGTGGTGGGCGCCGACGACGCGACCCTGGACGGGTTCACCATCACCGGTGGAAACGCCAACGGCGGGACTGGTCCCTATACCATGCGTTCCGGCGGCGGGATGTGGAACGAGTTCTCCTCGCCGACGTTGACGAATTGCACATTCTCGAACAACTCGGCAGTCGACTACGCCGGCGGGATGTGGAACGAGTTCTCCTCGCCGACGTTGACCAACTGCACGTTCTCGAGCAACTCGTCCGACTACGCCGGCGGTGGGATGGGCAACTGGAATTCCTCCTCGCCGACGTTGACCAACTGCACGTTCTCGAGCAACTCATCCGACTACGCCGGCGGTGGGATGCGCAACTCGAGTTCCTCGCCGACGTTGACCAACTGCACGTTCGCGAGCAACTCGGCCTCGAGCGACGGCGGCGGGATGTCCAACGACTACCACTCCTCGCCGACGTTGACTAACTGCATCTTGTGGGGCGACGCGCCGGATGAAATACATTGCTCCGACGGATCGAGCATCCCGGTGGTGACGTACTGCGATATCGAGGGCGGCTACGCGGGCGAGGGGAACATGAGCGCCGACCCGTTGTTGGTGCGGATGTGCGATGCCGTCATTCGACTCCAGGCGGGTTCCCCTTGCATTGACGCAGGCACCAGTACAGGGGCTGCCCCGGTTGACTTCGAAGGGGAAGGCCGCCCCGCAGGCACTGGCTACGATATCGGGGCGGACGAGTTCGTAGACACCGACGGCGACGGCTTGCCGGACGCGTGGGAGACTGCGCACGGGCTCGACCCGAACGACGACGGCACAATCGATCCAAACAACGGCGCCACTGGCGACCCGGACGGCGACGGGCTGACGAACCTCGAGGAGTACGTTGCCGGCACAGACCCAACCGACCCCGACTCGGACAACGACGGGCTGACGGACTTCGGGGAACTCCAAGTGGATACGGACCCGCTGGACCCGGACTCGGATGACGACGGTTTTGACGACGGCGTCGAGCTGGCCTGGAACAGCGACCCGAATGACGGCGCATCGCTGCCGGACCTGGGCGGCGATATCCGACGGTTCATCTCGCCCAGTCCGCAGGAGACCGGCTTTTTCGGGCGGCCGGTGTCGCCAGTTC
>Ga0180437_10011864_pt1 | contig 10387 bp, 12 predicted proteins | sample SS_ome_4_FD_132410 | JGI IMG/M metagenome (GOLD analysis project Ga0180437, IMG submission 132410) | Hypersaline lake sediment archaeal communities from the Salton Sea, California, USA - SS_3_D_1 metaG | ecosystem: Environmental > Aquatic > Non-marine Saline and Alkaline > Hypersaline >... | reverse complement strand
GACAAGGGAATGTTTAGTTTTCCCCACCGCTGTAGGACCAGCGATCACGATCACTTTTTTCTTTTTGACGAGGGGAGGGATCCTTTCCCTGAGAGGAATGGTGATCTGAGCAAAGAGTTCTTTGAGCTCTCTTTCTTCAATCGTTGTCCCTGAATTCACCTACGTCCCCTAGCACTTGTACCCACACTGGAAACATAATCTTCATAGGATTTTGGTGCCAGGAAAAAGAAGAGACTAGTCTACCAACTCGAGGCGAACTCTTTGACCGAATCGAGCACCAACGGTCATGGCAAGGGTTCGTAGGGAATTAATGATCCGTCCTTTTCTGCCGACCACTTTGGCCACATCATCGGGAGCTACACGCACTTCGATCATTGTCCCGTTTTCCCCTTCTACGACTTGGATCTCCACAGCATCGGGCTCATCAACAAGGTTTTTTACAAGATAGTCGAAAAATTCTTTCATAGTTCATCACATTGGGTTAGAGATACTAACGGGATCCTAGCATTTAACGGGGTTTTAGACAACCTAAGAGCCAAGAAACATACTCGGGATTGGCAGCGGTAATCGGCAGCTGTGCTATTTCAGGGACATCATAGGAGGCATGGGCGAGTATATAGTCACGCACCTTGCCAAAGTTTGCCTCGCTAGTTTTCAAAAAGACCTTCACCTCTTTCCCTTCTTCAAGCTTCCCTTCCCACAGATAAAACGACTCGACGTGGGGCAAAACATTGGCGCAAGCAACCCACCTCTTTTCAACAAGGGCTTTTGCTATTTCTCTTGCCTCTTGAAGGCTCTCAGAGGTCCATTGGATCTGTATATACTGGATCATTATAACTCATCAATAAATGCGAGCTGAGGGATGCGGCAGTCGATGATTTTTGTCGGGCCGTAGACCAGCTTCCCCTCTGCATCATCAGCAAAAAATGTTTCTCTCTCCTTCACAAGGAGCTGTTCTCTCACGCGGAGATAGTTACCTAGCTCTTGCACATAGTCTTTCGTAGAAAGGCGCAATATACGGGGAAGACAGTAGGTGATCTCTCGATCCTCAACATTCCCATACAACCTGTCCATGGCCATCACAACGATCTCTCTTTCGCCGAGGCTATTGGCGAAAGCCTTAGATACATCCACCCTTTCGAGGGTAAACAAATCGCACGTCATGGGTCCGTCAAGGATCTTTAGCAAAGCATAAGCCAGGTCGATCTTCTTCCCAACAATCGGAACATTCCACTTAATCGACCCTTTGACTCCTAGATAGATTTCAGGGAGTTTTTTCGGGGAGAAGAAAGGAAAGAGGGGGAAGGGGGTTTTAGAAGTATCGAGAGCCGTATTTTCAAAATCTTGGAGGAAAGCGATCGGCTGCCGGGTGGTGTAGTCCACATAGACGATCCCCGGCTCCATCAACTTCACCTCGGCACTCGCAATAACCGGTGAGGAGAGGAGCATCTTCTCAGCTTTCACTAAATTAAACCGGTGGCTCAGGGTGGGGCGGTCAACCGAGAGGTTGAGCAACTCGGCGATATAGGTGGTTTTGAGCGCCTCTTTCTGAGGCCCTGTCTGAACAATCGCTTTGATCGGCTCCTTCGAAAGAGATACCTTAGATGGATATAAGGTATTCTTAAGAGTTTCCAGAAATGTAAGGGCGCAGACAAATGCGACTACGAACACTCCAACAAGGAGATATTTAATGAGGGTTGAACGGGACATCAGCCTGGCTCAGCCTCCACAATCGCCCTTCCAACATGGGTGATATCACCTGCTCCCATTGTGACGAGCACGTCGCCAGACCTCAAAAATCCTTTCAAAAACTTGGGAAGCTCTTTTCGTGAGACAAATTGGGCCGCTGAGAATCCTCCTGCTTTCATCTCCTTAATGATCTTCTCTGAGCAGATATGCGGATGAGGCGCTTCTCCTGCGGCATAGATATCTGTGACGATCACCTCGTTGGCATAGATGAAAGCGTCGGCAAAGTCATCGAGACAATACTCTGTCCGGCTATATCTGTGGGGCTGAAAGGCGACCACAAGCCTACGCCCATGCATTGCACACTTGAGTGCACGCAAAGTAGAAAAAATCTCGGTCGGATGGTGGGCATAGTCATCATAGATATCCACATCTCCGACGGCCCCCACTTTCGCAAGCCTCCTGTCCACCCCGCGGAACTTTTTGAGTGCCGACCGAAGCATTTCCTCGCTTACGTCAAGTTTGAGCCCCATTCCAAAAGTTGCCGCCGCATTTAAGACATTATGAGCGCCGATCAGAGAGATCTCTATTCCTCGATAGTGACGTCGTTTAAAATGGAGATCGAACGTTGTTTTCCAGCCAATCTGTTGAAAATTTTCAATACAAAGGTCCGCTTTCTCATCAAACCCAAAGCTGTGCCCTTTAAGCTCAAGGGATCTCAATAGAGGGTCATCGTAGCACCAGAACAAATGCTCTTTGGATGCCACCTGGGAAGCGAACTTCTCATATCCTTTTAGGAGTGCCTGCTCGGATTTCCAGAAGTCCATGTGGTCATGCTCGAGATTGGTGATGATCGCCCCAAAACTAGGGTACCTGACAAAGGAACCATCACTCTCATCCGCTTCGGCCACAAAATACATCCCCTTTCCAAATCGTCCATTCGATCCCACCCCATCAAAATAGCCACCAATCGCATAGGAAGGATCAAAATTGGCTGCGACGAGGAGGTGAGCAAGCATCGAAGAGGTGGTCGTCTTTCCATGGGTACCGGTCACAAGAATTGGAGTGTCCCCTGACATCACCTGAGCGAGCAGCTCAGAGCGGTGCAAGATCGGAATTTTCAGCGCTTTAGCCGCGAGGTATTCAGAGTTTTCTGTAGGGATATCGGTCGAGTAAATCACAGCATCGGGCTTTGCGGGAAGCTCTTCTGCATGGCCAAGAGTAATACCTGCCCCTTTTTGGGCAAGATGGTCGACAATGGGGGATGCCCTAAGGTCGCTCCCGGTCACCTTCTCCCCTTTGCTGAGTAAGATATGCGCGAGCCCACTCATCCCCACGCCACCAATGCCGATAAAATGGTAATGCTTCCTCACTCTACCACCTCATGTATGTGACGCAGGACGAGTTTGGAAAGCTCCTCTTTCTCCTGCTTCTTGATGAGGTGAAGGGCATCCCGCATCTCTTCAATCCTTTGAATCCCAGCGCCCACTTTTTCACTTAGAGATACCATCTCTTTCTCAGCTAAAAGAAGTGCGCCCCCTGTTTGAGAAATCACCTCAGCATTTCTGTGCTGGTGATCATCAGCCGCATGAGGCCAAGGGATCAAGACACCGGGAACAACATAGGCGATCATTTCATTGATCGTCCCTGCTCCTGATCGGCAGATGGCAAAATCCGCAGCTGCCCAGGCCCTCTCCATCTCCTTTTCGAAGGCCCGCACGTGGGCTCTGATCCCCCTCTCTCGATAACTTTCTTCAAGGGATCCCACCTCTTTCTCTTCCCCACAGAAATGAAGCACCTGGTGAGAAGTGCCCAGTTCAAGGGCTGCCATCCCCTCATTGATCGAACTTGCTCCCTGAGAGCCACCAAAAACAAGAAGAGTGAGCAGCTCAGGGTCGAGACCAAATGACCGGCGCGCCTCTTCTCTAGAAGGGGAAACTTTTTCCCCTTCTGCCCAGAATGGAATTTTGGCGCTCACGATTTTTCCCCGCAGGGTATCCCCAGCTTCCTCAAATTGGACGGCCGAGAGGAGTGCTTTGGGAGAAAAAAGGCGATTTACCTTCCCCGGTAGAGCGTTCGACTCGACCAAAAGATAGGGAATTTTTTTGAGACGGGCAGCTACGAGAAGAGGAAAACTATGGAAGCTCCCAAACCCAACGATCAGCTGAGGAGAAAACTCGCGGCAAAGAGAAAGACTTTCTTTGACCCCCTTACTCAGCGTAAGTGCTGTTTTCAGAGGTCCCTCTCGAAAAGGGCTACAGCTCTGCACCTCGCGATAGGGAAAAGCATTGTGGTGAAAATAAGGATTCGAGGCCAGCCGGCCTCCGCTGAAAAGGATTTCCAGCTCCTCATCTGCCTTCTGCAAATCGCGGGCAAGGGCCTGTGCCGGATAGATGTGCCCTCCGGTCCCTCCGACTGCAAGCAAAATTTTTTTTCTATCGCGCATATCGTCTACTTTTCACCGACGCGGCTACACTTAAGATTAGCCCCATCGCCATACAATTGGCAAGGAGCGACGACCCACCCAAGCTAAAAAAAGGAAGATTGGTCCCTTTACTGGGCAAAAGCCCCGAGACCACGCCCAGATTGAGGAAAGCCTGAAAACATATTAAGAATGTCAGAATCGCGACTAAATAAAAACCCTCAATTTTTTTCGCTCGGAACGCGATCATAAATCCGATCCCTCCGATCGTCATGTAGAGCATGATGAGCCCCACCACGCCGACGAAGCCAAATTCCTCTGCGTAGATCGCCGCGATGTAGTCGCTCCGCGCCTCAGGCAAATAGTTGAGCTTCTGCAGACTCTCACCGATCCCCTTGCCCAATAAGCCTCCCGACCCAGCCGCAATCCGCGCCTGATGGGGCTGGTGCCCCTTCCCCTGCAGATCGAGCTCGGGGTGCAGATAAATCTTGATCCGGTCAGGGACATGGCTCCTCGTCGACGCGTAGATCCCCCCCAGTGCCAGAAAGCCACACAGAGGAATGACCCAGTAGATCCATCGGACTTTGAGCAAAATGAACAAAATGAGAAGAGTCATCATGATGATCGCCACCGTCCCGTTGTCAGGCTCGATCAAAATAAGTCCCATCGGGATCGCAAGCGTCGCGACCAGTTTCAAAAACGGCTTAAAACCGATCCCCTTCTTATGTCGCCCCACAACATGGATCACATACATCGGAATGAGAATCTTCACAAACTCGGAAGGCTGAAGCGAGTTGCCCACAATGCGAATCCACCGGTGGGCTCCATTGATCTGCTGACCCACTCCAGGGACAAACACGAGGCACAAGCAGAGTGTTCCCAAAAACAAAAGAACCCCCGACAGGCGAAGGAGGTTTTCGTGGCCAAGGACATAGACCCCAAACGCGAACCCAGTCGCAATGAGTGCATAAGTCATCTGCTTGATGAGCGCATGTCGCGTGCTCAGATCAAGTGATCGGTCAAGCACCTCGGCAGCTGTTGTGTTGAAAACCATCAGTACACCGATCGCAAAAAGAAGAAGAGTGGCAAGAAGAAGACTCAGGCTATACTTGTTTGACATATAGTGACAAAAATCGCAGAAACGCCCATTATCCTCAAGCAACTTAACTCTAAGGAACGAACCGTGCGAATTTCAGAATGCCTAGCCCAACCAACTCTTTGCTTACCCGAAGCGACCAAAACTAACATAGCCATTGGACTGACTACCCTAGTCTTGGGATATCTTATCGCCAAAACGGATGTATCTGGAAAATCTCTCCGAGGAAGAGCCTTCTTTCGGCAAAATGACCAGCATATCGCTGAGCTCCTCAAACTCTCTGAGGGAATAAGATCAAAAGAAGGCTCACCACAAATAGCCTTCGAAGCAGCCTCGAAAGTATTTAAAGATGCACAAGATCAAGAAAAGGAACAATGGGGCTTATTAGAACATGCAGCTATCGCTATTTTCTGTGAGCTTGTATTAAGCGATCATTTTACGAAAGAAATACAAACTTTTTTGCGATCCAATCGGCAACAACTTACCAAATTTGATTTTTGCTCCTACACCCTATATAACTTACTAGTTCTATGCGTCACAAAAGGACAGCTAGCTTCATTTGCCGAAGATCTGCTACATGAGATTGATCACAGCCCAAACCTACCGATCTCTAGGGCCCTTAAAAGCAAAACCCCAATTATTCATGAGAAAATGTATATGGAAGGCAACGCTTCACGTTATTCGTCATTTAGTAATAAGAATTTCAGGGATGACTGCATTAAAAATCTGCGGAAGGAACTTCAAGCGTGGCAAGAAATTCAAGGTCAACCAAAGAAAAAGCCAGAGAAAAAAACAGGTTGGTGGAAGTAGAGACCTAGACTATATTTGTTAGACAAAAACCGCAGAAACGTCCATTATCCTCAAGCAACTTAAGCATGGAGTCGATAATGCGAATTTCAGAATGCCTTGCCCAGCCCAGCCTTTGCCTACCGGAACCCACTCAAGAAAACATAGGACTGGCGATCGCTACCTTTGCCCTCGGATATTTGATTGCTAAAGCAACCACGGCTCCTACCACTCTCCAAAATAGAATCACTCACCCACCAGAGCACGATGTGAAGCCTGGACTGAGAAAAGAAATCGAAGTCTTGAGAGAGACTATCCGAGTTGAGCAAGAGAGTTTAGCAGACCAACAAAGAGTCGCGGAAGACACCATCGCTCGACTTACAAGAAAAATCACCCAACTGCGAGGCGAAAGGGATGGTCTTAGACAGAGTGTCCATGTACCGTCGTTATCCTACACAGAGATGAACTTGTAGAAGCCTACCATGAGAATTTCAGAATGCTTAGCGCAACCAACCTTTTGCCTACCGGAAGCCACCAAGACAAACCTAGCTATTGGAGTGGCTTTTCTTGTTTTTAGCTATCTGATCACTAGAAAACAGGCTCTATCCGAGTAGGAAAAACTCCCTCGAACCACAAAAGAGCTTTCGACTTTGAGAGCCGAGAGAATACAATTCATCGAATTGACTCGGTTTTTTGTCAGAAATCGGGAGGAAGTTTCCCGCCCTGAATTTACTTCCATGTGGCAGAACAAATTCGATAGCCTTTCGTCGGAAATGCAAAGAATGTTCATCTGCAAAGACCTAGAGTCTATAGCAAAATATAGGCTTGGATGCGATACACTCCCTAAGCAAATTGAACGATGGGCAAGGGAAGCCTATAACTCAGATCTTTTCGCTATGAGATCTTCGCGACGCCATCTTCGGGATCTTGAAATAGAAGAAGACGCATTTCACCAAGCCCTTGACCCGACCGACGATTCAGAAATCCCTCAAAAACTTTGGGAAATCATCGAAACGATCAATGCTCAAATCAATGCGAAGAGGGCCGCCGAGAAGATACGTTAATAAAATAAGGAGTCAATCATGAGAATTTCAGAATGTCTAGCCCAGCCTAACTTTTGCCTACCTGAAGCTACCAAAACAAACGTTGCGATCGGATTGACAGTTCTCGCTTTGGGGCATCTGCTCACTAGATCTGATGTACTTCCTCGCCTTCTTCAAGGAAGAGTTCAACACCAGCCCCCTAGGCAAATGCCTGAAGAGCTTAATGAAGCAACAATTTCTAACTTACGAATGCGATTTGCTGGGGAAGGCAACGCAATCGTGGATGATTATGTTGCTACGGAGAGAGATGCTGCGCTGGGTAAGAGCAATCGAAACCCAGAAAAGATAGAAGCATGGAATCGACGAAATGCTGCACGGGTCTCAGAGCAGGGAAGAAGAGCGTTCCAGAGCGGCGATCCAAGGTTCTTAGCACAGTATGCAACACGCCTAGAGATGCGAAACGGACAGTAACTAGCGGATCCTAATCTGATCGCCCGGCTTAAGATGTTTCGCTTTCTCTTCGTCGAGGTTATTTAGCTTGAGAAGCTCATCCACTTTGATGTGGTTCTTTACCGCGATCGTCCAGGGGCTGTCTCCACTTTTCACCGTGTAAAACTCCCCTTTCGCACTAGCCGTCACAACTTGAGCGCTCGGCTCATTTTTGCTGCTTGGGATTTTGAGCTTCTGCCCAATCTGGAGCATTGATGAACGAAGGTTGTTGACCTTCATGAGCTCACTCACGGTGGTGTTGTGGGCGCGAGCGATTTTTTCGAGTACGTCCCCTTTCTTCACCGTCACGAGATTTGATTTTGGAGCCTCTTTCTTCGTCTCGATCGCCGTTTTGGTGATCGCCTCGAGCTCTTTCGCAAAGTTCACCTCAGCTTTTCCACTCTCTTTTTGCGCGATCGTCTTTTTGGAAAACTCCCGAAGCACACGGTCGATCTCGTCCCCTTGCGCCTCTTTGATCTCTACTTTCTTAGCAACAGGTGGAAGAGCGACTGGCTCGATGAGTTGCGCTTGTCTCTCTGGAACTTTTTCAGCAACAGGCTCTCCCTTAACCCCTGTTAAAAAGAGGACAACCAAAAGGACACCGTTGATCAGTGAAGCGATGATGATCGTATCTTTGCGTGTCATAAACTCTACTCCTCGTTAGTCGTCAGTTTAGCAAATGATCCGGTGGTTGGCAATGCGAAAACAAGCGACTTAAAATGGTCTCCTCTTTTGCCATAATTTTTGTAGGCATCAAAGCTTGTGCATCCAGGAGCTAGGAGGACGATGTCTCCCGGCTTGGCGAGTTTGTGAGCCAGGTTTACTGCGTCATCAACTGTGGTGCAAAGATGAGAGCTTAGTGTTTGGGCGATTTCTTCTCCCGCTTCCCCAAAAGCAATGACTGCCCGAAATCGGTCTGAAAATTTCTGGAGTGGAGCAAAAGAGAGTCCTTTGTTTCTTCCGCCAAGCAGGAGGACGATGGGTGCATCAAGCGACTCGATCGCCCGGAGGGTGGCGGCCACGTTGCTCGCTTTGCTGTCGTTGTAATAACGGACTCCGCTAACTTCGCCCACGAACTCGAGACGGTGAGGCAACGGGGAAAAACTCTCCATCGGTTCAGCAAACTGGGCACGAGTGATCCCAAAGTGGGAGACGGCAGCAAAGGCAGCTGACTCATTCGAATCGGGTCCCCCAAAGGTTTGGCAAGAAAGGGAGTAGTCTTTCGCCGCTTTTTCGTGCGCAATAAAGACTCCATCTTCTTTCAGACATTGCTGAATGCCGATTTTGGCTTGAGCATACTCGGCAAATGAGTCATACCGATCGAGATGGTCTTCGGCAATATTGAGGAGAAGCGCCACGTCAAAACAGCGAGCCTGCAAGGTTTCAAGCTGGTAAGAGCTAAGCTCGACAACGAGAATCTCATCGCCTCCGCTATAGCTTGTCAGAGGAGTGCCAATATTTCCAAGAGCTAGGCTCTTTTTGCCGACGTGGTTCAAAACGTGTTCGATCATCTTCACCACGGTCGACTTCCCGTTTGTTCCGGTCACCCCGATACAAGGTTGATCGATTTCTCGAAGGGCAAGCTCGGCCTCAGAAGTAATCTCGATCCCTTGTTTACCAGCAGCTTTGTAGAGCGGGTGGGATCTGGCGATTCCGGGTGAGGGAACAAAAAGTGAGAAAGTGGTGATGTCGGGAAGAGGTCCTTTCGATATTTGATCATCGAAGCCAACAACCTCGTATCCTCTCTTTTCAAGAAAGGGAATCACGCTTTTACCACTGATGCCAAGACCTAAGACGAGCGCTTTCACCATTTTCATTATTGGAATTTCAGGGAGATGATGGCCAGCATGGCCAAGATGAAGGCAACGATCCAAAACCGAAGGACCACTTTAGTCTCGGGCCACCCTTTGCACTCAAAGTGGTGGTGGATCGGTGTGCACAGAAAAATCCGTTTTTTGTTCCGAAGCTTGTAACTCCCCACTTGGAGGATCACCGAGAGGGCTTCGATCACAAAGATTCCTCCTGAAAGCGCAAGGAGAAACTCTCTTCTAAGGAGGATCGCCGAGATTCCGAGAACACCACCAAGGGCAAGCGAACCGGTATCTCCCATGAACAGTTGAGCTGGATAGCCGTTATACCAAAGAAAACCCAGACACGCCCCGATCATTCCACAGAGGAAAATGGCGATCTCTCCACTCCCTTCGATGTAGAGAATATTGAGATAGCGAGCAAAATCAAGGTGGTTGGAGAGAAAGGCAAAGAGGGCAAACACCCCAGCGGTCATCACAAGGGTTCCTGGCGCAAGCCCATCGAGCCCATCGGTCAGGTTCACTGCATTGGATGCACCCGTCACGACGAAGATGGTGATGAGAACGCCAAAAATCGCAAGGGCGCCAGCAAGGGTAAAGAGGGCTCCTTTCTTGAAAGGAAAGAAGAATAGGCGCATATACTCTTGCATCGAGAGGGTCTCTGAACTCGCATTGAGATCCCCAGCACGGATCGATTGAGTTTGAACTTTGGCGACGGGAGGCTTAAAGAAGCGCCCTTTTTCAAGAGCGGCAGGAAAGAAGTAGATGTAGAGGGCTACCGAGCCGGCGATCAGTATCTGGAGGATGAACTTCTTTCTCGCTCGAAGTCCCTTCGAGCTTTTGTGTTTCAGTTTGAGGTAGTCATCTGCTCCCCCTACAAGTCCAAGAGCAAGGGTAACAAAGAAGAGGATCAGGGTGAAGGTGCTCGTCAGATCCATCCAGAGGAAGAGAGAGATAAGCATCGCTCCCAAAATGAGCACCCCTCCCATCGTGGGGATGTTTTTCTTTTTCTGGTGGAGCTTGGTTAGGACAGGAGGACAGTCTTCCACACGAAACG
>Ga0180437_10011860_pt1 | contig 10389 bp, 10 predicted proteins | sample SS_ome_4_FD_132410 | JGI IMG/M metagenome (GOLD analysis project Ga0180437, IMG submission 132410) | Hypersaline lake sediment archaeal communities from the Salton Sea, California, USA - SS_3_D_1 metaG | ecosystem: Environmental > Aquatic > Non-marine Saline and Alkaline > Hypersaline >... | reverse complement strand
CCCGGTGTCGTCAGCGGCGGGAGTGCCGCTGCTACCCTCCTCATGTCGTCGACCCACGCCTCCGACGGGAACGATTCGTGGCTCATCGCCGCGTTCGCGATCCGAAGGTTGTCGTTGTCGTCGTTCTCCGAAGTCATGTTTGCGCTTTGTTCCTCTACATATAATAACAGATGGTGTACCTCTAACCGTTTTGGTCGAACCGCCTCTTCCGCCTCCGTGAGGAGATCGAAAGTCGTGGTGCATTTGGATATGCGCGAGAGCGCTTCTGTGCTCCAGTTGAATATTACGAAGACCCAACTGATACTCTTCCAACTTTTTCAGGCGCAAACGAGCGATCTTGAGGTCTCTTTTGGCGGATTCCTCGGCAAGCTTCGCTTCCAATAGGGAGGTCAGAAACTTGCTGGGGAATTCGCTATTGGTAGCATCAAAAGCCGGTTCAAAAGGTCTGGTCCGAGCCATTCCGACATACAGAGATCTGATTGGCTAGGCATCTTCACTTTTCCTTTCAAACAAAGGTCTGCTTCACATCAACATCCAGAAGAGGAACCGGCGCGACGAACACCTCATCTACCAGTGGTGGCGGAACGGTAGGAATGTACTTTCCTATAACTTCGAGTACTTCGAGTACCTTCATCCCGGCAGAGATAACGAGTACATCCCCTGGGAAAGCGGAGCTTTCCCGTCGGGGGAACGGCTTCCTTTTGAGGTCAACTTCGTCGTACACCTCCCTCTTAATCGGGAGGGGGAGGTAATTCAAAACCTCGTAAATATCGGTCAGGAACACGCTATCCCCGCCGGCGAGGTATGGTCTTGCCTTGAACACCGACTTTAGAGACGGTGAATAGAAGGAGGACTGCCCGAGATCGATGATACGAGGGTGGTATTTACTCTGAACCCGGTAGACTCTATCAAGCATCCTCAGTTCGACAGTTCGTGGGGAGGAAAGTTCTTCCATGATGATGTTCTCGTCGTGGAGGTCTCCGTGGACGAGCAAACGGGAGGTCTGGAGGGTATAGATGGTATACAATAGCTCCACCACCAATCCGACTCTCTCTTCGTCTCTCATCTTTGGGAGAACGTCTCGAAGAAGCTTTCCTGGAGCGCGGTCCTGTTGGAGGATGAACCACCTCCCAGGTTTCTGGATGATGACCGGGGTGCTGGAGCTGGCGCTGCACTTGTCAAGATCTACTGGTGTTGGCTGCTCACACAGGTACATGAATCTGCTTCCGACGACGCTGTCGAAGACGCCTTCATCGATCAACATGTTCACCTCTCCACCAGCGAAGAACTCAGAGAGCTCGTTGACGTAGGTGCGAAGCTTCCCGGAGAACTTCTTCTCAGCGTCCTTCACACCAGAGATTTTGTACACCGGTCCGTCAGGGGTTTCCTGCACCACCACACCAAAGTTTCCAGTGCCGACAGCGCAGGCTATCTTTCTGGTGAACTCGCTGCAGTCCCTCTCGCCGGACTGCTTGATGTAATCGACGAAAGCTCGAAGTCCATCAGGGTACCCTAACGACGTCAATCTCTCATAGGTTTCACTGTCTAGAGAAGCTGCCATATTCACCACCTTCACACCTTTCAGTTTACACACTACGAAAGAGAATGTTGTACCTAAGGGTTGGAGTAATGTCCCTCTATCGCGGCTACTTTTGGCTCCATCGCTCCACCAATCTTCTTCATCGAGCTGCTGTGAGAGTGGAACATCCACACCATCAACCCGCAGATTACCGCTGCGATAAGAACCACTACCGCGATAATGATGTACTTGGTCTTTTTGTTCTTCCCTTCTTCGTCCGTCATGTTTCTGAGTGACTGTGTTTGACTTACTCAGTACAAATATAGTCTTGGGAGAGAGTAAGTAGAAGACCGAAGATCTGCAAACATGACATCGACAAATCAGATCGCTATCCAAGATGCCCTCAATCCGGTCTATCCGGAGCAGCCAGGTTATACCCCGGGCTGCGGGATCAACCAGATCTACCAAACTCTCCCGCCTTCCTCTCCCCACAACCCAACGTACTGGGAGACCACCGCGGTTGGTCCGGCGAGTATGAAGCACCTCTACACCGGAGTGCCGAACTACTACCCGTACCAAAAGATCACGCGGCCGGTGGGGACCATGTACGAACATGACTACAGCCAGTTTCACGAGACCGGTGTTGGAAGGGGAAAGCGGATCTCTTATCATTACAAGGCTTACCCGCTGACCGACCGGAATGTTCGCGAGGTTCGTGACTACGCTGATTACATGCTTCCATACATGGACTTCAGAGCATGGACCAAGCATCCCGTCCGCCGGGATTCGACGGTTAACTCGCCGTTGCAGTACCACCCGCAACCATACACACCGGACGTTAGGTGAGCTTTTTGTGAGTTGTTTTTCTCAGAGTATATACTAAGCTTCTCTCAGAACAACAGACTGCAAGTATGGCAACATCGATGCGTGAATACCTTGAGAACCCCCATTGGGAGGCACAGTACCGTTATGCTATGGGTCCGCCTAACGGTGGCTACTACAAGAGGTGGATCCAAGGCTCCGTCGGTATGATGGAGCCGATGCCTCTATACTCTAACGAGTACGCCCACCTGTACATGAAGCACGGACAGAACAACCTCTTGAGTTACCGCGGTAACATCAAGTCTTTTGCTCCTAGCGTCACTCCAGAGCTTCTCCAACAGGTCCAGAGGTGCTCTTATGACACTGTCAACCCTGCTGGCTGCCAGGACGCTGCTGTTCGTCGTGTGTACACTGTTGACTCGACTCAGCCTCACCAAACCCACCACGCTCGCCACGTCCCTGACATCACTCCTCACCCGTTTGATGCCAGCTACAAGGATGGCGTGACCGTTGGTATGCCCATCATCCCTCCCAATGCGAGCTACCAGGACTAAATGCCCCAGACGTTCATCTAACAACACTCATCTCTCTTCAAGGAGATGAATGCAATATCTTCGATTTATTCTGTAGCGCAAGAGTAAGCGCAGCCCACACATAGCAGATATGGATCGTCATATGCACAAGAAATACCAGCCGCAATGCCCTCGCCAGGCAGCGATTGTGGACCAGTACATGTGGAAAGACAAGGACACTACCTACTACAAGTGCTACAACGGCATCAGTCACCCCATCTATGACTGCAAGGGGTGGATCAATTACTCTCTCCCGCTCGAGGATTACCCTCCGGTGGGCGAAGTTCACCCCCAGATCGGAATGACTCGGAGGATGCACATGGACTACCGGGGTGACCCCCACAAACGCGTTCCGGTGCACATCTCTCGGGAGAACTTCACTCACAGCGACGCCAGTGAGAACCGAGTCGAGGGTATGTACCTTCCCCGACGTGATTCTCTCCCCCACACAGGAATGCATCTCTCTTCTGACCGCATTCCGGGCTACCCTCTCCCCAACCCATACGGAGATAACCGTGGTTGCTCTGCCTGCAACTGTGGTCGACAGGGTGGTGTTGGTTGTGGATGCAGTGGTCGGTAGAGATGAAATCTCCCCGCGATTACCTTACGTTTCAGCGTGAGGTAAGACTCAAAAAATCTCTTATTATCCTCGGGGCGTATAGCAAGTGCTAGACTACACAGTTGTACAATCGTAAACATGGAGATCTCTGGAACTGTTCTCTTGCTTCTTGTGGTCCTCGTTGTTATCGTTCTCTTCCTTGTCGGTGGATGCTCTCTGAGCTGCTCGCAGAAGTCCGGTTTTGCCAAGGGTACTCAGGCCAACTCTGAGAAGGAGGGATACAAGCGATCCTGCCTGGCGAATGACTGCTATGGACTCCAACGAACCCCTGTTGACTACGCGCAGAAATTCCCTCACGGGTGGCAGCGCAACCCCCACTACAAGGCCAACCCAGCCGACAAGCATCAGCCTCTCGACTATGGTCCGATCGACTTCTTCCCTGACAGCCGACGCCTGAACGCCAATCACGGTGTGCTCTTCCAGCAGTACCGGAATGATTGGCGCGGATGTGGCAAGGACACGGTCTACCTCACCAACGATGAGAAGAACCGGTTCGATTTGTCCAACGTCGGCGACCAGGGCGCTCGTAACCAGCTGGACGACCTCTACAGCCCGCGGTTCGGCCCCAAGGGCTACCAGCACACTGAGCGCAGCTATGACCAGCCCAACCCTTACTTCGATAAGATCTACGGCGGTGCTGCCTATCTGGTGCACGACAAGCTCGGTGACTAGATTTCATCTCTCACCAACTGCCTTCGGTTCGGCGACTAGATTTCATCTCTTTGCAGAGAGGAAATAATGTTGATGAGATGTAATATGGCAGATATACTTGACGTAAGTGAAAAGTGTCCGCGTTCGGCGGAGATCGCTGACTGCCCGAAACCCGTCCCTCGAAAGGAAGGGATTTGGTTCGAGATCGAGAAAGAGCTGGATCGAGGCGCGCACGGTGTTGTGTACGTCGCCAAAGACTCTGATAGCAAAGATATCATCGTGAAACTGTTCTCCGGACCACCCAAGGAACTAGAACACGAGATCTGTTATCAACACATAGCTTCTGAACAGGATGTGGCTCCAAAGGTACTCGATTATTGGTGGTGTGAGGCCAAAGAGAATACCGCGCTGCTGGTCATGGACTTTGGAGGAAACACCACCCTCGAAAACTTCCTAAAGGAGATCGCCAACATCGAAATAAAGGATCTTCCGTCTCTCAAAAGGGCTCTCCAGGCATACCCAGCGATGCTAGCGTTGCTCTATCAAACCCTGACCCTCAACAACAAAGCTGGAATTTTTCAATACGACCTTCATCTTTCAAACGCTCTGGTGACCATCGATGAAAACAACTGTGTTACCGATCTCAAGATCATCGACTATGGCAAGTCAGAGAGCTGCGCTGATGTTGCAAAGGTCGTCCGAGAGAAGGTCTGTGATTCCGAACCTCCCGAGATGTTTAACGGGGTAGCTCATGTCTACAAAGCGCTCTTCGCGGACCTGTTGATGCCTCTTGAATTCTATGTAGATGAATTCATTGGACACGGCAGTACACCCGAAACCCCTCCCAAGAACCCGGTTTTGGGATGGATCTATCAAGACCTTATTAGGCAGATACAACACGACCGAACGGTCCTCAATCATAGATCTTGGTCGGTGGATGATGTCGGAGACCATCTCGAAGTTGTCTGTGGTTGGGTCGAGATGGATCTCCCGGATCATCTCGTAGAGAACTATCCGGACATTGTTGATGAAAAAGCGGCGGTTGAACTGGCTAGTCAAGCCTCTCAGCTTCCCACGAAGCTTCAAGAACAATAAACCATCCCTTAGAGTTCAGAAACCATTTGTACTCTCCCTTTGAGGCGAGTATCTTACACACTTCTGCACGGAGGCTCAGAGGGAACTGGTAGAATTCCCGCGTCTTCAGAGACGCAACGATCTCTACCGGGTCGGTAGAAGAGAGAATGGTTACGGCTTTGACATCCATAATGAATGATTTCGCTCTGTTATCTCGCTTCCAAGATCGGCATGACATTTTTCTACATTGTTATCACATATTTTACCCTTTGGGGTAAGATATATTAAGGAGGGAGGGTGGTGAGATGATCTCACGCCTTGAGGATGGTACCCTTGCCGATGACCTTTGTACCGTCACTGATGAGAGCCGAGTCACCGGGCTCTCCGTAGGCAGTCGGCAGAACCCGAACCACCACGTTCATACCCGCGAGCTCTTGCATCAGGAGCTTCGTCGCGTAGGGCATCTTGACAAGAGCAACCTGGTTCGACTCGCAGACTCGGCACTCCCTCCGAGGCGGAATACACTTCTTGGAGTCGCCGGCAGTGACAAGAGCCTGCAGACCGCAAATCTTGCAGAACCAGATCCGTGTCTCGTCCGACTGCTCCATCAGCCTGTCCTTGGCGAACCACGGAGCGCCCTGTCCGAGAAGGCAATCCCTCTCCATGTGCCCAACACGGAACCCACCGCCCTGCTTTCGACCCTCGCGAGGCTGGCGAGTCATGCGAGTGCGACCGCCTCGAGACCTAGCATGCACCTTGTCGATGACCATGTGCTTCAGGCGTTGGTAGTAGCAAACACCAGTGAAGATCAGGCACTTCATCGGCTCACCGGTCTGACCATTGGTCATCTGTTCATCGCAGAACTCATGGATACCCAGACGCTTCAGCTCCTTGGTGATTCGGCGAAGAGAGAAGTCCTTCTCAAAGGGGGTCGCGTCTCCGACCGACTTGAAGTCGGTGGCTTTCGACTTTTTCTTCTTTGTGAACTTCTCATCGTCCCATTCCTCAGTCTCGTCGTCGAGGCGGAAGACCTTGTCCACCGGAATGCTGTGAAGAGTCGAGCTCGCGGTCACCTTTCGGCCTTGGATCATCTCAATGAGCATCCCTATAGTCATACGACTGGGGAGGGCGAGAGGGTTGACGACAATGTCGGGAGCGATACCGTCGCGAGTGAAAGGCAGATCGTAAGACCGGTACTTCATGCCGACGGTACCCTTCTGACCGTGGCGAGCGGCAAACTTGTCACCGTACTCGGGAGGGCGCTGCTGGGCAATCACCACTCGGACGTACTCATAACCCTCGCCGTCGACGCCGGTCTGGACAAGGTGGACTTTCCCAGGCCACGGATGATCGTAAAGCACCGAGATGTTGGACTTCTTCTTCCGGTGAACGGTGAGAGTCTCGTCGACGTGAGCGGTGCGACCGATGAGGATGTCACCCTCGGAGACTGTCTGTCCCTCAGTGATAATGCCGGTGACTGGGTCGAGCTTCGACGGGTTGCCCTTGTAATTACTACAGTCGTCCTCGGTTGGCACCTCGAACTGCTCGTTCTTGTCGCGGCGGACCTTCCCATCGAAGCACATGTAGGTGGTGATGAGCATGAAACCCCGGTCGATGGAGTCCTGGTTCATGATGATCGAGTCCTCCTGGCCGAAACCGTACCACGGACACACAGCAACAATGGCGTTCTGTCCGGCGGGGAGCTTATCGAACCCAATAATCTCCGACATCTTGGTCGCCACCAGGGGCTTCTGTGGGTAGTTCATGACGTGGAACTTGCCTTTTGTTTGGAACATGTAGTTCGTTCCGGGGACACCGATCGCCTGCTTGCCCATCGCTGATTGGTACGTGTTTCGGGGCGACTGGTTGTGGTCGGGATACGGGATCAGACTCGCACCGACGCCGAACATCAGGCAGGGGTGAATCTCGCAGTGAGTAACTCGGAGACGCCGAGCCGGTTCGTACTTCTCGAGATCGCTGGGGTAGGTGGCGATCAGAGTCGAAGCCTCCTCAGCCTTGTCGATGAGCTCGATGTAGCCACGCTCCAGAAGCTTCACCCACGCGCTGCCTCCTTCATCGTCCCATTCACCGGCCCGGATCGACTCGATGTGGGACTTTCGGAGCCGGATCTGTCCCTTCTCCACCACCAACAACGCCCGGTACACCCTTCCGGCCTCGGTCGAGATGTGAATCTCGCGAGTCGAGAGAGTATAGGCCACGCTCACCTCGGGGTTGAGGCCTCCACGGCGGCGAAGAAGACGAAGCTCGTTGACGATGTTGTTCGGGTGGCGAGTAACACCGATTGGGTCACCATTGATGAAGACCTTTACCAAGTTCAACAAGTCGCCTGCCGACTCTGCCACCTCCTCGAAAGTGACGATGTTCATCTCCTTGACAATCTCTCCCACCTCAAAGGCGTCCGAGCCGATGGTGATGAGAGACTGCATCGCCGCGTTGGTCACCAGACCGCACTTCTTACCCTCTGGAGTCTCGGCCGGACACACAGCGCCCCAGTGACTGTTGTGCAGATGACGAGGACCTTCGATCTTGCCACCCTCAGCGTTGATGGGAGTAACAAACTTCCGAGCATTGGCGATCCCCGCGGTGTAGTTGAACCGGTCAAGGGCCTGCGAAATACCCGGTGTCTTTCCCCGTCCGGTCCATGTGTTGTTCGAGAGAGCATTGCACATGATGGCCCGGATGGTGTTCGGCTTGATGATGGTGAGGATGTTGACGGCGTTGCTGCCGCGGACACACTTGTCGATCGAAGAGGAGATCTCCGAGCGGAGGCGCTTCCACGCCGTGTAGAAGAGCTGGTTGAACAGCATACCGGCGGTGGCGATGCGCTTATTGGTGTAGTGGTCGCGGTCCTCGAGCTGTCGGCGTCCTAGATGAGTCTCGATGAGCTTGATGGTCATGTAGCCGAGGTAGAACCTCTTCTTGACAAAGGACTCCTCGCCCACTCCGAGGTGAGGAAGGAACTCTGTCGAGAGAAGATGACGGGCGTAGGAGATCGCATCGGCGCGAGTCTTGGCCTCGTCTTCATCCTCCTCGGCGGCACCACCGCCCATGAACTTCTTGCCCCGGCGGCCAATGTAGTGCAGAGCTGTTTCCTGAGAGCGACACTCGTAGGCCTGTTCCAGACTCGCCACTAGCGTCTCACACACCTCCCGGTCGGCGTTGGGAATGTGACGGATGATGTCCTTCTCGTCTTTGGCACCGAGAGCGCGGAACATCACTGCCAGAGGGATCGCTGCCATATCGATGTACGGAACAACGACCGAAATGAGAGAGCCCTTGATACCAACGCAGGTGGTAGTGCTGTGGGCGCCGCTGATGGAGTTGCTCCGGACCTCAGTGTACAGGCGGAACTTTGGAGCCGACTTCCGGTCCTTGAACACATAGGCCTTGTTGTAGGCCGTGCGCTGCTGGCTGGCGATGATCTTGGGAGAACCCTTGACGACAAAGTAACCTCCCTGATCGTAGAGGTCCTCGTAGAGCGCTGCCAACGCAGCCGGATCGTCAGAGATCTCGTAGAGGTTGCACAGCTGACTCTTGATCATCACCGGGACTGAGCCAATGTGGACCTTGGGGTAGTGCCGCGGCTCGAGCTTCTTCCCCGCCGTAGAATCCTCGTCTACCGGAGGGTGGACAACGACATCGGCAAACATGTGGGCAACGTAGTCAATGTCGCGGTCAATGCACTCCTTGGGAGTGATGGTGCGAACCTCGTCAGAGAGCTCGCGGTGAACTGGTCTTTGGAAAATAACCTCTCCAAACTCGACCTTATAGCCTTCGACCTCCACCTCGCGGTTCTCCTCGATGGTCTTGGGTGCGCCATAGAGGACAAACTCGTTGAAGGATTCCAGCTGGTGATGGACGAGTCCGTACTCGGCGAACTCTCCGTTGATCAGCGTCCAGACATCCTTGTCGGTGATTTCGGGGTCGAAGGGTTTGCTCGGGGAATCCCGAACATGTTCAGTGTCAACAAACATCGTAGTGGCCATGTTTACGTGGTTTCGAGTGTAATCGTACTTGACGGATGTGCGTAATCAGTCAGTACCCTTTTTTGTGGTGTGAGATCTCTTCGGATCTCACTTTTTCTTCAGACCGCAGGAATGATCCCGTGGTACTAGGTATTCACCACCATCTTTTTAGGTTAATGGATTGGCGATGCGTTCTCTATCTACCTACCTAAAGGTAGATAGAGGGTTGCTTGATTGATTGACGGGGTGTTAGCCTTCTCATCAACGGGGAGAGGCATTTTCGGGAGATACAAGAATATGAGGAAGAAGATGGTATTTGGCCTTCCGGAGAAGCCTCCAAAACCAGTTGATATTCATAACAAACAGAGTCCCGATGCCCAAAACAACGAAGAGACCCGGAGATTCGTGGAAAAGTGCGCGGTATAACAGATACCCGAAGGTTCCTACTCGGAACACCAGAAACGTCACTATTAATGCCACACTCGAGAAGACGAACAACCTCGGGTATTGCTTCATGTGAGGCGTGTGAAGAAGATGGTAAGAGATGTGTAGAAACGGGTTGGACAACTCAGCAAGGTAACCAACAGTTACTTCTAGTGGATACCTCTCGAACAGCCACAGACTCGAGGCAGCGAAGATAAAGTGGTGCAGAGGAGTAATGCGCTCTACTTTCAAATACAACTGCGTCTTTCCATAGACGAGAATAGTGTCGTAGATGCAATACCCTACCGGGATACACTGACAGACTCTCCACCACTCATAAGAAAGTACTCCGGTAAGGTACAACACACTCAGTGTGGAAATGATCACTGAGTGAACGATAGAAACATACCTCGAGACGAATACCGGGGAGGAGATCTTGATTCGCAACCCCGATCTCGGTGCAGGACCAGCTATTTTCTTACTCAGCCATCCATAGAACCAGAAGAAGCCGCAGGCGACTACGATGCTCAGCTCAAAGGTGGAAGGGACATACATGATCCACGTGTACAATAAACCACCCTCATATCTTTAGAGGTTTGCGTGTTGTAGTTTTAGCTGAAAGTAAAAGAATGCCGACGACTGATTCCTGTTTGAGGTGCGATGATCCGTCCGGAGAGATGAGATATCACATCGACCAGAACGGAAGTCGGATCCAACTCCATG